>Ga0307963_1001388_pt1 | contig 18484 bp, 13 predicted proteins | sample OrgLakmetagen594_FD_201829 | JGI IMG/M metagenome (GOLD analysis project Ga0307963, IMG submission 201829) | Saline water microbial communities from Organic Lake, Antarctica - #594 | ecosystem: Environmental > Aquatic > Non-marine Saline and Alkaline > Saline | place: Antarctica: Organic Lake... | reverse complement strand
AGGCTTTATAACATTCCGACGCCACTGCTCGCCAAAAAGAGGTCTTCCACGCTTGACTCCTGCTGCTTCCACGCCTGGCACCTAATCCGAGCACCCCTCCACAGCTCCCTTTAACAGATCCTGATCTATCTCCGATTGCTTCCGTTGTTGCTGCATCTCGTCTTTACCGTAGCCAACTCCAATATGTGCAACATGAGGTGGTGGCAAGCCTTCTGGTGGCGCGACTGTGTGCAAATGAAGGATTAAGGGCAGAAAGAAGAGTTCAGAAGTTAAAGCAATGCTGGTCACTACCTTATGAAGCGCAATGCTTGCTCCATCCAGAAGACAGCTATAAAAATCGTTACTCATTCTTCCTTCAAGTCACCGGTCTTGTCCTGTCCTCTTGTGAAAGGACAGCAGAAAATTAGTGCATTTATGCACTTGCTGATGCTTATTGTTACATGCGGTATATGTACCCAGTATTATAGAGAGGAGTAACGTGGTAAAAGGGTTATTGATTTGATGTCAATTATCTACATTACTGGGTACATATACCACATGTAACAATAAGTATCAGCAACCCTGAAACCACGTTACACCTATACTCACTCGATCGGTCCATCGGAAGCAATGCTGTGCTCCTGGGCCACGGCATCCACCCCCTGTCTAATTCAAAATAAACACAGGACTTGACAAGCCAAGGCTGAAAACGTGGTCAAAATTTGCCATCCCTGGCAGGGCGGAAATTGGCCGTTTTTGCTCAAAGAACACACCTCCATGCTGGCGACGTGCATGCGGCGTGCGTGTTGCAAAACCCTAAAACTATATGCTGTATAAATTTTCTCAATTGGCCTCTAGAATGGTGGTTGCATAATGCGGACGTTGACCCGTCTGCTGCCTTGAAGCCATCAGCTTGTCCCTGTCAGTGATCTCCGCCTGGCCTAGAATGGTAGATCAAATCACCGTCATTGCGGAGTCTAGACAGGCGGCATATGTACAGGTCTCTTGAGGATCCCCTCTAATGGAACCCTTAAAATGCTCACATATTGTCTTGTTGTCATTAATTACCAAAACTATCAAGTAAATGACAGTTAAGGAACCTGTACATAGATCTATCTATCTACATTTTAAGTTATCTAGTCAGGTCCCTTAACTGTCATCAATCTATCTATCTATCTACACTTAAAGTTATCTATCTATCTACATTTAAAGTTATCTATCTATCTACAGAGTACTCTGCAGCCTGCTGCAGAAGAACTCACGTTCTTGGAGGCGAGTGCAACCAAATGTCAGTTGGAACTGTCTTGCCACAGCTTGCGCTGTAGGAACCATCCTTTTTGCACCTGGTCTTCAGACAGCGTTTAGGTTTAATTTTCCCCTCCTCCTCTCGACTTCCGCTTCTTGCTGGCTTTGTTGGCAGGTATGAGTGTCAACGGCCCATGCTAACTTTCTTGTTAGCCAGTTCATTGTTTCAGTTTTTCAGACAGCTTTCTCTGCTCAGATTATTGGGCAGTGTTTTTCTGTCCTGGATGGTTGGCCATATGTGTAAATTGCCTTCCAACTTTTGGTGGAGCCAAGCCGAAATAGAGCGCAGATAAGTGCTCCATCCCTTAGTCATTCTGGGTGTGTTAACACTACCACACCTTTTTTCCCTTTCCTTATAAATGGGACATAGACCCAAAAAGTAATGTGGGCTATATAGGTGTGTTTGACGTCTCCTCCTCCTTCTCCACAGAAGGTTTGACGACGGCCCAAGCAGCGTACAGAGGAAGTCTGTATGATACAATAAGGACCCTCTAAACAGGCCAGACAACCAAATGACCGTAAAACCATTGCTCACTTTATATATCCCAGGGGAAATCACACGATTTGTCCACGCCACTGATTTAGCATGACAATCAAATGGTAATTCCTCCTGCCTATCGAACAAGTTATAGGGTAGTTTTTTGCTGTCACTTTCGCTGTCATGGGCTGTAATGCATGTGATCGCACCCAAGTGCTCCATACCTCAGTCATCATGCTATAAGTATGTGTGCGTTAATGTTACCACACCTTTTCCCCTTGTAAATGGGACATACGCGCAAAAAAAATGGGACATACGCGCAAAAAGCAGTGGTAATGGTTGACTTAAATCTCCCCTTGCCTTGTAAATGGGACATACCAAAAAGCAGTGGTATTGGTCGGTTTAGCCTGCACCAATGTTATGTGTGTGACATTTTGCTTCCAGCCGCCCTTTTCTTTATCCATCCAATCTTGTGGTAGAATGGCATTATTGACATCTTACACATCCATCGTAACTTTGTCGGGACCACAACAATTTGCACATAGTGCATTCAGGGTAATACTAGTACAGCCGGACCTAGTACAGCCGGAAGGTAAACAGATCGTTCCAGTGAGAACTATAAACACCTATAATACAGGACAGCAAAAGAACCCCTTTGCAATATATTGCGTTAATCAAGCACTTCTATCAACACAGATAAACTTGCCACAAAGAAAGCTGTACATTTCGAGGGAGCAAATCATAGCAACGTCCTGTTGTAAGAATGCTTAATTGCTTAAACCATAAATTTACATGTTCAGAAGAGTGAAAACTACGCCTGCAGCTGCGCCTACAAAGGCAGAAGAGGCCACGATTGCAGCAAGCTCTGACATCTGCAGTGCCATCGCTTGCCAAGATTGTAATGTGCACACGGTAAGGAACAATGAGAGGCCAACTCTTGCCTAGTACAGCTGCGTCAAGGAAAGGTTGGGGGCCTAATTGCTCACACTAACTTGCCAACGGTGGCTTTTACATTCTGGCACCTTCGAAATTAAAAAAATGCATATGCTTCTTAAATCAAAACAGCTCAAAAGTTTGTTCCCTTTTTCCCGTCCAGAGCGATGAGCATACACATCTGCTCATTCGCTATATCCAGCAAACCAATCATACAAAGCAGTCAGAAGGCATTCGCACCTTGATACGTTTAATGGGGTCTCTTGCAGACTCGGGCCCATCCTCATCAGCACCCTGCAATGATATTGGCAAGCATTCACTTGGTACGTTGGAGGCACAGTCAAAATATATCACTGTCAGCAAACAAGGAGTGATTGTGACTGTCTGCAAAACTTTTGAGACACACGTACCCTTGCTCTCTTCACTCCCCTCACGGTGGCCCCCTCTGCCTGTGCCTGCAAAGCAAACAACAATAAATCCTGGATTTTTAAATTTTGAGGGATGCCTCCCGCACAAGTAGAGCATCAATGCCTGGAAACACAAGGCGTGCAGTTGTGTACTCACGAGAGGAAAGGATTGAAGGGCGGGTGCAGGCAATGCTGGCAATGCTGGATCTTGGGCAGTTGGTGCACCTTCTGCTCTTGGTGGTTCTGCTGCCGCCACCACTGCTGCTGCTGCTGCTGCTGCCTGAGATGGTGGCCCTTCCAGCGTCAAGGTGTCCGCTGATGGTGAAGCAGCTGGAGCCTGTACACTGGCAGGTGCCTGGACATGTTTATGAGTTCCAATTAGTTTAAATCATTATTGATCTCTTGTTCACAGCACATTTTTAGCGCAGAGAGCTTGAATAAACGCAGGGAACAAAGTGTAGAGCAAGAGGCAAGTATGCCTTCAACATGGAAATTGCCAAAAGCTAATTCTTCGTGAAACGCTGTCAATCTTTCGCACCTCGTCGCCTCGTGAGGGCATGTTAAAGACCACCGCCAGATGCTGTAGCAGGGGAGCCGCAACATCTGAGCGTGCTCGAATGGTGATACAAAAGCGGCTGCAAGGTGATGTGCACACAGCAATAAATCAAGAACGTGAACAATCAAAGTGCGTATTTGATTCCTCACCTTAATTCAATTTAGGCCTACCCTTATTTCCATATGCCTCATCCGCGGGCTGATGTCAGTTCGACACATTGCTTACTTTCGATACTCTGCTGAATGGCGTTGAAGACCCCACAACTATTTATAGCCCTCATCAGGGGCTGCCGATCTCTGGCTAGGCTAATACCCCTCGTTGCCAAGGAGATCTACGGACTCGGTACCAAAATTTGTTCCTTTCCTTATTTGAGCGGGAAATGGCTTTGGTTTGTAGATTGTACAATATAATCGTACCCTAAATACCAGGTCAGAAACAAACACTGCTGTTTTACCTGTCTTGCTGCTTAATAACGTTCGACATTCTTTGGGCTCCCCAAATTCCTCCATTTCCTAGGACAGCCTCGAGTGTAATCACCACAATCAAGCCTGCCTGCGTGTAATTGAATTTTGCTCGTTCATTTAAAGAAATTAGTATGCAATGTCTTTGTCAAAAAGTCAGGCAAGGAAAAAGAGGTTGTTGCAGTTGTGAAGGTCAATAGTGGTGCCCACCTCTTCTTTGTCAATATAAGCACGCTCAAGGCTGTGAGTCTCAATACTTAGAAAATCTTCTTTGCGCCACGGCTCCTGCAATCAATCAATTACGCACATGCAATTTAAGTACTTTAGGTTGTAACCTTAAACTCAATTTGTAAGCTTTTGTAAACAGGCACACCCTGCTCCTCAATTGCTTAAAAATATCTTAGCATGAAATCAGGAATCCTGTTGCTTCCTGCAACAACTATTTATAAATATCTTAGCATGAAATCAGGAATCCTGCTAATTCCTGCAACAACTACTTAAAAACATCTTGGCATAAAATCAGGATTCCTGCTGATTCCTGTGACAACTACATAAAAGCACACCACGAAGCACCTTACCTGTGCAAGCTGAAAGTGGAACGTCAGCGCGTATTTGCCCACATCTATCCACTTGCTAGGTACAACTTGAGCAGATTCGAAGTCGATCGACACAGCTTCTAAGCTGCTCACACTGTATGCAGAGCACGGCAAAAAGAAAGGTTACACACTTTTAGGCTTTAAGGTGTGCACTAGGTCAAGTTGTCACCCCCCACAAGTTGTCACCCCCCGAATTTGCATCCCAAAATCTCCAGCACATCAATGCAAGACCGGACTAGGCCTAGATAGTTTGAGCGATTACGTCTTGGAGCACAGATCTTCCTCACAGCAACATGCTGTCCTGATTCCCTCAATGATTGCAGAATCAAATGGCGATGCAGAATTTCTATGCCAGATAGGTCTGAGCATGTTTTCAGGCTTGTACAATTTAAGGTAAAGTAAGAAATGTATAGGCACATGCAAAATAACGAACAACGATTTCTTGCCTACAACCAACACATGTTGCAAGGGTTATGATAGTTGTGGCTGATGCCATGATCATCATTCCTCCGCAGTTTTAAATGTACACTCACCTTGGCCTTGCTTGGGACTTATTGAGCGCCAAAATAACAGGCCGCAGCTCTTGACTTGTCGGTTCGCAACCTTTCATCTGGTGCAGCCGTGCGCGGACCTGGGATGAACATTTTTAGAGCAAGTAAGGAGAAAATGATTGTGTGCATTTAATCCATTCCGCATAATTTTACATGATAAGGTAACAAAGTCAATATATATGAAATGCTCTATAGAAAAGATACACCCCCCTTCTCTAACTTACTTCTCCGGATAGTACAAATCGTTCATATAATTCTGCATTTTTGTGACCACAGCGCAGCAAAATGCGCATGATGTACACCTGCGAGTGTGAAAACATTGGTTTGTCAAGTGAAGAAGCTTCTCCTTTAGCCTAACAATCAACCTCCTTAGGCAGTTGTAGTGCTGAACTTGGCTACCAGCAGCTCGTACCTGAATATGAAAATCCCCGCACGATACCATGTAATCAAAGAACAGGTACTTGCACAGCTCGTCGCATGCCAGCAGGCGATCCACCTTGAAGAGGGTGACGGCAGAATAAGAGGTAAGATAAAAAGCTTATCAGGTAAGTAAATAGCAATCAAGTCTGGCCAAGGAGCAAGTACAACAGATTTAAAGATTAACATCGCGCTCGCAAGCAAACAAGCACTGACCGATTCACGGTGGACCAGGACGAGGACGACGAGCAGTCGGGAGCAATTTCGTTGTACCAAAAAAGGATAGCTCCTGTGTAGCCAATGGTGCAGAAAAATATGCCGTTAGCCCAATTCATGATTGTTCTAGCTAGCCCAACCATTTATACTTTTCTTGGCCCAATCACCTTTACACTGTGCAAGCATCATATTCTGATGCAAACATCATATTCTAGGAAGCAAGCTATGTTGTCGCTTTTGTTCTCGAGTACTTGAATACATATATTTAGGGCTAATACAAATTTGTACGCTAAAAGGGCCACTTTTCTAAGCTATAGCTCTTAGTGTTTCTCTAGCAATCCATAAGCCTAGGACAAAGTCCTAGGGTCCAATACAGTGCAAAACCGTATTTCAAATTATACTGCAGACTCAGGTTCGAATCCCAGCAGGAACAGTCCTTTTTGCTTTTTGCTCTTGGGGGTCAATTTTAGTTCTTTGCGACTCCTTTAACTGAGCACTCCCTTTGCCTCCCATTTTCTTTAAATGCATATTTTTGCATTAATCACAGTGTTTGATTGGTGGTTAGCGTAGTTGGGCTTCTTAATGCACTGGAAATGGCTATTCTTGGGTATTTTTGGCTTTGGACAGGCCTAGCCCTGCAAACTTTTATTTTTTGGCATAAATAAATTGGATACAGGTGTGAAACTCTTCTACAAAATGAGCCCATTATGAATTAATTCTGAAGGGTACCCATTTCTCCGTATATACAGAATACGGTTTTATACGGTATATACCTAAATACATACGGTATATGCGGTAATTGAAAGGGTGATATACGGTCCAGGCCAACCCTACATAATAAATTGGGCCTCCACCTGATGTTAGGAATGCAGCCCAACAAGGCCTCCAAGAATTCATCAGCGAGGATGCTCCCTCCACGAATCTGAATCCGATCCGATCCACCGATTGAGGGCTCTGCACACATGTGGAGGTATTATGATGTTCGATATGCACCTTTTGGAATAAAATGCAGCGCAAGAAGATGCTTTTCACTTAAAGTGCCAAACTTTCTAGATTTTCCATTCAGTGGATTAAGCAGCTGGCAAGACTTGTCCCACATTTTTCACCTGCCCACTGCGAAAAACATATCTGGAACATGCAATCCATGGTCGCGGCCAGCAGGTCCTCGCAGACCTGGAATTCAGCGTACACAGGAGTTGGAGTGATTGGTGTAGCCGTTATGGTCAACCTTGTTGCAATTGCTAGACATTTAAGAGAAGAAAATTGAAAGCTTAAGCGTACAAAAATTGACGGCATTCTCAGGTTCTCCTATTCCGCAGCTTACACACGTTCAAATCCTTACCTCAGCGTCTGGCCGATTAATCAGATTTCTGAAAACTGTTGTGAGTAAGTTCGGTTCTGAGTTGACGAGGTTCTTCGCAAGAGCACCCCTGCATAGAAAAGGGGATTCGAAATAGTTAATTACCTTAGCATGACGGTTCAGGTAGGTGATAGTACCGAGTCAAGTTAGTCTAGTCTTGTCTTGTCACACAAACAGTTTGGCTTACCTGATCTGGATAGCACCCCTGCAGATGAAAAAGGACTCGAAATAGTTATTTATTTTAGGTTGAGAGTTCAGGTGGGTGATAGTACCTATTCAAGTTCATCTAGTCTTGTCTTGTCACACAAACATTTGGCTTACCCGATCAGGGTCTTTCGAAGTAAGTGCAAAATCTGCCGAACAACTGAATCTCGCTGTGCCAGGTCATCGGGACCTTCAGCGTTCGTCTGCACACAACAGCGAGACGCCTCGTCAACACACTCCATGAGCAACGGAATAGGCACCACAAATGTTACAACTAAAAAATAGATTTGCGAAAGCGCCTCAGTATTGCATAGGAGGACACCTCAAGAGGTTCTGACACGCCGCCGGATCTTGTGGCGACTTCTTGCTATTCATTACCAAAATGAATGACATTGCTACAGGTCGCCAACAGAACCCATGAAAGCATAGGTTTGAAAAAATTCTAGGCTTTCGGCAAGGTTTTTCGTAGGCTATTGGATGGATCTGTCAAGCAGATGGAGCCCTGTTTTGCTGCTCCGAAGCACGTTTATGCATATGATTAAACCAGGCTTGAAGCACAAACATTTGATGTTACGCGTGCAAGGAAGTTGGTGTTTAGCATGATCAGCTTGTTCTAATAACGATTGTAGATTTTTTGTAGGTTTTGTACTTTTTGTTGAGAATGCACGACACTCTTTGTAGCGAAAAGGACTGAGCTTCGGAAAAACGGATGTCGAGTCGGATCGGATATCGGATTCGGATACCACCAGAGGCATTTCCAGAGTATATCGTTTCACTCTTAATGAAAAATTGCAACAATAGAAATAAATGCACAACCTCAATTAACATAGATCGTAAAATGTGATATTTTCTACTGTTGTTTTCTTTCAAACCAGACTGGATCCAAGCCGGGTCTGCAACGCCATGAACTCTACTAGGTCCCCCCCCCCTTGTTAGAAAAAATGGAGAGCCAAGTCATTTAAGCGGAGCCAAATAGCAAAATACGCGGGCATCACCGAAATAGAGAGATCAAGTTGTCTTCACCACCATAGCTGAATGCTAATGCCTGGGGCAAGCACACTAAGATGATGAATGAAAGACATGTACGTGTGTCGACATTTTCAATCAAACCGACCACTGGCAGCGCCCACTGTAAATCATCTACTACAATGCAAATCGAAATGAACTGTGACACATGGGCCTGCCCATGCTTGTGTCAAACTAGGTGAAAAGAATTAAGAAAGAATAAGATTTTAGATGCCTCACAAAATAGTGGTGTCGCTCTGGGATCCCAACCAGGGGACAAAGTTGCCCAGATTTTACCCCTGGTCATTTCAGAATCTAGGCATGCTTACAGATTGTACTGCGTCAGTAGACAAGAAAGAGGGGATTCCGCTTCACAGAGTTATAATCAAATGATCAACTTGCTGATTATTTTGATAGCTCCTGACATTGAATAAATGTCAAAAAAATAAAGGTGCAAAAGTGCATAATCAGGCCAGCGGTGACCGTGGGCAATATACGCACATACATACAGCTTTGTGCTCAACCTGATTGTATTAAGGGAACAAGTCAGAATGCTCTTATAATTGCACAAGGAGTCTCAGAGCCAGAGAGCTAGGGAGTAAAAAAGTTGTGGCACTTCCCTGCCAACTTTTGGTTGATGTAACACAGATCACCCTCTGCAATATGATCCCGGAACTGCGACGAGATATGATCCCGGGACTGCGATGAGATACAAGGCAATGCCGTGATACAGGTTAAAAAGTACGTCTAAATTGGTGGCACAATGGTAGTGAGGACGTTGACGAAGCATTATACACGTTTGAGACCTACTTTGATGCTACTAAAGCATCAAAAGAAATGTAGCGTAGCGGCCCAAAATGGTTAACCAGATGAATGAGCGATAAGTAAACCTTACTTTACTTATGCATGTTACACTCTGCAATGTGATCCGGGACTGCGATGAGATACAAGACTGCGCCGTGATACAGGTTAAGGGATACGTCAAAATAAGTGTGTTAACCCTTGGACTACCAAAGTTTACATACAGAGATCTCCACGCAGACGAGCAGCGTGCTGTCAAATAGCAATTTCTACGAAGCGTGAATGGTAACGTCAGTGTTATCTACGGTCCCCGTTTGCAACTTTGTCAGTTCAACTAATTTGCAATGTTATAAATGATTTTAAGGAACTCAAAACATCACTGAATGATTAGCAAGATCCGAACCTTAGACCCACAGACTGGTTGATATCTAAAACTAGAAGCCTGAGAAGCCAATCGTGCCACACATGGTTCAAAGAGCATATTTAAACATGTCTATGTAGAACCATATTTGCCCCCTCTGACGTTATCCTCTTTTGTTCTATTACGGCTTGCTCAGTATCTGGGCACAAGGAATTACAGAGTGGAAAAACAGAGACCAAAAGCCTAAGTAAAAAGAGAGAGAGAGAGAGAGAGATAGAGAGAGAGAGAGAGGGGGAAATCCAAAACCCAAAAAGGGAAGAGCCAAGCAGAAACCTTGGCTGTTGACACACACATACCTGCGCGCAAAAGAAATGCCGGCACAGCAAAAAGGAGCCAGTAAGAAGGCACCAGAAGCAGGGGCACAAAATCTAACAAGCAGAATTAAATACACAGCTAATGAAGTATTGAAGATGGCTAAGAAAGGGAGGCTATGCACTCCATACAAAAGTGCACCACACAAGTCACTTGCCTACAAGAGCTCAAATGTTTCTGCATGCTGCAGACAACTCGGGAGTTTGTTTGTTTGCAGCCTCTTTTGCACCTAATGGAATTTGAAAACAATTAACCGGTACTTAATGCCTCAGGTCCTCTGCTGCTTTGTTTTGTTGCACTTTGCTTTGTGTACTTACAGGGGGAACCAATAGCTGGTCACAGCCTCGACTTGATGTCAAGCATTACTGCCCTTATAGAAAGCAATTTACCAGAGGGGGTTATCTGAGGCCAAAAATGGGTATACTTTTTGCATGCTCCTAGGGCAGGTGGCCCTAACTTGCAGGTTTCCAGCTCAGCTCTGCTATGTAGGATTTCAATGCAGCTGAGCTTGAAGCACGCAAATTAGGGGGCCTATAATACCTAATCGGCCGCAGCATAAACCCTACTTTTTGAGCAGCCATATGCTGTATCTGACCAGCCAGCGCACCAAACCCAGTGATTTTTAGTGTTTTGAAATCTTTATAAATTAAGATCATTGCAAAAGAAATGGGGCAAAAAGACCAAGTGGTTGGCAAAATTTGCAAGTTAATGTGCCATTCCCCATTATGCCCATTGAGGGAAGAGGCAGGCATTTGGATCACAAACAGACCCCCCAAAGGACAGAGACATACATTTTGTAGAATTCAAATTCTGTTCAGATCTAACCCCGCAACAGACATTAGAAAAAGCGCACAACCAACATCAACCTCTTATCCAGCGTCTACGAACAAGGAGAGGATCGGAGCCTCCGAGGCATCTCTCAAAACATCCAAGTCACACTTCATGTTATACTTCTTGGAGTCGGGGGCACAACCTAAAATCAGTACGCACACCATAACTCTTCCACTATACTTAGGCGTCCCCACGCACAAAGTGCACCAACTAGCTACTAAACTGCACTGCCACGCAATGAAAAGCTTAAACAAGATTACAAAAACAAGACAAAATACACTAACAACAACAACAGTGATAATGGGGGATCTGGAAGGGGGTGTATTGGTAGAGCGGCTGGCTTCAGGAGGGCTAGGCGCAGGCCGGATCGCATGGCTGACATTCCGCTGAATCCCGACTAGTCTCTGTTGTTTCTCTTTTTCGTTTTTCGGTGGGGATCTGGCTAGTGTGAGCACTAGTTGAGAGCCTTTCCTTGAAGCACGCTGGTGACTTCCAGTGTAGACTTTTACTTTTTACAAATGAAGCATTTGCGGCCCAATAGGCAAGCTCCAGACCTAACAACCACTGATAGAATCTTGATGTCAAAATTGGAGCTAGCCAGTTGGGGGTGCATGAGCCATAGAGCATATCATTTAAACGTGCCCAATTTGGGCCTCAGATGCCCCTCCTGGAAGTTCACCCGTGCAACGGGTTGAGGTCAAGGTAGCTTCATGTACTCACAACTACAAGAGAAACATTCACGAGGAAGGTGCTGTAGTTCTTAGCTCACACACGATCTGTCGGGACATAAACCGCTCCGTCCGATACCGATGTCGTTGTGCCTAAGACAAAGTCCAGGTCCACGCTCTATAAGTCTTGGCAAATGCCAGCAAAAACCACGAATACTTCAATCAGCCGTTGTTATGTAGTACTGTAGTACTGCCTCACTATTTTAGCCGGGTGGCAGTCTCTCACGCACATACACATACACATACACCCTTGCCGCCTACATATCTCTGCCAACTGCCGACGACAGGCACATCTGCCGGCAGCCACTCTCTTGACGCCCCTCTTCCCCCCTCCTGACGTGTTCCAAACTACTGCGGCACTAACTCTGACAGTCCAGGACTGCACCAGAACACATGAGGGGCCTGCCTGTTTTTGAGGGATTTGATGGCCGGACCACAGAGTGCGTATCAGCATGAGGCGCTGGGATAATAAGGAAATAAAAGGGGACAGTATCTCTTCAGTTGAGCCCCCCTTGCTCTGATGTAGGAGCATCAGCAGCAGCAGCACGAGCAGCATCAACACCACCCGCTCCGTTGACACTTGTTTCGGGGGGGGGTGCTCCTGGCACTGCTGGGGCCAGACCTTTGCTGCCAAGGTCACCAGATTCACTGCAAGTGTTGAAATGTGTATGTGTGCGTGTGAGAGTGTGTGTGTACGTGAGTGTGTGAGTGTGTGCATGTGCGGAAGTGTGTGTGTGTGAGTGTGTGTGCGTGTGTGTGTGTGTGTGTTTGTGTGTGTGTACGTGTGCCCACGTGTGTTTTTGTGTGTGTATATAAGGGGTGTTCACAAAAACTCTGATGGGTACATACAGAAGGAGCCTCCACAGAACAGCACAACTTCCACTCCCAACGCACACTTATGCGAACCCCCCTGTCTGCAAGGCTTTGCGCTATTGCCCTACTTGAAGATTGATGTGCAATAAATCATGCTGGCAGGCAAGACCAGAGAGACAGGCCAAGGGATATAAAAGAGGAAGAAAGAGTAGGACGTAGGCAGTGCCATCAAGCCTAGCCATCAAGCAGCATGCTTAAGGCATTGGAGTAGGATGCGGCGCCATACGCTTGAGCATTAGAGTAGGGTTGGCCAGAACCATACACGGTGTATTAACAGACTTTTTGGCAGGGAAATCACCGAGTATACGGTCATATACGGTGTATATATACGGTTCTGGCCAACCCTACTTAAGAGAAGGACGACGCCATCAAGTCTGAGCATCAGAGTAGAAACATAAGAGTAGGACGACGCCATCAAGTCTAAGCATCAGAGTAGGACGACGCCATCAAGCCTGACCTGTGTGCCTAACATGATTTGACTAACATGATTTGACCGACATAAGGCAAACCATCCATGCACCATGAAGGCCGACACCAGAGCACTTGAATCACCATGAGGGCTGACACCAAAACACTTGGAACACCACGAGGGCTGACACCAAAACAGTCGGAACACCATGAGGGCCGACACAAGAGCACTTGAATCACCACGAGGGCTGTCACCAAAGCATTTGGATCACCATGAGGGCTAACACCAAAACACTTGGAACACCATGAGGGCTGACACCAAAACAGTTTGAACACCACGAGGGCTGTCACCAAAACACTTGGAACACCATGAAGGCTGACACCAGAACACTTGAATCACCATGAGGGCTGACAATTGAACACTATGGGCTCAAACATAGTGCATGCCTATTCAGCGCTCGGGAGGCACGTAGCTCACACTTACCAGAGGCGCGTAGCTCACGTTTACCAGAGGCACGTAGCTCACACTCACCAGAGGCACGTAGCTCACACTTACCAGGGGCGTATGGAACATACGAAACATGAACGACCGTGTGTTCACATATGCGTACATATGTGTACATGCGGAGGTACTATGCTTACATATGTTTACATGCGGAGGCACATTTGGATGGAGGTACATATGAGTGGGAATACTAAACCTAACCCTAACCCTAATCCCTTCACCTAGCCCTATAATTAACCCTAAATATATGGATGTACATTTGGATGGAGGTACAATTGAGTGGGAATATTGAACCTAACCCTAACCCTAACCCTAAACCCTAGCCCTATAACTAACCCTACATATATGATGTACATATTGAGTGGGAATACTAAACCTAGCCCTAACCCTAACCCTAAACCCTAGCCCTATAACTAACCCTAAATATATGGATGTACATTTAGAGGAGGTACAATTGAGTGGGAATACTTATGTGTGGAGATGTGCAGAGAGGTTTTCCTACCGACAACTGTGTGCGCGCTCTGTAATTTTAGTTCTTGGCCAACTCTGCATACAGCTCTGCTGGTCTTCTCCAAACAGAGCCATCATCTGCGCAGCCTCTTCTGTGGAGAGGAGGTGCCCTTTGCACGGCTCTTGGGTGCAGACACATTGCCTGAGGCAACCCCTCAAAACTAGGGTTGGCCAGAGCCATATATATATATATATACAGTTTATGTATGGTGATTTTGACAGGGTAATCACCAAGTATGCGTGATACCTATACACGTAAACGATGTATATATATGGTTCTGGCCAATCCTACTCAAAACACACACATACAAGTGAGCAACCCTAGGAGGCCAAGCTTGCACCCTCTTGTTTGAACATGCAAACACACACACCCCTGCCGTCCACTGACCTGAAGGCGGGATTGAGGACATGTCCAGAGTCCGCAGGGGGGCCTGGAGCAGCAGTATGAGAAGCAGGGGCAGGAGCAGAAGAAGCGTCGGGGGCTGCTGGGGCGTCTATGGAATAGGTAGGATTGTGGTGGGAGCGGGGGGTGCTGGAGGAGCCTGGGAGAGAGGTGAGGCCGGGTGCTGTGTGTATATGTGTGTGTGCGTGTATGTGTACGTTTGTGTGTATGTATGTATGTCTGTGCATGTGTGTGTGTGTGTACGTTTATGTGTGTGCATGTGTGTGCGCATGTGCTTGCGTCGAGCGTTGGGAGGTGTGTTTTGGCATCAAGCAAGCACAAAGTGAATCGTTGGGTTTTGTGGGGGTCATTTTGTGGCGCAAGTAAAGAAGCAGTAGCAGGGTGGGCACATGCACATACAATTTCTCATGTGTTGGGTTGGCCAGAACCGTATATACACACCGTACATGACCGTATATTCGGCAAGTTCCCTGCCAAAAACAACGTGTATAGTGTATACACCATGTATACATGGTTGTGGCCTAGCCTGATCATGTGGGAGGACAGGGGGGAATACGCGAGGCAAGCAGGCATGTGTGGATTGTGGGTTGGCCAGAACCAAATACTCACACCGTATTTATTGACCATGTTTTTGGAGATTTACCTGCAACGTTTGTACACCATATAAACAGGGTTGGCCAGCACCATATATATGGTATTCTCGGCAGGGAAATCACCAAATATACGGTCACATACGGTGTGTATATACGGTCACATATGGTGCGTATATACGGTCACATACGGTGTGTATATACGGTTCTGGCCAACCCTACATAAAAATACATGTGTAGGGTTGGCCATAATCTTATGTATACACCATATATTTGATGATTTCCGTGCCAATAATACTGTATATATACACCAGGGTTGGCCAGAACCGTATATACACACCGTATATGACCGCATGTATGGTGATTTCCCTGCCAAAAATACCGTATGTACACCGTACTCACGTAAAAATAAATGGTTCTGGCCCACCCTATGTATATATGGTTCTGGCCAACCCTGAACATGTGTGTATATGGTCCAAGCAACCCAAGTGGTTGGAGTTGCAGGGGGGGATGCGCAAGGCAAGTAGGGATGAGTGGTTTGTGGGCTTGGCCAGGATTGTCTGTGGAGTCACACACCATCAATGACCATGTGTTGTTGTGCATTAAGCCAAACCAGCATAGTACATCGTTATACACAGGCTGGGCCAGAACAATGCATGTATACGTATATACGGTGCACATACGGTATTTTTAGCAGGAAAATCACCATACGTACGGTCATATACGGTGTGTATATATGTGTATATACGGTTCTGGCCAACCCTAGTTACACACTGTGTATACGTGGCCCCTGTCGACTGGGAATAAGTTGTCCATATACCAGGCGCGCATTTTCCAGTAGTATTACCAACTCTCATCAGGATCTGGCTTCAGGCCAAGCCTGCAAACCTTCTGATCCCCTATGGTTTTTTGTCTTTTCTGTGTTGGGGAGCTTCACGGTACTCGGGATCAAAGGAGCTCCCATTCCTTAATTAGTTTGGCAAGTGGTTTTTCTCTGCCTGCTCAGTTTTTCTATTTCGTTTTCTTCCAATTTTTGTAGTTGAGCGCACAGAAGGAGGGCAGGGAACCTTACACTGCTTCAGACTGATGGAGGCAAAATCAATTTATGAGGTGGCCCCAAGGATTGAGTCACAAGTGAGGGAACGTTCTGAAATCACCGGCTTAGGACAGCCACTGCCCACACAACCAAGGACGGTCTGATGTAAGGATGTTCAAATATACTAAAAGGAGGAATGGATGGGTGAGAGGATAGGAGGGTTGCAGCGCGCTGTCCACAACCATGCGCACACACAGGCACACACACCCACACACACCCACACACACGCACACACACACACACACACACACACACACACACACACACACACACACACACACACACACACACACACACACATGTGCACAGGCACTGGCACAGGCACACACACACATGTGCACAGGCACTGGCACTGGCACAGGCACAAGCATACAAGCAGACGTACGCCCACAAAAAACAACACACTTCCGCACGCTTGCATACACATGCACGCCCACACACCTGCTGCGGCTTCAGATGCAGGCAAGGCTGAGAGCTCGGTGTTGCTGCTGCCATCTGCTTGCTCCTGGGTGGCAGGAGCTGCAGGACCAGATGCGCCTGTAGGAATTCATGCGGATACGTGTGAGCGTGTGCGTGTTTGTGCATGCGTGTGTGTGTGTGTGCATGTGTTTGTGCATGTGCAGGCGTGCGTGCGTGCGTGTATGATGCATACTGTTCTGGTTGACTCGAACAGTAGGAATTCAGGATTTGTTGGATGCGAAGAAGAGCCTCGTAGGGCTAAGGTGCCTAGCCATAACCTGAATCCTTTGGACAACTTGGCACCCAAATTCCAGCACAGCCTTGAATGCCTTATGACTTGGGACCCATCCTTCAGGCCCCCTAGAAGCCTGGATCCAGCACAGTCATGTTGTACGAATTTATACTTTATGAACCATCCCTCAGGCTCCCTAGAAGCCTAGATCCAGCACAGTCCTAATCAGGGTTGGGTCATACGCTTTTATTTCGTATCTTACGCGTATAATACGGTATAAACTAAAATAAGGCCGTATTATATGAATTCAAATAGTCCGTATTCTGCGAGATTTTAACAATTTCAGTACCAAGAGCGACCCTCAAGTGATGTTCCTGCGAGTCCTAACAACAAGATTATGGCATTAACATATTTATATATTGCTTGGCAATAAAATATGTATATATTGTTATACATATTTATATGAAAGGTTTAGTCGGAGTGGTGGCGTTTTGAGGCGATGTTGGCCCATTTCGACCCCAAAATCGGCACTCCCAAAAAAGCAAAACATATGAAACGTATAACGTGCGTAGTTTGTACTTTACACGTATTTTATCGTTTTGAACGTCCCTCAGGAGCGTATGACCCAACCCTGGTCATAATGTATGGCTTATGACTTCGTGACCGTCCCTCGGGCCCCCTAGAAACCCACCCACTACTGAATATTGTGCCTGTAAGCATTATTAACTGCCGCACAGGCGCGTAATGCAAGGTTCAATAAATCTAAGTTGCGCGTTGCGAGCAATGCGAGGAGGGCAAGACCTGACTATGAAATATTATGCGAGCTTATGCAACTTTTCTTGCCCCTTTCCTGAATAAGCAAGCGAGGCCTCATGCACATGAGCAAAGTCAAAAGCTAGAGGAAATATGCGATTGAAAGGCGGAAAACAAGGAGTAAATCGCGTTTTTGGAGCAAAAGTATTCGGGTGCTCTGACCCGTATTCGAACCTAGAACCTGTAGACAACTTGTTATTTTGCCCCAAATGCGGATTTCGTGAGGAGCTTCAATTCAATTATTATAATTGCTCCTGACGTTCTGCAAGGGGGTCGAAAAGATTCGCAGTACGCGGTGACGTACCGTGCCTGTTCATTACTCAGGGCCTGTTCATTACCCAGGGCCTGTTCAGTACCCAGGGCCAGTTCATTACTCAGGGCCTGTTCAGTACTCAGGGCCAGTTCATTACTCAGGGCCTGTTCAGTACTCAGGGCCTGCACAATACTCAGGGCCTGTTCAGTACCCAGGGCCTGTTCATTACCCAGGGCCTGTTCATTACTCAGGGCCTGTTCATTACTCAGGGCCAGTTCATTACTCAGGGCCTGTTCAGAAATCAGGGCCTGTTCATTACTCACGGCCTGTTCAGTACCCCGGGCCTGTTCAGTACTCACGGCATGTTCAGTATTCAGGGCCTATTCAGTACGCAGGGCCTGTTCAGTACTCAGGGCCTGTTCATTACGCAGGGCCTGTTCATTACTCAGGGCCTGTTCATTACTCAGGGCCTGTTCAGTACCCAGGGCCTGTCCAGTACCCAGGGCCTGTTCAGTACCCAGGGCCTGTTCAGTACTCAGGGCCTGTTCAGTACCCAGGGCCTGTTCAGTACCCAGGGCCTGCACAGTACTCAGGGCCTATTCAGTACTCAGGGCCTGTTCAGTACCCAGGGCCTGTTCAGTACTCAGGGCTTGTTCAGTACTCAGGGCCTGTTCATTACTCAGGGCCTGTTCAGTACTCAGGGCTTGTACAGTACTCAGGGCCTGTTTAGTACCCAGGGCCTGTTCAGTACGCAGGGCCTGTTCAGTACTCAGGGCCTGTT
>Ga0307963_1001387_pt1 | contig 18496 bp, 16 predicted proteins | sample OrgLakmetagen594_FD_201829 | JGI IMG/M metagenome (GOLD analysis project Ga0307963, IMG submission 201829) | Saline water microbial communities from Organic Lake, Antarctica - #594 | ecosystem: Environmental > Aquatic > Non-marine Saline and Alkaline > Saline | place: Antarctica: Organic Lake... | reverse complement strand
CGCACCAGGGTGTGTTTGACACAATCAGGAAAATTCAGCCTCCCTACCTTACTGTTTTTCAAGCTACTCTTCATAGATCTTAAGATAATGCGCCTAAGATGTTCACAAAAAATGATACTTTATTTGCTCAAGAATGTTGTCCTTATTTTGCCCCTTAGAGATGGGTTTTACAGAATAGTGCCATATCCTGCAAACTGTCAAAACTTTGTCTACCAATCATCGTTTTCTCTGCACTCAGCAAAAGCGTATTGAAGAAAAGGATACCTGGAAAGGATACATCGCCAAATGTGCCTCTGGTTATGCATGCAGAAGCTCGGTAAAAGCCTATAGTCAGACCAAAAGGTGTAGAAAGAATTCAAGGGAAAAGGGCTAGGCTCTCGTCAAAGAGCAACACCATGCACATCTGTTTGGTACAAACAGGTTTTAAAACGAGTTGGGCTATCCTCATATTGAGGTGGCAAGACAAGCTGGCGGTGCTGAGTGCAAAGGCGGACAAGATGTTCATGCTTTCTTAGCGAGGTATGCTGTTTAAAACTTTTACAGAACCTGAGCACCTCAGTCCCCTCATCCTATTATGACGCATTCTTTGGGCCAGAGAGTTGTGGCAAGAAAGGCGAAGGCTAGTGAAGTGCACGGCTGAGGCTGTTGGAAATATCCGTGCGAAGGAAATAATATATATGTTTGGTCCGTAACAATCTCCAAAGGTACACCAAAAATGTGCGAGATAAGTCCTCATAAATTTACTAGACTGGCAAGTTAAATCTGATGTCCAACTGTCAAGCTCTTTCCACCCCCTTAAAGACATCCTGGTGTTTTCATAGTAGCGATGAGTCTGTTTCAGACTGATAGACTCACGAGAGCACATGGCACCCAAAACTTGCTGAGACGTTAAAGAACCATGGAGTGATAACAGAACAAGTCCCAAAAACAAAAAAACAACAGACTAGCAATGAAGTGGGGAGAATTTTTAGGAGTGACAGAGGGCATCTGAAAGATCCTGGGAGCCCTTCTAGAGCACCGCCAGCCGCCACCAACAGATCCACCTTCTCCAGACAGCACTGATTAAATAATCTCAACATTATCCAACGTGACATTCACCTCATCGAGATCAAGTACTGTGAGGACACTAGACCGCAGAACCAGCTGAGCGACGCGCAGGAACCGCATAAAGGCCTCTGCTCCATCCTTCAGAGAGCCTCCGTTACTCTCCACACCAGTGGGTGAGGGTGACACCATCTACAACACTCACACGCTGAGGCCTGTGTATTTATTTTCCAACAGCCTCCAATACCCATCAGCACTGCTTCATTTGGGATGTGTTATACCCTACACTGTTGTTTTAACACTAGAAATGTATCCCTTTACTTTAACACCGTCACTCCAAGAGGTACGTGATCACTGCCCTCCTGTAAAGAAGAGAGAAATGAGCAGGAAGATATAAATCCCGTATTATCATAGCACAAACACCCGTTGAAAATTGCTGAAGCTCAAAACGAGGGATAGAAATGAATGGAAGCAGATAACACGATTTTGACAATATGTAGGAGAGTAGTTTGGAGATTCTGAGCAAATTTATAGGGCAAAGAAGGCAGCAAAATAAGTATGTACCTACCACATCCGGGAGGATGAACGAGTCGTGTATTTTTTCTGCCAGTGCCTTGGAAGCCAGGACGTAGTCCAACCTCCATCCAATGCCCTTTTCTCGGCATTTAAACCTATACAGAAAGTAATGAACTCACAAGTAGCACGTATAGTACATGCCATGGTAAATCAAAGTAAGGTGAAGTTGATATGCAAAACCTGCCGGCAGGTGTTTTGGGGGAAGAGCATTTGTCGCTTTTACTCCTAACTCAGTTGTTTTTGTGAGGATGATACACAGAGAATTGTCCACATTACATACCCCCACCCCACCAAACCAACCACAAACAGAGCACTTGTGAAAATCAGGTCTGAAGTAGGTATCCCCCATCCGGGTAGCTGCCCTGTAAGCCTAGTGGCCCGTGGTCAGGCCAGACTCTTTGGGGTCGCAGGTTTGAATCCGCCTGGTAGCGTTGGTACTTCGCTGTCCGACAGCAACGTCTCCGTTTCCTTAATCCATGCTTGTGGTGTTATCACCCCTGCGTAGTTTTTGATTTTCTTTTCTATCCCCCACGTCGGCACAGCTCCTGTAGGTCAGTAGATTAGCTTGGTACTCTAAACAGAACCTAGCTGTTTCGGAAAGCGTAATGACCAGCAAACTAAGTAATTCACACCTGTAGGAGTAGTAGGTGTATCCAGCAATCTCCGGGTACTGCAAGAAAGAGCAGCGAAAAAAGAGAAGCAAAAATCCATGACTAAGAAGCACATGGGAAACAGCGCAAACATAAGATACGTCCAAGTCTCTGCAACACAAGAAAGAAAGCTGTAGCATGCTGAAGCAAACAAACGCGTGAAGAACGGCTTTGGCTTACTTGGGTGCGGAAAGTGTCGACTAAATCACACCCACTCGGGCTTAAGTAGCGGGCTCCAAAGGACTCACGCTCCTCCTGCACATAATAGCATATTTGAAGCAGCGGATGGCTCCTTATTTTTACCGTTTCCTTAATCATTTGTGAAAATTGGTTGATCACTGCCTGCAAGTTTCTTCTTTCTTCTTTTTTAAATACCAACCAGTGTCCTTTTTTCTATACCGACCAGTGTCCTTTCATCTGCTTGCATCTTTAGTTTGGGCACGGGCATGGGCAGGGGTGCAGCAGCACCAAGCCACAAGCAGGAAGGAGTCCGTACAATCGTAGTATGTCTACTTCAGCTTTATGTTGACGTGTGCGTTGCAGTCATTTATGTTGACGTGCGTTATAGTTGACGTGCGTTATAATTGGCGTGTGCGTTACAGTCGTTTATGTTGACATGTGCGTTACAGTCGTTTATGTTGACGTGCACTATAGTCTACTTCAGCATTATGTTGACGTGTGCGCTGGTTTGTTTGAGGTGTCATGTTGACGTGTGCGCTAATCTTTTTGGAGTGTCATGTTGACGTGTGCGTTATGTTGACGTGCGTTATAGTTGACGTGTGCGTTACAGTCTACTTTAGCACTATGTTGACGTGTGCGCTGGTTGAGGTGGTTGTGTGGGGTTGTATATTTGTTATGTGAGCAGTGCCGATGGACGTGTTGTACCACAAATTGCAGCTGAAGAGCAATTATTCTTGAAGTGTCATGTTGACGTGTGCGCTGATTTTTTTTAGAGTGTCATGTTGACGTGTGCGCTGTTTTTTTTAAGTATCAAGTGAACGTGCAGTTCCTTATTACAGTGGGCCACTTAACTTGGCCAAAGTCCCTGAATGAAAGTGGAGAAATGTTTACAGTCCTCTGCATCAAAGCATTCCTTTTTCACTGTTGCAAGGCCATTAAACTCCCACTACCCTAAATCCAACTGCCTGCATCTGATTTTGCTGCCTAATTTCCCCACTGCCTACATTTCATGCTGCATCTAAACAGACAAGAGCACGCACCTTAGTGAAGCCTGCAGTCTTTGAGTTGGTTTTGGGGTTCTTGAGGTCAATTTCTGCAGATGCAAGCAGGTAGGACAGGAGGGGTGTGTGTGTGTGTGTGTGTGTGTGTGTGTTTCTCGTGTTGCAACAAAGCAAGTGCAAAGGGAGTGAGGAATTGTCCTTGATGTCAACCCTAGTGTGCTCACCTTGGTGGGCGCAGTTCATGTCTCCTACCACCAGCACGGGTTTGCTCTGTGCGGGGGACATGATTTAGAGCGATGGTGTTTAAGTGATGGAGTTCAAGTGTCTAAGAGTGTTAGATGTGCAGATTGTAGTATGGGTTTAAATTACGGCAGATGTCCCCAATTAGGTGGGTTCAAACTGCAGGTCAGATAGTGCAGGGTGCTGTTCCAGTGTGGGTGTCAGTGTTGGAGCGGTGTGCGGGGGGAATTATGACAAGATGCAGCGCCGGGGTAGTATGCCCTGATTAGGATAAGTGCCAAGCCAGGGATCCACGTCATGTTCTTGATAGGGGTTGCACATTTTTGAGCAAGGGTACTGGATAGGAGGAGAAACGAAATGGTAGGTACCAAACAACATTGTCATGATGGATAAGAGTTTAGTACCTGCAAATCAGGGCCTGTCTATGTTATGAGTGTACAAGCACCACCCATTCTTTAGGGTTGTCGCCCTCCTCTGGGAAAGCGGGTCAGCCTGTACAACTGACGCCAGTGTATTCTCATTACCAAAGGCACGACTCGATTGATTTGGAACTAGTGTGTTTAGTGCTAGAATACTAGAAGAAATATGTACAGCTCATTCTCTCACCTTTTGAAGGTCCTTAATGTAGTCACTCAAAGCGGCATCATACCTGCGTCGTTTGATCAAGGTTCGGTTGGTGTCGTTTGCTAATCTGATATTGTTATTGTTATGCTGTAGCGGGCCTCTGTTGGAGTGTTTCCCTCTGATCCCTAACGTAAATTTCCAGTCATGCACAATTCTCTAGCTTTTCCCAAACTGACTTCCACCACGTATCAGCTTCAGTCTAAACAGCTGGCGTCACCAGTGCATGCCTTGTATAGTTATGATTAAAGTGGTCAGACGTGCGCAAACAGCACACAGTGGTTGCAATTTTGCACGTTTCCTACATACAACAGACCCTCGTAGCATAGCATATTTGTATCGTAGCGTAGCCGTAGCATACTGTGCAGCCCTAGACAGATATGTTACTCCTCCCCACATTAATTAAAGAAAGGGCTTGAGCACTTGCTTTTGGCTTCTGTCATCTGTGATATGTAATCTGGAAACGTTACTAACATCAGTTTGCTTTATTAAACACATTCTCTGCTTCCTCACGAGCTTTGCTTCTATAGGCATACCACACAGGACATACAGCTCTGGCAAGCACATACGTCATTTGGAAAAGAGTGGTCAGGCGTGTACAGAAGAGTGGTGAGGCGCGTACAAAGAGTGGTGAGGCGCGTACAAAGAGTGGTGAGGTTTGTACAAAGAGTGGTCAGGCGCGTACCAGAGAGTGGTCAGGCATGTACAAAAGAGTGGTGAGGCGCGTACAAAAGAGTGGTGAGGCGCGTACAAAAGAGTGGCCAGGCGTGTACAAAGAGTGGTGAGGCGCGTACAAAGAGTGGTCAGGCGTATTCAAAACATCCACACAGGTAAAAATTGGGAGTTGTTTTCACTGCCTAAATAGTGCTTTCCTTTATTCCCTTTCTTTTGCAACTGGCCTGAAAAGAAGAACAATTCCAGAGATCGATTTCTCGGTATCAATTTAAAACGGCAACCCAATATCCAAAATACCTAGTGCGATTGCTACCAGACGTTTCAAGCATTATGATACCCTTAAATCGTCATCGCAATAACACTTCAGTCTCTCTACGCACCCTTTGTCTCCCACTCGGTAGTCAAGGCGCGCTAGCTCCTGACCGGCATTGGGTACGTAAGCGTTCACCTGCAAAAATAGCAATGGGGCTTATGAATCTTTCCCTTGCAATGTATGCATGCAGCAAAAGTGACCAGAGACAGAATGTAAAGACCGAATCAATACGCAATGTAAAGATCAAATTAATACAGAATGTAAAGACCGAATCAATACGCAATGTAAAGACTGTCTAATACAGAATGTAAAGACCGAATCAATACGCAATGTAAAGACCGAATCAATACACAGTTGCAGGTTTAAATTGCAAAGAGGCGTGAGAGAGGCGGCCCAAGTCGCGGACAAGCATAGAGAGTCACACACCCTTTTGTGCCATGAGTTTATTTTTAGGCGGACATATCTGCCATGAACGCCATGGACACATTTTCAAGTTACAAGAGCTGAAGTCATGACAAGGGGGGAGAGAGCAGAGAAGTGGAATATAGGTAGGGTTGGCCAGAACCATATATATACGGTGCATATGCGGTGTTTTTGGCAGGGAAATCACCAAATATACGGTCATATACGGTGTATATATACGGTTCTGGCCAACCCTAAATATAGGGGGAGCAGTGGAGTATAGAAAGGTCTGGCAGTCCTGAACGAACCTGCTTCCCACAAACCACTGTCTGGCCATTTCAGAGTACTACACAACTAAGTAGAGCGCTAGGCACTCACCACGTTGACACCATCAACTAGGCACTCATCGTAGGCACTCATCGTAGGCACTCATCGTAGGCACTCATCATAGGCACTCATCGTAGGCACTCATCGTAGAAACCATCAACTAGGCACTTACCACGTAGAAACCATCAAACTCAGTCATCAGCAGCCGGCCCTCGCCGTCCATTCCTTCTACCCCCTGCATACATATGACAGGGATTGGTGATTTTGGGAAGTGATAACTCTGTATCAAGCTGCGCTTGATTTGGTACCAAGCACCGAGTCTTGATTTGGTACCAAGCACCAAGTCTTCACTCCATTATTGGGCACTCACTGCGGAATCTCCACCAGGCGGAGAAGGAGAAATATAGGAGGACTAGGGGGTGGTGTGAACCACCAAACTTTGGTACCGTCCTCCTTAAACCTGTCAGGCTTTTATTGACCCATATTTATACAAGCGAAACCAAACTCCACACTCACCAGCCCTGTAGAGGTGGTCAGGGGGGCACTGTTACTAAGGGTTCCCACGCCACTGTAGCCTGCAAGAAAAGGTAGGAGGTAAATATGAAATCAAAATGGCTTTGATACAAAGTGTAGGGCGCTTCACCACTTAAGCCTGCAAATTTAGAAGGGGGGGTGGAGAGAAGAACCAAACATGGCTTGGATGCAATGAGTAGGAAGCCCCCCACCACTTTAGCATGTAGGATTAGAAGGGGGTCAAGGAGTTGACCAAACATGGCTTAGACAGATGTGTAGGGCTTCCCACCACTGCAGCCTGCAAGATCAAAAGGGGGTCGAGGAGTTGACAACACATGGCATGGATAAATGTGTAGGGCTCCCCACCACTAAAGTCTGCAAGATGGGGTCGAGAGAAGAACCAAACATGGCTTGCATAATAAATGTGAAGGGCTCCTTACCACCAAAAAATTTGTAATAGTCAGCGAGCAGACACGGTACACAGCAGAAATGACATTCAAAGATGACATTGACACTGTGTCTCGTGTGCTTGGAGATACAGTTGCTTTTCTATCTTTGCAGGGCCATGATCACCGATCCCCACTAGTTTCTGGCCCCTTCTTAAAGGACATTCAAAGATGACATTGATACTGTGTCTCGTGTGCTTGGAGATACAGCTGCTTTTCTATCTTTGCAGGGCCATGATCATCGATCCCCACTAGTTTCTGGCCCCTTCTTTTTTCAGTACCTTCAAACCAGTCAGAGTGGCTCTGCCTGCGTATATGTTTCTAAGCGCACAAGGATAGCTAGGCAGAAAGGGAGAATGATTGGAGCATGGAGGTGATTGCTGCAGCGTGCAAGAAGAAAGGCCTTCTATTTTGCCTGTATACATTGCGCTATGTGTGAATAAACATATGCATCATCTGTTTGAAAATGAACGTGTATTGCACTGTTTAAAAGGAAATTCAGGAGAAAGTGCACACACACACACACTTGTGTGCGAGCCGGATGTGGAGCCATGTGCAGAACCTCAAGCTGCTTTACTATTTGTCCTCGTAGGTTGCCACAGTTGTTCTTGGTGGCAAACTCGTGCAGGCAGCCAATGCATTCCACACATAATCACATACGGGTTGAATGCAGGCAAGTAAACATGGCTATGCAATCACAGAAAATCTCACGCGTCTTGTCCAAACACAATTTATGTGCTCACAGAGGAACCCACCCGCTTTGTCGGTGCTGCACGCCCAGCTGGAGTGCCAGCCTGGGGGCAGATCCATTTGCTTAATGACTTCAGGCACCTGCACAAGAAGACCAAAGGAGAAGTAAACCTACTTTTGGATAGCGTACCTACCAAATAGGGTCAAACGTGAGTGCCATGCATAATGTGCTCACTCCCCCTCCTTCCGAATAAAATCATTATAAAAATGCAACAGCCCCCCCCCCCCGCTACAACAAAAATCGACACGTGGGGGTCGATATTAATGTACCGTACGCCCTGTATGCCCTCCAAAGATGAACATCATGATTAACAGCCGTTTGACACAATCTGATCACCACTTTCCCCCTCTTCAAAGACAACAGATGGCCTTTTTTCAAATGTATGGTAGTTACATGTCACGTGTAAAAATCCTTGCGCCGACACAATGGGGGGTTTTACGTGTGCCTCATTGCGACACGCCCTCAGGCACATGTACATGCACTGAGGCGCAAAACATACATCAGCAGCAACAACAGATTGCTCGACCTTGTGGACAGTGTGAAGGCGTGGACAGTGCAAAGGCGTGGACAGTGCAAAGGCGTGGACAGTGCAAAGGCGTGGACAGTGCAAAGGCGTGGACAGTGCAAAGGCGTGGACAGTGCAAAGGCGTGGACAGTGCAAAGGCGTGGACAGTGTGAAGGCGTGGACAGTGCAAAAAGGCGTGGCCCAAATTTTGTATCCACTATGCTGCGGGACTTTGCAGGCCTACCTTGGCTGGCATCGCAAATTTTGCGTTCACTATGCTGCAGGACTTTTGCGTTCACCATGCTGCGGGACTTTGCAGGTCTACCTTTGTGGCATCGCAAGCAAGAAGCAAACAAAGGAGGTCGCCTAGGATGTGCCTTTGTCATGACGTGACATGACTCCAGAAGAAAAAGCAATATACAAAGTGCAAGTTGATGCACTGTATACAGTTGACCATGCAATACAAATCCTTTCAAACAGGCATTCCCACTCCTTTCACCAGGCACTGAGTCAGGGCCTGCTCCTCAAAATCTTAAGATGAACCATCTGCTCAAAGTAAGCATCCCTTGGCCAACACCTTGCTGTTCATCTGAATCCACTGGCAAAGTTCACAAAAAAAAATATAATAATAATAATCTGAATCCACTGGCAAAGTTCACAAAAAACAACTGCTTTACTAGAAACACGTACCTGACTCTACTCTGTTTGTGACACGCAGCAGTACACTGTGGTCCTTCTGGATCAACCCCCCCCATGCCTTGGTTTGCCAGTCACGTACCTGCTTTTCGCTAATCTTGGCCTCTTGCAAGGCAAACACATCTGGTTGCTCACGCTCGATTAGCTTGGTGATGGCCTTTGGGTCCTGTGGTGCAAGAACAGGCAGAATGTATGAAATGCGGACATGCTGTGGGTAGGCTGCAGAGGTGCAGACCGCTGAGATACGTAGGAGTACAGGCAGCAAAGGTTAAATGAGGTGCAAGGACAGGCAGAATGTATGGAATGCGGGACATGCTGTGGGTAGGCTGCAGAGGTGCAGACACGCTGAAATACGTAGGAGTACAGGCAGCAAAGGTTAAATGAGGAGCAAGAACAGGCAGAATGTATGAAATGCGGGACATGCTGAGGGTAGGCTGCAGAGGTGCAGACACGCTGAGATATGTAGGAGTACAGGCAGCAAAGGTTGAAGGCTGATGTATAACCGGGTGTGCCAGCAAAACAAAGCACAGTCCCCGTAAATTTCCTTTGTATGGCTTGCTTTCACAATAGACTCACACAGATTCCGTGCAAAACTATGCGAACCTCTGGGTCTGTTTGAGGTTGTACTGAGGGTCCTGTGTTCAGGGCCGCCAACAAGGCGCATCAGAAACCGCAACGAACTACTAAAGAATAAAGAATGAAAGACGGCAGAGAGGATGGCGTTCAGGTTGCTTACGTTGTATTAGGGAAGGCAGGAGGGGGTGGTACAGGTTGAGAGGGGTGGTGCAGGTTGAGGGGGAGTGGTACAGGTTGAGGGGGAGTGGTACATGTAGAGAAGAAGTGGTACAGGTAGAGAGGAAGTGGTACAAGTAGAGAGGGAGTGGTACTGGTACAGGTAGAGAGGGAGTGGTACAGGTACAGGTAGAGAGGGAGTGGTACAGATTGAGGGGTTGGTACATGTTAAGGGAGAGGTACAGGTTGAGAGGAATGGTACAGATTGAGGGAGTGGTACAGGTAGAGGGGGGGAGATACAGGTTGAGAGTTCTTACTGAAAAATTCAAGGTCTCCACCTTCTTGAGAGCTGCCCGTAAACTTGCAACGTTCCAAGATAGGACCTTGAAGTGGGGGACGGTGGGGGTTGGTGGCCTCATTGACTCCTTGTACACCTCACCTACAAACAAACAGAAACGGCAGTTGCATTAGGAGAAGGCATATGTGCACTTTACACCTTTCTCAAAGAATGGTAAGAATGGTGTGTGTGTGTGTGTGTAAGTGTGTGTGTGTGTGTGTGACCATTTTGTGCACCTCAGGTTAAGAGTGGCGAAAGAAAAGGCACGTGTGTTCACACTATCGAGAGTCTAGAGCTTCATCAAATAACAGAAAGGACTACAACAGAGGAAGCTGACATCAAATTGGCACCCTGTCAGCACCAGTGATGTTAGGGGTTTACAAAGGGTGCATGCACGTGGAGGTCGAAACAACACGAAGAAGTGGGCAAACAAAATTGACGTGCTGGATAATTAATGCAAAAAAATTAATTACGTGCTGAAACAGTGGATACAACTTTATGGTTCGGGTTAGGTTAGGGTTAGGGTTGCCCAACGTGGGGGCATGCACACACATAACGCATTGCACTAGCATACATGGACACACATGCACACATCCATCGCAGGACCCCAAAAGCACTCACGCTCTGGCTCCGCCGTTTTCTTGGCACGCTTTGCGGGTGGTGGCTTCGCTGCCGTTGTCGCGGCTTCGGATGTTTGTGCTGCCTTCTTTGTAGCAGACGAGGCTGTCGGCCTGCCCACAAATGTGCCACACAAATTACAACACAAGAACGCTAGGGTGTCGCCCACCCGGCTTGCTCAGAGGCAAAGCTGTCGAAAAATAAACAAAAAAACAGCCACTTGAACCATATTTGAAGGCAAGGTCTGGTGGACAAGTTTGCCTCAAAATTAGGTGCCGAGTGACTGGAAACAACCAACTAGCTCTCTCAACAGATAACGAAATAGAGTCTGTTCTCCATACATGCGTGCCTCCTTCCCAGCACGATACCTCGCAAAAAACAAATCCCCTCTATCTTAAACTAGCTTAGACACTCACTCTGCTGCTGTTGCTGCTGCTGAGGGACCAGCCTCGTCCTGCCTGCAAGCCAATAGTGCACACACCGTGCAAGCACAACAAGGGTGAGGGCATGAGGAGGGTGTTAAGCAAGGGAGCATGCCGCGATGCAGTAAAACAGCAGAGCAGAGAAAACATAAATTACATTCTGTCAGATTTACGGAAACAGCTGTTCATCTATGATGAAAGAAGGTGAAAGAAGGAGAGCTGATGGGAATCCGAAAACCTACTTTTTTCTGGGAGATGCCCGCTTTTGAGGACTACCCGCTGCGGGTGCCTCAGTAGCCTGGACGGGCTCAGCACTGTCATAGCTGGCAGAGGCAAGAGCCCTGCGCTTGTATGTTTTAAACGCATTTGATTGCAACTGCGTTAACATTCATGCTGTCACATACACGATAGCACACGTGCTGTGTTTCCTGGCACACGCTGTGCATGTGCGAGTGCATACAAAGCAAGGTCAGAGAAAGGTGTGCACTGGAAGCAATTATTGATCTTACCTTTTTTGTGTCTGTGCTTTTTTGGGTGCCCTGCATGCAACAATTGTGCTGTGATTGAGGAGCAAGTTCCTGAGCACAGAGAGGAGGCTATTCATCACTCACATGAGAAAAATCGATGAATGGCGAAGAAATAGGCGAGATGTGAATAATATATTCATACACTCCTATTTCACATTTATTCAAATATATAAAGAAGAATGGCGAATGGCTCGGACTCCGATCCTCAAATTTAACCCACACTCCTTTGACTGACCCGAAGTTGGCAGCAAAATGTGACCCCACGCATGTGCGATGTCACTGCGGCTCAGACACTGCACCGTACGCCCTGAAACTCGGCGTGCGTATTCACTAAACTGAATTCACTAACTGTATTCACTAATCTGTATCACTAAACCGTATTCACTAAATTGTAAGTGTGCCAATTATGTTTGAAGGGGTGGTCTATCGGGGCCGCAAAACGCGTTCGGTTTCTCGTCTTGAACCCCCGCCAAAACCGAGGAGCAGAAATGCTGGCCTAGCATAAGGGACTGTAATAGGGGGTTCAGGGGCAGGGGAGTGTGAATTTAACCCTAAAATTTACAAACGTAAAATATGTTATTTTACAGGCACTTCAAAAACTTACATCTGAGGAATTTCATCCGAAACAGGAATAGCCAAGTCCTTCTTCGGAGTTTTCACACCTGGCAGGTCAGTTTCATGCAGTCCTACACTGTCACACACGCACGTGCTCCATGCGCTCGCGCGCATGCACGCACACACGTGCTAGCACACACACGCACATGCCTGCATACTTCGTGTGCAACGTAACACCCCCCAAACAGCACACAAGCACTTGTACAAGCGTACGTGCACACACACACACACACACACACACACACACACACACACACACACACACACACACGCACATGTAAGCATGCACGCACCTTCCTGCTGTACGCAACGTACAATGCCACATCAACAAAATTGAACTCAACGCTTTTATGACAGGAGGAGGCAGCAACACGACCGCATCGGTTCTATGTACAATTCTCATTGCAAGAGCCGCCTCCAAAGGGGCCACTGGCACTGGGCCAAGATGAAGGGAGGCATGCGATCAAAGCGCTACGCTTGGCAGAGGGCACTACGGTAGGTTTGCTTGCAGGTAGGCCTGTCATTGCAAGGGGATAAGTGCTTTGCCTAGAAGCTGCAGCTCAATCATCTCACACAATTGCCGACACACTTTGCTCATGCACAGATTCAAGTGCACTCATACCTCATACCCCCCATTCATGCACAAACCCTCGTAATCACGTGTATGCACGCATCAGACACACAAACATCTACACAATCAAGCACACAGGTAGAGTTGTGCGACGGTAGAGGATCAACGCAACTGGCAACCATCACAACAGTGGAAAAATCGTCCAGTAGAGCCTTGGTAAGCAGGCAGGCCTAGTAGGGTTCCGGATAGAATTGTACATACTGTTAGATCCATCTCTCAATATGTAGTCATGCCCTTTCTGACGACCATTATTTCTGCTGTCGCTGCGTTAACAACAATGAATTTCGAGATTCCATCTTGCTAAACCAGTATGGCTCCTGGATTGCAGTTTGATGTCGCAGACCCTATACTAAAGAGACAAAACTGTGTGCAAGTTGCGCAAGATTGTGTTTATGTTGCTGTCTGCATGCCAAGGTTACTTTACATAACCTACACTCATAGTCCCAGTTCAAGCCCCAATCTCGCTCGCTTCCTTTTCTAGTAAAACGAGATCCCTGCAAGCCCTCGTCTAATTGACCTGTCACCCTTTTAATATCTGTGATTCTATTTTCCTAGCATCTTTCATTCCCAACCTTGTCCAAAATTTTCGCAACCTATTTTCCATCTTTTATGCCTGCTCTTGTCCACAGTTCTCGCAGCTGGAACAATTGACCATCTTCTGTGCCCAACCTTGTTTAGAGCGTCTGCATCTAAAGCCCTTGCATATCAAAAACTGCTTATGCCCACAACTCAAACTGCTTATGCCCATATCTCAAAACTGCTTATGCCCACAACTCAAAACTGCCCACATCTCAAACTGCTTATGCCCACAACTCAAACTGCTTATGCCCACAACTCAAACTGCTTATCCCCACAACTCAAACTGCTTATGCCCACAACTTAAAAACTGCTTATGCCCACAACTCAAAACTCTCACAACTTAAAACTGCTTATGCCCACAACTCAAAAACTGCTTATGCCCACAACTCAAAACTGCTTATGCCCACAACCCAAAAACTGCTTATGCCCACAACTCAAAAACTGCTTATTGCCCACAAATCAAAAACTGCTTATGCCCACAACTCAAACTGTTTATGCCCACAACTCAAAAACTGCTTATGCCCACAACTCAAAACTGCTTATGCCCACAACTCAAAAACTGCTTATGCCCACAACTCAACCTGCTTATGCCCACAACTCAAAACTGCCCACAACTCAAAACTGCTTATGCCCACAACTCAAAAACTGCTTATGCCCACAACTCAAAACTGCCCACAACTCAAAACTGCTTATGCCCACAACTCAAACTGCTTATGCCCACAACTCAAAACTGCTTATGCCCACAACTCAAAACTGCTTATGCCCACAACTCAAAACTGCCCACAACTCAAAACTGCTTATGCCCACAACTCAAAAACTGCGTATGCCCACAACTCTCACAGTTAGAGCCCTTGGGTCCTCCGACCTACCATCCCTGGCTAGGTCCTCGTATTGTGTTGGCTGTCTCGTGCACCACCCTGAAGGTGAAGGCGTTGGAGTTCTTTGTTCAACGAGCGTAAGGTTTACACGCAATATCCCAGTGAACCCAGTCTCCCACTTCTTTGGGAAGCCACACAGACCATGTTATGTCAAGACATGGTAGACGGATCCAGTAAGCTCAGGCAGCGTTTTGTTCAGGGGTCTTACCATGGGGGGCAATGTATGTTCACAAATTTCGACACAGGTAAGGGGCTTAAGCGGTGATCTTTCCAGGTGGCCTCTTACTCTTTTGCTATCCCTCTCAACAGCACTTCCATACTCATCTTTTTGAGCCTAGGCAATCCATTGCAACGCCCCTCCTTTCTTTTTTAACAAAACACTGGAAGCAATAGCCACAATTTTGGCGCAGCAAAAGATACAAGTACCTGTCACACGCTTGCTGTTGGTAATTGTAACGTGAGTTGTACTCAAAGTAGGCAGCATCGCTTAGTCTTTGACGTCTCACCTTGGTGATTGTTCACGTGATTGTTCTGGTGATTGTTCAGGTGATTGTTCAGGTGATTGTTCACGGTAATTGTTCACGGTGATTGGTTTGGTGATGGTTCACGGTGATTGGTGATTGGTGATTGGTGATTGTTCACGGTGATTGTTCACGGTGATTGTTCAGGTGATTGTTCACGTGGTTGGAACGCTAGCCTGCAGCTCATACAGGCTTTTTTCTCTTGGGCCTTATCTTTCAAAAGTATATAGGCAATATAAAAATTTTATCCCGAATCGGGTGTGGGGACTTTCTTTTTCCCTTGCTTCTTTTTTGATCTCCACTGTTGCCTTGCATCAGGCCTCCACTGTTGATCTCCACTGTTGCCTTGCATCAGGCCTCCACGCACCCTAAAAGGCCCTGGATAATTGCTTGAGTTGTGCTAACTTCTTTGCTCGTGTTAAGCGTTGACAATGTTGACGTAGAAGTAAAAGTCTATGCTGGAAGTCACCAGCGTGCATTAAGGAAAGGCTCTCAACTAGTGCTCACACTAGCCAGAGCCCCACCAAAAAACGAAAAAAGAGAAAAGGCTCTCAACTAGTGCTCACACTAGCCAAAGCCCCACCAGAAAACGAAAAAACGAAAAAAGAGGAACAACAGAGACTAATGAGGATCCGGCGGATGTTGACGTTGAATACGTACCAAGACAAATATGTGTTTTCCCTTTCGTGACTTGACGAAATGAGTTGAATAAGCATTGGTTATAGAAGTGCCAAAATGCTGAAAGTAGCCGATGGTAGGTCTGTACAAAGGGTTGTAGCACAACCCCCCTTGCTAGGCAAAGGCCTGAGCAATGTAAATGACAGCCGACAAGGGTACAAGGCATATGACAAGCTTCTGTAATGAAATATGTTGAATGCGAGCCTCATGGAGATGACAACGTCCACGTGTTGCACGGCTGCCCATGCAGGGGGGCAGAGCGGACTGGCTTGTGGAGAAGGCATGTGAACTAGGTGCCGCAGAATTTGTGCCCCTCATCACTGCCAGGTGTGCATGCGTGTTGTTATATGCATTTTAAAGGAGGTTCAAACCAATTACACAGTATTCACAAGTGAAATTTGTTGGCAGGTTAGCTTACAAACATTCAGTACTCAGTAGTCCTGCTCAGTTCTATTAATATGCTCAATTCTATTAATATGCCAGGCACGCCACAAATTCAGTTAAGCCTGTGGAATACGTGAAAATTAACTCTGATTACGAGTTTGTTGGATCATGGGATTAAATATGATCCGAGACGTTGTTTTATAAAGGCGTGAGTTTAGTCAGCAAACATCTATTTGGTTTTCAGGTCGTCAGACTATTGCCGTTTGTGACAGCAGCAAAGATTAAAGAAGTTTCCTCTGCAAAGGTGCATTTCCCGTCTCCTCTTAACTGCGTTCGTTATCCCTGCAGGAGCCAATCCACGGCTGCGGGTAACAAGTACAAGCTTTGTTTTATCTTGTCCTCCATGAACTATTTGCATTTATGAGCAGGCTAGCAGTCACACTTCTTGACTGAAGGCCTTTCTTTGTAACCTTGTTATCCTTGCAGGAGCCAACCCATGGCTGCGGGTAACAAGTACAAGCCAGCTGGGAAAGGGAAAGGCAGCAGCAGCAGCAGCAATGAGACAGCAAGCGGTGACTATGTACCCAGCCGTCTAGATCGTGTCGCCATTGCAGCAACGAAACAGGTGCAAAATTTTCTTAACGGGAGAAAAGGGGGGAAGGGACAAGAGAATAAGCTGGCATGGAAAGTTACAATGTACCGTGTTTGTGACATTATTATATCTAGAAAGTTACATTGTACCATGTTTGTGACATTGCTATATCTAGAAAGTTACAATGTACCATGTCTGTGACATTACTATATCTACTGTCGCCAGATGATCCAGGTGTGTTTCAACTTTGTCCCGAGCGCCTTCTCTGTCCTTTTTCCTTGCTAGCGCTTAATGGTTGCAACAAGCCCCAGGCTCACCTCACTCATTGCTTTCCCACCGTTGTGCAGAGCCTTCGCACGCACGGACTTGATCTACGACAACCTTGCACCCTGGAGAGCTTCCTCCCTCGTCTGAGAGGATCCTCCTCCCTGTTTGCGTTAAACCTCGTGGCAGCAGCAGGAGCAGACCCCCTAGCTCAAGTGCTGCTAAAGCAGCGGGCTCGGTCTAGCGATGCCGAGTTGCATCTGCCGTTGCCAGGCGGTGGCAGGGATCCTGGGACGAGCGCTGAAAATCAGGAAATGGATGCACGTCAATCTCACTCACAGCATGTACAACAGTCGCCACGAGTACAACAGACACAGCAGCAGCAGCATGCGCAGCAGGCACAGCAGCAGCAACAGTCTGAGCATGTGCTGCTCATAGGCCCCGAAGGAGATTGGACGCTTGATGAGCTGGAATTGCTCGTGCAAACGGGAGCTGTGCCTGTTGGCTTAGGGAGGTTGAGATTGCGTACAGAAACTGCAGCCATTTCGCTGCTAGCTGCGGTCTCAAATTTTGGCTAGCTTTCTGACAAAAAATGATAAAAGAGTGCATTCTCCCTTCTTCGTAGTTTGTGACCATTGTCCTCAAAACGGTATTTGCGCAAAAGAAGAGGAGATAATGGTGTAAGATATGCAGACCATGCTAAAAATCTGAAAGTTTACGGAAGTCTCACTGGCAACACACAAAAGTCAAGAGGTGATGTGCTTCAACTCCGACTTTGAAAACCTGCCCCCTCTGTACCCTGACGGTATACTGCTCCCCTATACAGGCTCATTCAAATACTTGGGCGTGGTGTGCAACAAGCAGATCAATCTGAATACCGTAGCTGACACAAAACTTCGCCCATTCATGGCGGGCGCGTTATGGGTCAACGGTTTCACGCATGCATATGGCTTTTCAAGACACACGCTAACCCTGATGGTATGTATGCGAGTCAGATTTGGATCAAACAACAAGATAAACAGATGGACAGTCCCCTACAGAAATGGCTGTTGGCAGTGTTGAAAAGGATGTTGGGGGTCAGAGACACCACGCCTTCATGGTGTGTCATTCGCGAGTTGGATTGGAACCCCTTAATTCAACTGGTTCCGCGCGGCAATGCATTTGTACATTTCTTTGACTTTATCCAACAGCTATAACATGAGAAAGTTATTACATGCCGACATGCAGCTGAGTACACGATCGTTGCTGGTCAGCCCTTTAATATAAGCCGTTTGGTCGTAAACCTCAGGAAGAGACACTAGGAACACTTCTTTCCTCCTTCTGGTACTCTGTGGACCTCTTTGACAGGGCCTTTCTTGTCTGCTGGTATAGGAGTTTTACGGTACTTGGTACCAAAGTGGCTTTATTTTCTTACTCAAGCAAGGTGGGGAGTGGTTTATTAAATCTGCGTAGTTATATTTTTTCACTGGACTTAACCGACGTTCTCAGCCGTGCACTTTCTTGCCTTTGCCTTTCTGACCATAACTTTCTGGTCCAAAGAATGCGTCATAACAGGAATAGAAGGCCTTATGAGCTCAGAAATTGTGACAAATGTGACTAGCACTCTGTTCAGGATGAGGCAGGAACACATTTTGCTGGACTGTCCGCATGAACACCCCTTTGGACATTTAGCGTTTCCTGGTTGGTGTGGCTCTCTAGTCTTGGGGTCTCTGCGGGCTTGTGGGGTTCAGTCTAGCCGTTAGCAGCCGCCTCTTTAGGATCTTCGGTCGTGCTAGGCT
>Ga0307963_1001381_pt1 | contig 18543 bp, 21 predicted proteins | sample OrgLakmetagen594_FD_201829 | JGI IMG/M metagenome (GOLD analysis project Ga0307963, IMG submission 201829) | Saline water microbial communities from Organic Lake, Antarctica - #594 | ecosystem: Environmental > Aquatic > Non-marine Saline and Alkaline > Saline | place: Antarctica: Organic Lake... | reverse complement strand
AATGGGGGTTATGGGATATGCGCGCACAAGTGCGGACTGACAGGGCTATGTATTTATATATTTTCCCTTCTATACTGGGTGTGTTAATCTTGCAGTCAAGCAGATAAAGACAAGAAATGAGTTTTATGCATGTGGTTGAAAACAAATTCACAAATTTACAGAAAATTGTGCTCCTGCTCTCATGACATCAATTTTAAAAATCAGAGAGAAGTCAGTTCATAGTCAGACTCAAAAGCCTTTGATGCTTGTTTGTTAACTTGTGCTCGAGCTTGGAAGTAACTGTTGACAACTCCACCCCTTTTGCTTGGAAACTGACATCAAGGGCTCAAAATCTTAGAAGAATGGCATCATCAGGGTGAGTGCACCCCTTTTTTGTATGTGCGAGAGAAACGAGCATGGTGTGGATGTGTGTTTGCGCGCACAGGCAGCGCTGGAGGTGCAGAGAACATTCGGCGAAGGGAGAAAGCAGATGCCCCCTACTTCATCCCCCAGGGGTACAGCGTCAATGCACCTGCGCCTCCGTCCGTACAGCATGCTTTCCATGTGCACAGCGGTGCGTGCTCAGGCATTTTTCAAACAGAGGGCTTGTTCAGGTGCCCATGCTTTTGTTTCACGAAATTCACAAAGCAGGGTGCGCACGCTTTAAAATAATCGGAAGTCAGTTCATAGTCAGACTCAAAAGCCTTTGATGCCTTGTTCGTTAATTTGTGCTCGAGCTTGGAAATAGCTGTTGACAACTCCACTCCTTTTGCTTGGAAACTGACATCAAAGGCTTAAAAGCTTGGAAGAATGGCATCATCAGGGTGAGTGCCTCCCTTTTCTGTCTGTGCGAGAGAGACTAGCATGGTGTGGATGTATGTTTGCGCGCACAGGCAGCGCTGGAGGGAGGAGGCACATAGGCGTGCGAAAGCAGCAGGCCTGTCCCACAGTGGCCACAAATTACAAAAAAAACTGTGTGCTTTGCATGTCTGCACAGTCGTAGAATGTAATGCAGTTAGCAGTTGGTAAGGGGGGGGGTTGGGTGGTGTATATATTGCCAAAAGCAATATTTCCACTGTGGGGAGTTTTGCAAAATGAGCGTTACGATGGAGGCCCGCTTACCTCCGCGTGCACACTGCATGCCAAATGTGCGTCACACCCACAACTCTCGTATTTTTGGTTATCACACACAGGTGCAGATGGCGCAGCCAAGCGGCACCATGTCCTGAAGAAAAAAAGGCACGGAGAAGAAATTGCAGGTGGTGAGTTCGTTTTTTCTCATTTCTTGCTCTTTATCTGCTTGACTGCAAGATTAACACACCCAGTATAGAAGGGAAAATATATAAATACATAGCCCTGTCAGTCCGCACTTGTGCGCGCATATCCCATAACCCCCATTCTCCTTCTTCTCATCACGTTTTCACAGGGCCCATCGATTTCCAAGATCAAGTGGATAACTGCATGGTGGCAGCTGGGAGCAAATACAACGTAGGAAGTGCCTTTAACAACCTCAGCTCTGGTGGGTATTCATCAAAATGTAAGGATCTTGTTGCCTATGTCTCATACCGTGTTCTGTGTGTGCGCGCTCATCCACCAGTCTGTATGTGTGCAGTGTTTGTGAGCAAAGAGACACACTCACTGGTTGCCCACAATGACCCGTTTCTTCCTCTTCAGCACGCGGACAAACGCGTGCTGAAGTCTGTCCATGATCTCCTTGGTCGCTGACCAAGCGGAGTCTGATTGCACCTCATCGTGGCACGTGATTCGTGGGCGCGCGGCGAGGAGTATGAAGCGCACATCAATCATCTTTCTGTGGCAGGGTGCAGCAGAGCAATGAAAAGAAGTAACCACTGGCCCAAAATCGAGAAATTTAAGTGATTCGATTATCTTGGAACTCTTGGACGAACAAAGAATCTTTTTTATTTATTTCTTTATTATGCTGCCTCTCGCCGCTACACTATCAGTGCTATTTTTTTATTTCTATTTTTAGTTTCGAGCGGCAACAATGAACCAAAAGCAGGAATTATGTATATCAAGGTGAAAAAGTAAAATGTACACAATTTGTTATGTACGTCTCGGCCAGTATAACAGATGTGAATAAAACCAAAACCGTTGGAAAGAGAAAAAATCTCGCAGCTTAACAAGGGCTGCTGTAACCTGAAATCAGCATAGGAAAGCTTAGAAGCAGGCATGTCAAAGGCAGGTTGCACGCTTGCAATATCAAAGTAAAAAAGTAAAATGTACACATTTTGTTTTGTACGTCTCGGCCAGTCAGAATTGATGTGAATAAAACCAGTAAAACAAACATCAAGCATCTGTCAGGACCAGCCGACCACACTAAATCGAAGATGGGGGATCATCATCTGTGTGTGTCATCTGGACTTATACTTACAGAGTAAGCCACCAGTCAAAATGTGTGACAGCTAGGCAGGCTAGGCAGCGTATGTAAATGCACTCCGATAACTCCCATAACTCCCACAACTCAAGCTGCTGCTCACAGATATTGAATGTGCAACCTATGAAATGTGCTTCTACCATCTAGGACTTAAATCACTGGATCTCCTCCCTCCTTTTTTGTTTTTGCAGAGATGGGAGCAACCAGTACAGCATCCGGACGGCTGGGAGGTAAACCTGTTTTTGTCTAAGAAGCGGGTGGGTAAGAGCCACTCTCAACCATCATCTGTACCAGGAATATGATAATAAATTTGCATAGTTCACCGTTTGCTGCTGCCTATATCCATGGAGACAAAGCAGGATCCTTGGGAGCATGTTCCGCTGATGGCTTAAAAGTTCATGCTACATGCTAAATCATGTCGCTCAGGATCAAATTTCTATTTGAGTTTTTTGGTGTAACAATCTATGAGTTACTACTTTGCACCACTCGGCGCCCTCACTTGTCTTTCTCCACGCTTGTTATATTAGGCAATCAGAAAGGATATGCAGGGCACTGTCTAGCTGAGGGCAGAGGGGGCAAGGTAGGCTAATCGAGCGCTTAAATCATACCACATGATTTTGGTTGTACAGGGTTCCTGTTGTGTATTTCATAATGATGCACTTGGTTTTAACAGGGACACAGGATGCTGTTAGGTAAGCGTTGCTGCCTGGCTCCATTGGCGGTGCCATTTGTGATGAGGGTCTGGTAATATTTATGTTAGCTTGCTACGGTATTGGCATTCCCTAGTTTGTGGAGGGGGTGCATGTGTGCTTGCCAGGCGTCACTGTAATTGGATTAAATGCCAAAGCCTGAGGTAGGTGTCTGGGCCGCGTTTGAGTGTTTTTGTATAATTTCACGTTCTTCATATTACTTTGCAAGCCAGTAGATGCTGTAGAAGGGATTTCCCTCAGAGCCAGCTGTTTTGATGGAGGCATCCGCAACGTCAGCAGTAGGTTGTAATTGAGTAGGTTGTGATAGAATTTCTTGCCAGAGCGTCAGCAACTTCATTGCCATAATACCTGCGTGGGATTTGACTTTGTAGGAGTAAGTGAATGGGTGATGGTGACTGATGGATTGCTTTGGCTATGGATTGGAGGAAATCTCCCTGGATGTGGTGGCGATGCAAAAACGGAAAACATTCAGCACCCCGAAGTTCACAAGATATAGGCCTTCAATTTGACAAGATTTCAGCATTAACACAGTAGCCACACGCCCCACCTGAAGACCTTGGTCACTAATCTCTACTTGTTTTTTAGAAGCTGTCAGCGATTGCGACCAGCAAGATCTCAAAGTAACTTGTCTCAAACAAGACTGATATGACACCAGAACGTTGGTGATGAACAATTTGCCAACGTTGGCATCCTGCTCTTCGTCATCAATGTTTAGATGCATTACAATCAGGCTTATCACGCGTGCCCCCCTTGCTTTGCCCAGCCATCTGAAATGTGCGCTAACATGATATCTTTATTTGATGAAGCAGCAGATCTGCCAAGCATCGGTGTAAGTATACCACTACGTAGTGGTCGGTTGTGCAAGGCTTAAGCGAGTAAGGCCTGAATCATGTAGAAAGGAGGCCCAACAGCAAGAGAAATACATGGTCTACGGTGTGAACTCTCGCAAACTTGCTAGCCTTTGCTTGACCTCCCTCCAATTCAGATCCCCATAATCAAATCCATGATCGTAAAATATTCTGGAATAAAACCTAGTCGTGTCATCCATCTTTTGTTCCCCAATCTTTTGATAGAATGCAGTAAATTAATTGTTGGCGCCTTGAATTCAGGCTTGGCCGTTCGCGTCGTTCAGGTCTTGCCTTGTTTTTTGTGATCGCTACAGAATGGGAGACAGGGGAGGTTACGGAGGCCGTGGAGGAGGTGAGTGTGCTTTCTGCTTGAATCACCCCCTGCCGGGAAACACTGGACCGAGTTGTCATGGATTCGACTGGCACCTGCCCGCCTCGTACCTTGCCTTGTTCCCCACGCTGCACCCCTCCCTTCGTTACCCTTATTCTCATTCCTGTTGCGCGCAGGCCGCGGAGGAGACAGGCCCTTCAGTGGCAGAGGTGAATGCCGAGTGCTTCGCCCAGAACGCCCAGGGGCACCCCTCCCTCCCTTTTTCTCTTGTTAAAACGTGGCCGGTTTTAGGGGCTTAACTTGGCGGGCCGTTTAGAGGCTAACTGTTCGTGTTTTCCACGCAACAGCAGTGGTTCCCAATACACGCACAACGATACGTCACCACCCTCTTTCCTTCTCCTCCCAAGGGGAAGGAGGGATTCCTATGGTGTTCTTATTCATGGGAGTAGCTGCTTCAATGCTGCTAGTAGGCGTGTGTGTGAGAGCTTGTGCAACAACAAGCTTTCTCACACACGCCTGCTTGTGCATTTCCGCTTCCCCTGTTTCCCTGCTTCTTTTGCTCACTGCTAATCCAAGCATTTGCTCAGAGAATTTGGGGGGTCAAGCTGTGCGACACAGAGGGAGGCAAGAGGGGAGAAAGGCACGCATGTCCCTTCCCTAAAGCGTTCCTTCAAAATGGCACGCACGAAAGCAAGCCGTGCCTTTAGAGCCACCCCTATTAGATAAACTCAATTTGCATGCCATGGCTTGGAATGGTATGAATGGTCTCTTAGGCCGGCCAGGCCAACTCGTTTCCCCCTTAGTGTTTTGAAGAATGATTGTATAGGAACATGACCAACACATGGAGGTCCACACAAGGTCGTGAGTTCGTTTGTAAAGGAATTGGCCTGAAATTGAAATACAAGTTCATGTCCAGCAGTGCACACGGGCGCAACACACGCACGTACACACACATACACACACACACACGCACACACACACGTACACACAAAGACGTACACACACACGTATGATACACGCAGGAGGTTATGAGGGCGGTGGCCGTGGCGGTGGTGGCCGCTTTGAAGGAGGTGGCCGTGGCGGTGGTGGACGCTTTGAGGGAGGTGCGCATACCAACAACATAGTGCCCTCAAAGTTGTGATCAATGGATTATAGGGCTCTCTTATGTGTTGTCGGGATGTTGTATGTCCAGCCACCAACACGTACATACCCAAACACACACACCTGTATACACGCATGCAAACACTTGCACAACAACACACGTACACAATCACACATACACACACACATAAACGCACGTACGCACACGCAACACGTTTCCGCAGGTGGCCGCGGGGGTGGCGGCCGTTTTGAGGGGGGCGGCCGTGGTGGGGGTGGGGGTCGTGGAGGCCCTTCCGACTACCATGACGTCACCCCTCAACAGGGTATGCAGCAGATGACCCGCGCTCTGGGCAACATGAGCATCACCGGACCCAAGCAGGTGGCCGCGTGTATTTTGTGTGTGTCATGCACGCGTTGTGTTTTGCGTGTTGCGTGCTGCGCGCGCGCCTTTCGCTGCCTGATAAGTTGAAATGAAGGCGTCACCAAAACAAGGAGGTCTGCTTGCTTGTTGTTCCGTGCATACGCACTGCCCTTTCGGCTCGTAATCATTTCTGTTATTTTATCATCTGGTCAGTCGTTAACAGTCACCCCGTGCAGCAAAGGCATTGTGCGATGGTTTCCATTGCTCAGTGTTTTCTGGTTGTAACGCATTGTAGCAGATTGTTGGATTATTGTTGTGAATCATGAGTCGTGACAAACGTGCACCACCTCAAAAGTAGCGCTGCTCTGATACCCTAACCCTTTCTGGTGCAATTGGTCCAGCAGTAGCAGGAAGAAGGCAGCCTTTTCGCTCAGGGCGAGTGTTTGCGCTCAAAGCGGTTGGCTGCACTCTTTTAGGTCAATTTTCAAGTCATGCTTGTGCTAGCGGTATTTTCTAGGTCTGGTCGTTCCTGGAACACTCGTTAATAATTAGCAAGAGCCTCGCTTACGGCTGGAAAGTCCTTCCTTGCATGTTACTGTCTGGCATTTTACAAGCACAAGGTGCTGAACCGCAAAATTCTGTGCGGCGCATTATAAGCCTACTATAAGCCTATGGAGTTTGAGGCTGTGAAGCCCAGGCTCCCGTGAAAGATGCCCCTGTAAATTTTGCCTTCCTGTTCAGGTCCCCCCTCCACATGCAGAGCACTACGCCCGTTAATTTTCAGGCAGTGATGCTCACAAACGCTCCTGCACTTCACCGCTCGGTAACGCGCCCTTCCTTTCCATGTTGTTCTTTTGCCGCACAGAGCATCATGCCCGTGGAGTCCCAGACAGTAATGCCCATGCGCCCTGGCTACGGAACTGCTGGCAAGGCCATCAAGGTGGGACCCTGCTGTGTGTTTAGCTGCCACGAGTCGTGTATCACAAGTTTTGAGCTATGTTTAGACCGGCTAAAAAGCGCAGCCGACTAGGCCATGGTGGGAGCCTGCTGTGTAGACGCACAAGCATGGTGTTGTTAATAGGGGTTGCCGTATGCAGACGGCCCTGCCTTGAACTGTAAACTACCCTAACAGCTGGAGAGAACTGGCGCGCTTATAAAAGGCCCACGAGGGCCTTGCAAAGTAGATGGTGGCCGGCAAAATACTTCGCTCTGTGGAAGGTGCTGGCCGTGTTTTATCTCAATCGTCCATTGCAAAACATGCTACAAACATCATGCATAAATATCCTCAAATCTACTTGGGAGGGCGATCCTGTGAGCAACCTCCCAAATAGGTTTGAGGTTATTCAGCAACTCCCAAGCTGTGAAACCAGCACATGCATTTGTTTGTCATACAAACTCTTGCGGTGCGTTATTCACACATGCCTTGCTCTTGCGCAGGTGCTCGCCGACTGCTTTGCCCTACACAAGGGCCCCAACTACAGCGGCTTTTCATTTTTGTTCATGACACACAAGCTCGCACACACACTCAAATGTTACGCTGTTTGCACACGTGCTTTGCTCTTGCGCAGGTGCTCGCCAACTACTTTGCCCTGCGCAAGGGCCCGAACTACAGCGGCATGGCAGTGCACTACGACGTGCACATTGTGTCCAAGCAGGATGTGGACAAGCCTCGTGGTGCGTGCTACATGGGATGCGTTGAGTGTAGGGTCAGCAAGAACCGTATACACACGTCGTATATGCACCGTAAATACGTGTTTATGTATGGCTAACCCTAGTTGGGTTGGATGGAACTGTTACCTGTCTGTCTCTCTCGTGTGTGTTGTTTTAGAGGTGGTGAAGGCTGTCTTTGTTTTTTGGTCCTAGTTGCAGGGTTTCTGAACGCAAGGGTGACTCCAGGCCTTAAGGGAAGCATGCTTGTGTGTGTGTGCGTGTGTGTGTGTGCACGTGCGCTTGTGTTGGTGTTTGCACTCCTTTACTGCAGCAACAGGCACGACAGATGCCTTCTGAACCCTTGTACCTGACAGCTAAAACACCTTCACCGTCAATGATGACTTATAGAAACAGGGTTGCTGCTCCAAACTCTTCTCCTACCTGCCGTAGCCCTCAGGCTTGCCTGTCCTGCCTTTGACTGGCTTATTCGTGTCGTCGGTGCCTGTGCATTCTTTCCATTGGATGTGCTGAAAGCGATGACAAATGTTTCAATCACAGTTCATGTACCAGGCATGTGGAAACACAGACACACACACACATACACACGCCTGGGACAACAGGCCCTCAGGAGCGCCCCATGCCCGGCAAGCTGTGCAAGGCCCTGGTGGCGCAGCTGGCTCGTCAGGAGAAGTGGGGCCTGAACTACGCGTTTGATGGCCGCAAGAACATCTACTCCCCCGGACGCTTCCTGCCTCCGGTGCGATACTGCTGCTGCCCCTCACTCACACAATTACAAATGTGTTCATTGTGCTACAAGCCATATGATATACGATACAAGTAGGGTTGGCCAAAACCATATATATATACGGTGTGTATACGGTGTTTTCGGCAGGGAACTCACCAAGTGTACGGTCACATACGGTGTATACATATGGTTTTGGCCAGCCCCAGATACGAGTAACCCCGCCTCTGATTTATGTGGTTTAGAATTGGCTGTTTGATTTGATGAACCAGCCCAGATCAAGGCCGCGTCTAGGGCTGAGTTTAGCGTACAGGCGAGGCAGCACATGCTGGTTGCACGCCCACTTCGTACACCCTGGCATACCTACTTCGTACTTCCTGGCACGCTTCCTTCGTACTCCCTGGCACGCCTGCTTCGTACTCCCTGGCACGCCTCCTTTGTTCTGCCTGGCACGCCTGCTTCGTATTCCTTTGGTCGAGGATGGTGAATTGCCTCATTCCCAGACCTAGCCAGTCAGTCTTTCTTTCAAAATCTAAAAATGGCAATGGGATACAGTTAAGACCTTGGACTGCTGGCCAGTCAGTCTTTGCTTGTCCCTAAAAACAGAATGCAATGTAAAATGTGATCGAAATGTCACCTCGAGAATGCAGGCTGAGGCGCGCTCTTTAAATCGTGGCTGTGGAGGAAGTGCACGACATTACACTGACACTCACTGCAGCGCAGGCTGAGATGCGCTTCAAGGTATGGCTGAGGACGGAATGCACGCGACATCGCACAAACCTCATCATTAACACCTTGTGACTACGCAGGCTGAGACACGCTTTGAGGTCGTGGCAGAGGACGAGGACTCCCCTGCTGGAGCCCCCACACCCGCAATGGCAGGCGGCCGCACCGTGGCAGCTGGGGGCAGGGGGGGCAGAGGCGGCAGGGGCGGCGAAGGCCGTGACCGCACCTTTGTGGTATGTGTGTGTGTGCTGTGTGCTGTGTGTTTGTGTGTGTTGTGTGTTTGCGTGTTTTTGTATGTGTGTGTGTTATGTTTTGTGAGGTGGATGCTGGCAGCAGGGGCAACAAAGGCTGTGACCGCACCTTTGTGGTATGTGTCCGTCTTTGTGTGTGTGTTTGTGTGCATTGTGTGTTTGCGTGTTTGTGTATTGTGTGTTGTGAGGTGGATGCAGGCGGCAGGGGCGGCAAAGGCTGTAACTGTGCAACTGTGGTATGAGTGCGTGCACATAATATGTCTTTGCGTGTGAGGTGGATGCAATATTCTACACCTTATTTGGGCTTTGATGTTTGAAGGCTGCAACGTCTTGCATGCACCTGTCGTGGATGTGAGTCAATCCTCAGCACCTGCAGCAGCTACTCTGGGTTCAACCACAGATCTGATCTTATTCTAAGTCCGCCAAGTCCTTATAGGCCCTAACGTGTCGACATCTGGATGTCTGATTTGACTTGCATACGCAGTACACTTTCAATCTGAGTGGGTGCCACATCCGCACATTTGTATTGAAATTGTTGTGTGTTACAATGATGACGGAGGTAGACCTCTGAATGCCTTATTTGACTCGCTTGGGGGAGGAGGGATGGGAAAACAATATGTGTGTATGAGTGTAGTTGACCATATGAGTGTATGAGTGAAGTTAACCGTATGAGTGTATGAGTGTAGTTAACCATATGAGTGTATGAGTGAAGTTAACCGTATGAGTGTATGAGTGTAGCTAACCGTATTATTCGCTTAGCTACAGTTCAAATACACGTATTGAAGGCGCGCATGTGTTTGCTTGCATATGCGCACACGTGTGTGTTTTCTTATAGTGTTTATGTGTGCATGTGTGTGTGTGTGTTTATGTGTGTCTATGTGGGTTAAATTTTGTGGGAGCATGCTTGGTGTGTGTGTGTTCACACGTTACTAGGCTTTTTGAGCAGATCTGTTGTGGAGTCATTGTTTACTGCTGAGCAATGACCTGTGGCTACTTACCAGGGACTTGTGCAGCAGTGAAAAATGACTTTTTGAAGGGGCTGTCCATCACGCTGGTAAGCACGATGGCTCCTGGGAGCATCTGGGCGTTATTTGTCTTTGTGTTGCCTCATAGCCCCATTGCGTTTTTGATATGTTTTCTCTTACATCAAACGCCCGCTCTCCTATTCTCCTTCCTATTTTGTTATGACTTTGGCACAAGCAAGGTCACTATGTGTTTCTTACTGTTTTACTATTGCGTTATGACTTTGGCACAGGCAAGGTCACTATGTGTTTCTCACCGTTTTCCTATTGCGTTATGATTTTGGCACAGGCAAGGTCACTATGTGTTTCTTACTGTTTTACTATTGCGTTATGACTTTGGCACAGGCAAGGTCACTATGTGTTTCTCACCGTTTTCCTATTGCGTTATGACTTTGGCAAAGGCAAGGTCACTATGTGTTTCTTACTGTTTTACTATTGCGTTATGACTTTGGCACAGGCAAGGTCACTATGTGTTTCTCACCGTTTTCCTATTGCGTTATGACTTTGGCACAGGCAAGGTCACTATGTGTTTCTTACTGTTTTACTATTGCGTTATGACTTTGGCACAGGCAAGGTCACCATGTGTTTCTTACTGTTTTACTATTGTGTTAGGACTTTGGCACAAGCAAGGTCACTATGTGTTTCTTACTGTTTTACTATTGCGTTTTGACTTTGGCACAGGCAAGGTCACTATGTGTTTCTTACTGTTTTACTATTGCGTTATGACTTTGGCACAAGAAAGGTCACTGCGTGTTTCTTACTGTTTTACTATTGTGTTATGACTTTGGCACAAGCAAGGTCACTATATGTTTCTTACTATTTTACTATTGCGTTATGACTTTGGCACAAGCAAGGTCAATCTGTGTCTCCTTGCTGCACTACAGTCTTGCTTGCGACGGTATTACGTGGGCACAAGGCACTTACTCTTATTCCTTGGCTGCACACATCCACAGGCAAATTTTTTTGTCACGGAGCAGCTGTGTTTTGTTACAGAGCAGCTGTGTTTTGTTACAGAGCAGCTGTGTTACAGAGCAGCTTTGCTGTTACAGAGCAGCTGTGTTTTTGTTACAGAGCAGCTGTATTCTTGCTATTAGTGTGCAATTCTCTCTCAAGGTATTCAATCATCACGTCTGCCTTCATGTCATCGCGCAGATCACCATCAAGGAGGTGTCTGTGGTGGACATGAATGAGGTGTTCAACTACATCGCTGCTGCCCAGCAGCACACTGGAGGCGCTTTCCGTGAGTCTCCCCGTGAGGCCCTGCAGGTGTGTGTGTGTGTGTGTGTGTGTGTGTGTGTGTGTGTGTGTGTGAAAGGGCGTGTTTGATGTGTTTGATTGTTCCCATCCCCATCTCTTACAAATTTCTATTAAGCTCACTCAAGAGATCCTGACCAATTGATGCGTACTTTGTCGCATGCCAATCATATGCACACACGCATGCATGCACACACACGTGCTGAATATGCTGCAATTCATTTTGTGCTTCATGATACACACACAGGTGCTAGATGTGCTGATTCGCTTCATCGCCGCCTCCCAGCCCACTGCCGTAGTGTATGGCCGCTCAGTCTTCTTCAACAACCCACACACTAAGATCCCCCTGCCAGGAGGCACGGAGGCCTGGAGCGGGTTCACGCAGGTCAGGCTGATGCTTTTGCGTAACGTGCCTATTTTTGTGCATGTATGTCTTTGTGTGTCTTAGTGTGTGTGTTTGTGCTTGTGTGAGTGCGTGCGTGTATATTGTATGAGCTGTACGCCTGGCTGTGAGGAATAAAAAATCTGTCTAGTTCCTCTCAGGTCATCATCCGCTTAGGAGTTTGACGCGTTAATTAAAAATGACCAAGCCACTGAAAGCGTCAACTACTATGTTTGAATAAAGGTTCAAGAATTAGAAAACAGGTGAAGATTAGACAGCACAGGTTCCACAAGTCATTTAGATTTTTCGTGCTAGAGTCTCAAGAGTAATGCCCGCTTTGAACACAGGCACACTTGTGCTTTGACCTCAAGGCTGCTTGGATTTACTGCCTTTTGCTTTTCCATAGAAACACCCACATTGAATGTACACATCAGATTTACATATTGGATTTACACAACCCACATTGCGCACCCATATTGGATTTACACTATATGTTAACTCTCTTTTGCCCTTCCATATAAACACCCACATTGGATTTACTCTCTTTTGCCCTTCCAGTTAAACATTCACATTCCCTCAAGGCCTGCCAGAACGGACTGATGCTCTGAATAATTCCACATCTGTGCCATGTCCTCAACGGCTTCATGTCTGATACACACCCTCATTTACCCGTCATTTATACATCCATCATTTGCACACACTTTCCTTCATGTTTGATACACACTCTCCTTTACCCATCATTCAAACGCCCGCAGTCCTTCAAGGCTTGCCAGAACAGACTGATGCTCGCTCTACATAAAACCACATCTGTGCCATGTCCTCAATGGCTTCATGTCTGATACACGCCCTCATTTACCCGTCATTTACCCACCCATCATTTGCACACTCTCCTTCATATTTGATACACACTCTCCTTAACCCATCATTCAAACACCCGCAGTCCTTCAAGGCTTGCCTGACTGGACTGATGCTCGCTCTACATAAAACCACATCTGTGCCATGTCCTCAATGGCTTCATGTCTGATACACGCCCTCATTCACCCGTCTTTTATATACTCTGCTTTACCCATCATTAACACACCCATCATTTACACACACTCTCCTTCACGATTGATACACACTCTCCTTTACCCATCATTTACGCACTCTCCTTTACCCATAATTTACACACCCATCATATATTCACACTCTCCTTCATGCTTGATACACACTCTCCTTTACCCATCATTCACACACTCACCTTTACCCATCATTCACACACCCGCAGTCCTTCAAGGCCTGCCAGAACGGACTGATGCTCGCCCTGGACACGGCCACCAGCGCCTTCCTCAAGTCTGCTCCCTTACCCATCATCATGATGGAGCTGCTGGAAGTCAGGTGTGGGTTGTAACACGCATCGTTTGCAACGTTGTGTCATTCATGGCAAGCATCATTTGTGGCACGCATCATTTGTGATTCTACATCTGCAAAATTTAGCACGGTTTGCATAGCCGGGTCAACTTTGCTTCGCCAATAATTGGTGCAGCCAGGAAGATCATGCACCTGTCTTTGCCGCACCATATAGCTAATTGCTGAATGGAATGAAAATTGTTCACGCTTGGAGTAATCAGTGCAGGAAGAACCGCAAAAAGTGTCTGGTTTGGTGGTGAAAGAAATTATAATGCTAGAAGGGCAGTGCTGATACACCCTGATGCGATTGAGAATGGCAGCAATGGGGAACCTCGCTGGCATAGGCAATGTGGGGCAGCCTACCTTTGGCTTGAATTTGGGCAGGCGAGGATTGGGCAGGCGAGGAGAATGGCCTTCATCCTTAGTTCCTCCAAAACTTCTGAATCTAGATTGCTGTGCTGAATGCCGTGAATGCCGTCAACGTAAGTGCATCAAAAAGGCTGGTGTGTGCAACCCTTTTCCCTTTTGCAAAACATCTACTACCCAAGAAGCTGCGCACGATGGCACTGCTCTTTGCTTAAAATGGCTGTATAATTATTAGCATTTAAGGCGCACGTTGAGCGACCGTCAGCGAGTTGGCTGCACAGCAAGTAAGCCGTACTACAGTTTGAGTTTGAGGTGTTAGAGCAGTGCACGAGGTTTGTCCCGCCCTTCATCAGTGTCTTGGAGGTGTTTGAGCAGCGCTCGAGGTTTTGTCCCGCCCTTCATCAGCGCCTTGGAAGGAGGATCAAAGTTATGTTCTTTCCTTGCAAAACGCTGCTGAAAGGCTGGGCATGCTGCGAATACGTGCAGAAAGGGACTCACTGTACTCTGTGACTCGTCCTGGGATGACTTAGGTACCTGGTCCCCTGCTTTCACTTCTTTCTCTGGCTCCGATTCCTCGTAAATCCTCACAAACAACACCTGTTACTAAGCGTGAGGAAAATCAAGTTGCTCCACAGTTTAGTAAACCCAAAACTTAATTTTGATCTGTTCCCTGCACACTCACAGGATGAGCTTCGATCAGTTTGTGGCCCGTCCCCTGCGCCCAGACATGCCCCGCAAGTTGCAGAAGGCCCTGTACAATGTCAGGGTGCGTGTTCAGCAGTTTGGTGTGCGTGTGTGTGTGTTTGTGTGTGTGTGTGGTTGTGTGTGTGTGTGCGTGCCAACTTGTGGTGTCATCAAGATACTGGCACGCCCTGACGCCTGAGGGGTCCAGAGTTGTGTCGTGCTAGGTGAAGAAGCAGGGTACGCTCCTAAATGTTTGACGTGGTGTTCCCTAACGCTAGTAAGGCAACAGAGCAATCAAATAGCACTGTGGTATCAGAACTGTGGAATCAGCACTGTGGTGACAAGCTGTAGAGAGTTCTGATGCCTAATGCGTCCAGACCTGTCTCAGCACGAGGTGCCACAGGCATGTGTCCCCCTGGAGTGTACCTCTGTGTGGCGATGACTCTCGGCTTTCTTTAGCAAAAGACGAAAGAAAATTACGCCCTGAACTAATGCCGAGGACATATCGTCCTGTACTCCCAACAGACGGTGCCACCGCACTGTGTGTGTGTGTGTGTGTGCGACGAGCCGACTGTGATATGGGCCTTTGGGTCCAGTGCGAGTGCCTTGCCATCCTCTCTCTTCAATATTCACCTGAAGGAGCTGCAGCACCCAAAGGTGTACACAGAAGAGAGGAGGTCGAGCAAGCTGAAGGCTGTTACGACAGATCATGTGCTAGCAGAAACATGATTGGCAGGCATGAGCTGCATCAGGGTACCCTTTTGATTGTTGTGGTGTGGTGCCTCCTGACGCAACAGGACGACAGAGCAGCTCTAAAATTGTGCTTTGCAACCTGCCGCATGCTTATTACAACAGTAATGTGCGTTATCCATTGTCATGCACTTGAAAAACAGGTCTGCCTTTCACCTTAGCCGTCTAGTGATTGGCCTGACTCAAGCCTTGCAGCTTATGTTGTGATTGTGTGTGATTAAATGTGATTGAGTGTGATTGTGTGTGATTGTTATGATTGGCCTGACTCAAGCCTTTCACCTCAGCCCCTTGTGATTGGCTTGACTCAAGCCTTGCAGTAAAACTGGCCATCCAGCACTCAGGCTGTGAACATGCTGTGAACACACGCACGCGCATGCACACACGCGTGGACGCTCACACACACATGCACACACATGCGTACGCACACACACACAAACATACACACACACACACATACACACACACACAACAGGTGTCCATGATTGATGGCCGAGGACGCCGCCGCACCATCAAGGGTGTGACAGAGCGTGGGGCCAACCAGGTAGGGGAAAGCAAGTGCGAAGAACCACAGAGTTTATTGGAGAGCAAGTGCGGAGAGCTCTGAAGTTTACAGGGCATGAGGAATCCAGAGATTTCCGAGTTGGAATTCAGAAACTGCGTTAGCAGCTGTCATGATATTGATAGCGAAAGGATTGCCTTGATAGTGTCAAGTGCCTGTTAGGGGCGGTCAGGTCTAGAGTGGGGTTATGTGACAGCTGCCCGTAAAAGGACTCGCCATGCACTCAGGCTTGCCAAGTGCTTATCTGGCAAGTGGGCTGAACAGGTTTTGAAATTCAGGACGGGCACAAGGTAGCCAGGTTTGGCGCTTCAGCGTGAATACTAGTATCTCTAAATAGATATTACCTTCTGCATATCGTCCCCCTATCTCTCCTACTTTTGCCTCTTAGCTCAACTAATGGCAAGCCCGTGTGGGTCGGGCAAGAAGCAGGTCAAGCTGAGAAGATTGAATGGTGCTGTTGCCGAACAAGGGCATGCGTTTTTCTTGAGGGCAGGCCTTTAGAAGTCGACCTTGCTGTATTAATACCACCTCTTCCATGATTTTCACGCTTAGAGCTTGCTTATAAAAGCCAATTGCCTGCTCGCAATGAGTGATTTTTTAAGCGTAATTTCACAGGAGCCTTGAACCTGCTTACATTGCACACATTCTAGAGAGAAACAAAATTGTGTGTGTGTGGATCATCTCGTTGCTACCTATGTCAATCAAAAAGCATGTGGATGCACCTTGCAGTACTATGACGCAGGTCAGTGTCGTCCTGCAATACTTTCTCAACAAAGAAAATAAGGAGACTGAGACAGGTGTATTAGTTTGTGAGTACGGACTGCCTTGGCCCTTGCATGAGTAGTGCAGTGTCTATTTAAGGTCACATCACATTTATGAGACAGTAGCAGCAAAGGGAGTCAGATATACCGAGCCCGTGGTATCTGAGCTTCTGAGCACTCCAAAAACCGGTGGAAGAAACTGTGCTATATTTGACAAACCCAGTCGCTTGATCCGACAAAAGACGATTTATAAGATGTCCGCTGGCCCTTGTGCTGCGCAAGTCACACCTGCTGCAACTTCACAGGTAGAAATTCACAGTGTCCGAGCCCTGCCTGCGCACCACATTACCGTACACCTTGCCTTGCTCTAAACAGGTTCTCTTCTACAACGACACAGAGGCGAAAGAGACCACGGTGTGCGAGCCCTACCTGTGCTAAGCTTCATACTTGCACGCACTTTGCCTTGTTCTGCACAGGTCTTCCTTCTACAACGACACAGATGATCGAGACCACAGTGTCAGAGCCCTACCTGTGCTGAGCTTCATACTTGCACGCACTTTGCCTTGTTCTGCACAGGTCTCCTTCACAACCACGACAGGAAAAACAGAAAATAGTTGCTGGGTCCTGCCTTTACGTCACACGCTCATGATGCACGCACCTTGCCTCTATTCAGGTCACCTTCTACAACGACACAGAGAAGAAGGAGACCACGGTTGCCGACTACTTTGCGAAGACTGGTGAGATCACACGTGATTCTCTGCTCTGTAGCTTATTATTCTTCACATACTCTTGAGGTTTGCTTGTGTCGGTGCAATTACGCATGCTATTGTCTGTCTTTATTAATTTGCGGTCTTAACCATCATGTGCATACCAAACATCTACTGCTGCTGCTGCTGCTGCCTCTGTTGGAATTCTTGGTTAACTCAGAATTTCAACAAAGGCAGCAGCAGCAGCAGCAGCAGATGTTTGGTATATGCCGAGGTATTCAAAACCAGCGCCCTGCCTAGGTCAGGTAGGTCGTACCATGCGCTTGCCTTGAGGGCCTGCAAATTTCCAATAGCCGGAACGCAGACAATGCCCAGAAGGAACTCGGTAACCCTTTTCGTCTCTCCATCATGCCGACTTAGCCAAGGACGTACGGCACAGGGCGCCATCCTGTGCGTCTGCAATCCATGGCCGACGTCTTATCTCTAGGGTTGGCCAGAACCATGTATCTACGGTGTGTATACAGTACGGGATTTGGCAGGGAAATTATCAAAGCTACTGTGTATATATATACAGATATGCCGAGGTCTTCATAACCAGCGCCCTGCCTTGACTTCCTAACCAGGCCTCTGTTGGAAACCCTGGTGGTTGTGTGTGTGTGCGTGTAGGGGTGTGTGTAGGGGTGGCTAGAATCGTATATAAACACCGTAAATGTCATATACATTTGCATGCATGGCATTCATGCATACCTCATACGCACCCCACAATACCGGACATCTTTCTTGCCGCTCTACCTGTATGGCCGTCAAGAGCCAGGGTCAGGGTTCAAGGATTAAACCATACATTCCTAACCAAACATGTGGAACAAGCACACTAACATGTGGCTGCAGTTTGTGCTGGATACTCAAGTGTACACGTCTATGTATTGTTTGGTGCTCCAACTATTATATATGGGTAGGGTTGGCCAGAGCCATACATTACTAGGTATATACGGTTTACATACGGTAATTTTATCCGGGAGTCACCATACATACGGTCATATACGGTGCAGATATATGGGTATGCTAAGTTCATGAGCAATTGCGCACCATCCGCACGCGTATATCTGAACAAATTCTGTGACTGCCAACGTCTGAATGCAGCCTGTATGCATTTGCGTGTGCATGCACTTGCCACCCTCTCCCCTCCCCCTTCACACACACACAAACACATACACGCACACACCCACGCACGCACACACACATGCACATGTGCACATGGCAGGTGGATTCCCTAGTTCAAATTATTGCTCAATTTCTCCCATTCTTTAGGTCATATACGTATAAAAAAGGGAGCAGCAGGCAGTCAAAGCTGAGGAAAGAGGAAACTAAAAACCCACGGAGGCTAGATAAATTTACAGTCTGGGTACCGGTCATATACGTATAAAAAAAGATATTTCTAAATTTCAATTTTATCAGGGATGGGTCATACGGACTTTTGAGACGTCCCATACGGATTAATACGCTATTAATACGACATACGCGTATAATACGCAAACGTATTTTTGCTATTTTGGGGGGTACCCTGGGCTTGCACCA
>Ga0307963_1001373_pt1 | contig 18602 bp, 18 predicted proteins | sample OrgLakmetagen594_FD_201829 | JGI IMG/M metagenome (GOLD analysis project Ga0307963, IMG submission 201829) | Saline water microbial communities from Organic Lake, Antarctica - #594 | ecosystem: Environmental > Aquatic > Non-marine Saline and Alkaline > Saline | place: Antarctica: Organic Lake... | reverse complement strand
CACACACTTACACACACACTTACACACACACACACACACACACACACACACACACGTAACATCGCAGGCAAACTTTGTGGTTGAAGTCCTAGAGGCCTTGACTGCTGCTGGACGGTTTGGCTTAGCAGTGAAGCTCATGGGGTTGCAGGGCACTAAGGTGCGGGGTTGAGTGCTTGTATGGAAGATATAAATAGTGTGAGGCCTTGGCTGCTGCTGGGCAGAACGACCTGGCATAAAATGTCATAGGGTTGCAGAGCACGGAGGTATAGAGTGGAGGCAGTGCTTCGTTTAAGGTTTTTAAGTTTTATTCTGTTTTTGATGGCAGGTCAGGCCCCATTTGACTGCAGATCCTGATGGATTGGAGTTTATAAGGAAAAAGGCAAAAATTAATGAAGTGCGGTCTTCATTAAGTGCTTCAATGCCTTGGGGCGGTGTTCAATCAAGCTGTACAAGCAGCTTTTCTAGCCATAAGCTCACCCCCAAACAGCGTGTAGAGTTTAAAGGTATTGAGTTCATAAGTGTACGGGCAGTGTGTGTGATTGAAGTTAGTGGATTGAAGTTGTGGATTGTTGAAGTTAGTGAATTGAAGTTGTGGATTGTTGAAGTTAGTGGATTGAAGTTAGTGGATTGAAGTTAGTGGATTGAAGTTAGTGAATTGAAGTTAGTGAATTGAAGTTAGTGAATTGAAGTTAGTGGATTGAAGTTAGTGGATTGTTGAAGTTAGTGGATTGAATTTAGTGGATTGTTGAAGTTAGTGAATTGAAGTTAGTGGGTTGAAGTTAGTGGATTGAAGTTAGTGGAGGCATGTCTGGTCGACAGTATTGCAAGCAGAATCGTTTTGACAATAGGTAGCAGATTATGGGTCGGAAGGTAAATAATGTTATATACTGGCCCCTTGGAGCCGTTCGGCTGCTATCTGTGGATTGTAAATATTAAAATATTGGTATAAATAGCGAAAGGATTCATTACCCTCTGGAAATTTTGACCTCTTTCCAGCACGGGAACTGTGTGGTCAGTCACAGATCTTTCTGCTTACAAGATGTAAACAGGGCTGAATAGCTTGCACATTAAGACGGATGTGCATGCAAGGGTTGGCCGCTAGAAATGGATGGCCCCATGCAGGAGGCTGCCTAACGGCCAAACTACTATCAATCTCAATACCAGCCTGGCCCGCATTGAACTTTCTATTGAATGTCGTAGATGTCTGGCACCTACAAGGCTTACAAGATTCACAAAAAAAGGCTTCACCTACAAGGCTTTCAAAGGCTTGTAGGTGAATTGATTGAAATTGACTGTCGTAGATGCCTGACACCTACAAGGCCTACAAGATTTACAAAAAAAGGCTTCACCTACAAGGCTTACAAAAAAGGCTTCACCTACAAGGCTTACAAGAAATAAAATAAAAAAAGGCGAAAAAAAAGTGTGACTGCTAGCCTGCTCATAGAAAACGACGCCTGGAACCTACGCAGCCCCCTCCGTTAAACATGCGTACTCTGCAAGCACTAGAGCAATTCTTCTCACTTGTCACCTCCCAGTCCTGGCTGCTAGCTGCAGTCATTTGATGGCCATCACCTGACAACCCTGAGGACCTTGCCACATCACTGTGCGCTGCTGTTTGCAGGCACCCCGATCTCTGTTTGACTGTGCTGAGGACCTTGCCACATCACTGTGCGCTGCTGTTTGCAGGCACCCCGATCTCTGTTTGACTGTGCTGAGGGCCTTGCCACTTCACTGCGCGCTGCTGTTTGCAGGCACCCCGATCTCTGTTTGACTGTGCTGAGGGCCTTGCCACTTCACTGTGCGCTGCTGTTTGCAGGCACCCCAATCTCTGTTTAACCATGCTGAGGGCCTTGCCACATCACTCTGCGCTCCTGTTTGCAGGCACTCCGATTTCTGTTTGACCATGCTGAGGGCCTTGCCACGTCACCGTGCGCTGCTGTTTGCAGGCACCCCGATCTCTGTTTGACTGTGCTGAGGACCTTGGCACTTCACTGTGCGCTGCTGTTTGCAGGCACTCCTATCTCTGTTTGACCATGCTGAGGGCCTTGCCACTTCACTGTGCGCTGCTGTTTGCAGGCACTCCTATCTCTGTTTGACCATGCTGAGGCCTTGCCACTTCACTGTGCGCTGCTGTTTGCAGGCACTCCGATCTCTGTTTGACCATGCTGAGGGCCTTGCCACTTCACTGTGCGCTGCTGTTTGCAGGCACCCGGATTTCTGTTTGACCATGCTGAGGAGCTTGCCACTTCACTGTGCGCTGTTTGCAGGCACTCCAATCTCTGTTTGACCAGCTTGCTATCGCAATAGAGGCCGCTGACGCAGTGCACGCTTCTGCCTCTTCACAGGCAAGTCCACACCTGGTAAGCAGGGTGGAAAAAGAAAGACTGCACAGGCAGTTAAAAGCACTCCTCTGTATAAGATTGCGCAGAGCGAGATCCATTTCCCACAGAAGTAAGGAAAAGGGTTGATTTTTGTACCGGATTGAACAGGCTGGGCTTGAGAACCTCCACAGGTGGGCGCTTTCTTTCTATTTATCAATCCTTTTTCCTTGAGCAGGGTCACCCTCTTTTTATTAATCATCTTTTTTCCTTGAGCAGGGTCACTCTCTTTCTATTAATCAATCCTTTTTCTTGAGCAGGGTCATTTCCCAGTGCCACAGGTGCCGGTTGCAGAGTAGGTCAGGGATAGGCCAGGTTAACCAGAAAAGATTGCAACAAGCCAAGGTAGCATAAGCCAAGAAAGCAATCATTTAATGGCCATCTTACGTGTGGTACAGACACGAGGCAATTCCAGGTGTTTGCAAAAGACTTCAGTGTGTGCGTGCCAAAATAACTTGCCGTCACTTCTCAGGAAGGGCTGAATGTGCGCTCGGCCTGTTGTTCTTTTGCTCTCTGTTTTACTAGCCCTTCGAACCATAGGCATTTGAATACACAGCTTTTTCCCTCCTCTTGCCTTTGTATGCTCCGCATGTATGTCATAACTATCTTTTTCAGATCTGGAGTTGACTTGCACCCCTCTCTTTTCTTCTCTTCCAGCCTGTTTCCCTCTTGCTCCCTTTTTTATATACATTCGTCTGTTTCAGCCTCGTAGTAGGGAGTTTGATATCTCCCCTTTACCTATGTAACACGCCTATAATCAAAAACAAGGGCCACAGCCCTATGTACAAATTGGCCATCCGTGTGCGTCTAGCGAACTGCAGCAAATGCTTTTTCTAGGAGCAATTTTGTTTTTGAAGGGAAAGGGTGCTGCCAGCACCTCTCTTACACTCTCCATCGCTTGTCTATATGCAGGGGTTCAATGCTTCTTCATGTGAATCTGACAAGGGTGAAAACAGAGGTCGTTCCAATTGCTTTAGTAATAGCCCACCCCCCTCTTCCTCCTCTGCTGCCGCGGCAGCTAGTCTAGTTCAAAGTGTTAAAGATGGTTTTGCGACACTGCGGAGAACTTATGGCGTGTAAAAGTTGGGTTTAATCAGTCATCATAATTTAGTAGATGACGTTGCCAATTTAAAGCTCTTGTCACTGATTACGACAGACATGCTTTTGCAATCTGTTATAGGAAAGGAACTTGGCAGTTGCTTGATTCAAACCTGCCGCACCCCATAAACATCATAGCAAAGGGTAGGTAAATACGGTGTCTGATTTTGCCAGCGAGGCTCGGCGAGCCTCAACGACCAGACTCTCAATTTGGTTTCTGCCCCACAAGGAACACCAACCAACCCCTCTTTAATCTTTGCCAATTCCCATGACTGCTAAAAAGGAAAAAATGAAGGTATACACTGCTTTCCTGGATCTCTTTGCTGCCTACGACAGTGTTCCAAAAGAGACGCTCTGGAGACACTTACAAAAAATAAAGACTCCGCAGTATTTGAGAGATATCATTCAAACCATGTACACAGGATGCCTATACCTTCTCATTGATGGCGACAAAATTTCTGAGGAGGTTGCACCCAACAGAGGCTTGAGATAGGGCTGCCCTCTGAGTCCCCCTCTGTACTCCCTTTATAACAATGATACAGATTCTTGACTGTACAGAGAGGTGCTGCCACTGCCCTGGATTCAGTTAAAATCCCTCACTGTGATTATGCTAATGACATTGCTCTCACTTCAAACACGGCTAAAAATCTGCAACTCCAACTAAACAAATTATATGACTATACACGTTTCAAAGGGCTCAAACTCAACACTGACAAAACAAAATCACGGTCTTCAGCAGCAGCGGTAACTCTACGATTCCCACCTCCACGTACGACAGCACACCTCTGGAACTTGTCAACGAATTCAAATACCTTGAAATTTTAAGCACTCTCACTCGTGATGGAAGCATGCTCACAGCTACTAAGAAAATGGCAGAAAACTTCAGGTCTGCCGTTGCCAGAGTTTACAGAAATGGTGACAGCAAAGGTATTATTCAAAGAAAACATGCAATGCTATGGCTTTTCCAGGTCTTTGCTTTGAAAGTTGGTCTGCACGGTTGTCAAGTATGGGCCATTTCTTCTCTGACATATGATTCCTCAAAAATCACCTCCACTCATGTCCTTCACCTGGGCTTCCTGAAAAGACGCTTGGGTGTCAAGAAAGGTACTCTCATCAGGAGCCGGTTTCAGGCCAAGCCTGCAACCCTCTTGATCCCCATTGGTTTTTCCTTTCCTTTTTGCGGTGGAGGAGCTTTACGGTACTCGGTACCAAAGTGGCTCCTTTTCCTTAATTAATGTGGGGAGTGGTTTTCACTGCCTGCGTAGTTTTTTCTCTTTCTTTTTCTTTGTCAAGAAAGGTACTGCCTGATACTCACTGCGTGCTCCGCGAAACAGATCAGATGCCCATTTTTTTCTATTGGTTCAGCTGCATCATACGATTCTGGAACAGTTTACTCTCTTCGAACAATCCTCTTCTTGAGAAAGTTGTGCAGGCTGACCTATTTGCAAATTGAAGTGATACGTGGACTTACCAGATTCTGCACGCACTCCAAAATTCCCTACGTCTCAGCAATTTTGAATGCCATACGATCTCGCTAGTCTATCAATTTGAAACAGTTCGAGCTCACTTTGTGCAAACATATCAACGATGCTGGAGAGGGCTTGACAATTAACACCACATGATAATCACCATTCCAGCAGAATTATGAGGACTTATCACACACATTTTGGTGAACCTTTGGGGATTGCTCCTGGCTGGTGGGATGACAGAAAAAGAAATCATAAGCCTGTGTTACCTATTTAACTTCGCTTGGATATTTCCAACAATCTCAGCCGTGCACTTTCTTGCCTTCGCCTTTCTGGCCATAACTTTCTGGTCCACAGAATGCGTCATAACAGGAATAGAAGGCCTTATGAGGTCAGGATCTGTGACAAATGTGACTAGCACTCTGTTCAGGATGAGGAACACATTTTGCTGGACTGTCCGCATGAACATCTTGTTAGCCTCCGCACACAGCACCGCCAGCTGGTCTTCCCACCTCAATATGAAGATTGCCCGACTCGTTTGAGGACTTTTTTTAACCAACCTAATATGTATGGTGTGGCCTACTTTGTGGCTGAGTGCCTAGCCCTTTTCCCTTGATATTTTTTAATCCCTTTTTGGTTTGGTTTCAGGCTTTTTCCAAGCTTCCGCTCAGATGCCCCCCAGAGGCATATTTGTAGCGATGTAACCTTACCTAACAGATTGTCTCATGTCCCATTAAGGAAACTAATTAGTTGGTGAGTGGCCTGTTGCGGGTGAGTGACCTGTTGCGGGTCCCTGTTGCTATTCCACTCACTAGGGTTTCATGCGGAGGCCTGCAGGCCCAAAGTCACCTCACCTGTGGGCGCATGGTCCTGGATTGTGGACATGGAGGGCATTCCTCCCTGATGCTGAAAGGCTACGGCCGAGGGGTGGGTCTGTTGCTGTTGCTGAGCCATAGCAAAGTCTTGGTCAAGACAGGCGAAAGTATAAATTTGAACGGGCTGTGATACAGCTCAAACGGCAGCCAAGTACGAGCTGCTGATCGGGCCGAGGAGGCAATATATATTTTGGAACGGGCCAGCGACGGGCCAAGATACGGGCTGTGCAACGCCACAGCATTCCCTCAAAGTCAAAACATTAGCCTTTAAATAAATAATAATAGATCAAATGATTATAAATTGCACAGATGAGCAAGCTCTTCGCCTTCTTTGACACGAAGGCTGTTGCCAACCTGTTCCTGCTCCCAGCCGCTTGCGGTCTGGGGTTCTTCGTAGAGCGGGGCTTGGAGAAGAGTGGCATGTGCTTGGAGAGGGGACTGCGCGAATTCATGAGCAGTCAGAATTCAGGACAGGACCACTTGGCGCGTGGCCTCCAGGAGGTCACGCAGCGCATGCCTGGAGACATCTCCCTGCATGTGCATGCTGTTCCAGCGAAGGAGGAGGAGGTGAGCTAGTGTGTCTGTGTGCGTGCGTGTGTATGTGTGTGTGTGTGTGCGTGCGTGCGTGCGTGCGTGCGTGCGTGCGTGCGTGCGTGCGTGCGTGCGTGTGTGTGTGTGTGTGTGTGTGTATGTGTGTGTGTGTGTGTGTGTGCGCGTGCGCGTGCGCGTGCGTGTGTGTGTGTGTGTGTGTGTGTGTGTGTGTGTGTGTGTGTGTGTGTGTGCGCGTGTGTGTGTATGTGTGTGTGTGAGTGTGTGTGTGTCTCTGTGTGTGTGTGTGTGTGTGTGCTGCATGTGTCAGAATGCCAGTGCCAGTGCACGCATGAAGTTGCAGGAGAGTTCAGTTGGGTTTGTGCTAGGTGGCTGTGGGGAGCACTGGGCGTGCTTTTGCGCACTTGGCCCAGCAGCTCAGTTTTTTCACGCACACAAGCAGTGGACTGGCTTCTCCCTGACACGCAGGAGAAGTCCATTGGAGCCAAGAAGGACGGGTAGTGGGTAGTCTGCAATGGCCACTTGACACAGCCCCACAGGTAAGCGAGAGTCGCTCAGCTTGTGGGCTCCTTGTTTCAACAACTTTGTTAATCGACCTCATGCAGAAGGGAATGCAGACACGCTGCACACACCATGCCACACCTCCACGCACACGCACAAGCCTGCACACATGCATGAGCGCACACCCAGATGATGCACACACACAAGCCTTCACGCACGCACGCACACACAAGCTTGTGTGTGTGTGTGTGCGTCATCTGCTTAGCATGCATGCACACAGCACACACATGCACACAACACCAGTGCGAGCACTAAAGCCTGCAAGCAGGCAAACACACACATGCATGCACACATGGAGCGAAGCACCAGCTTGTCATTGTAGCAGCACTTATTGTACTCTTCACTAAGCTTGAATTGTAGTAGAAGCCTTTTCACAAGCCGCTGTAGCAAGCCAATGAATGGGGCCAAAGGCGTGTCCGCAGGGCGCCAGCGGGAAATGGCAGCATGTATGCACGTGTTGTAGTGCATACTCCACAGGCACATGAACACGCGCGCGCACACACACACACACACACACACACACACACACACACACACACACACGCACACACACACACACACACACAAGTGCACACGCTGTCCGCATCATGCAGGTGGGCGTTCTCACTGCTGGATCCGCTCAGACCCTGAGCACACACCGTTTCCTAAGCTGTCTGAACCCAAACTAACTAAACAGGGTGAGGAATCAGAAAGAGGGGGACCTTGTACATATTTCGGTGTGAATAAAACATAAATGTGTATTTAATGATGCTATGTAGAGCAATTCACTTCTGTATGTGTGTCTGAGTACTCTCTGTCACTGCGGCATCTGAGTGGCTGAGTGATCAATATAGAGTGCTAAACACCGTCCTTCATTTCTTTTTAGTTTAATCAATGCAAAGACACTTAACATTTAACAGCCTGCAACCCTCTTGATCTCCATTTATTTTTCCTTTCCTTTTCGTGGTGTGCAGGAGCTTACGGTACTGGGTACCAAAGTGGCTCCTTTTCTTTAATAAATGTGGGGAGTGGTGTTCACTGCCTGCGTTTTTTTTTTTTATCACTTAACATCAAATGGCCATTGTAACTATGGTTACCAACAGGCAACCTTCAGCCAGTTTATCTGGCTGACCAGCTGCTGACTGGTCTTACTAACCAGCCGCAATTACGGTTAGGTAATATTAATATTTCGCGGAGCATCTGAGCGTAAGCTTGGAAAAGCCTGTAACCAAACCAAAGTGGCGCTAGAAAATAATATAGGTTGGGTAAGTTGCGTCGCTTATAGGCTATATATGCCTCTGGGGGGCATCTGAGCGAAAGCATAGAAGGGGGTTACAAGGGGTTACAAAGCATAGAAAAAGGCCCGTGACCAAAAAGGCGAAGACAAAATCACTGAGGGCTGAGGGGTTATCTGGGTAAATGCTAAAACATATACTCTTTTTTGCATGAAAGGTGCAACTACTCACACATCACTTCATCAAATTGGTTAGGTTAGGTTAGAATTACAGGTTTCAAGCCTTCAGGTAAGTGGTTCGGCTGCTCAGCTATACAAACGCAAGCAAACTGCTGCAAAAAAGAGAGAACAGAAAAAGCTCTGACTGTCAGCAAACTTAAGCCAAGATCAAATGCACCTTGAAAAAACCCTTGAGAACAAGGGAGAAAAGGGCATGTCTATTGATAGACATTGCAGCACTGAATAAAAACAGTGAATGAGAATGTCAGGATCAATAACCGACCGCATCAAATAAAGAGGGGGAATCATCATCTTAGTGATTTGGGCAACTAAAGAAGAAGCATAGGGTCTAGCACACTGAGGAAACTAAGAATGAGGGAGGCAGAAATATTCATACATTAAGTTCGGGTGTGAGGAGTAGCATATGCACAACGAGAGGGTTTGGAACATAAAACACATGGTCTGGTTCATCACTCTTTGCTGCGGGCCCTGCTGCTAGATGAGCTTAGAACCAGCACTTGCCTGTTTTAGACTGTCGTGTACCGTAATTATGTCAAAGCAAATTGAATCAGCTACAAAAGTAGGCACTCCCATGTTTCTCGTTCATCACCTTAGCAGCAAAGCACAGTCAGAAATTAAGGACTTGCTCAAATAAAAACAGCCATATCCCATTTATCTGCCTTGGACCCAATGCACCTCACAACTAAGATGGACATCACTTCATTAAATTGGACCCAACATTGCGTTATGAGCTACCCGAGCATGTGCTCAGATTTAGACAAGTCGCCCTGCATGCATACAAAATGACAGGACTATCTAAAAGCACACGTCGTGCAGTTGTACCCTAGATGGGTGCTTTCCAGGGGAAATGGCACATTAATTCGCATATCTTGCCAACCACTTAGTCTTTTGCCCCACTTTTCTTGCAATGATCTTTGTTTACTTTAAGGACTCCAAAACACCAAACATCACTCAGTTTGGTACACTGGCTGGTCAGATACACCATATGGCTGCTGAAAAAGTTGGGTTCACACCGCGGCTGCTGAGGCAGGTGGCCCTAATTTGCACGTTTCAAGCTTAGCTGTACCGAAATCTACATAGCAGAGCTGAGCTCGAAACATTTAAGTTAGGGCCACCTGCTCTAGGACCCCTTTTAGGCCTCAGATAACCCCCTCCGAAAAAATCAAAGGAAAGGGGGTAGGGAAGGTAAGGTTACAAATTTACAGATTTACGGGTTAAGCCATCAGTCAAAAAATACGACTGCTAGGCTGCGTATGAAACAATGTAAAGAAGGAACCAGAGTCCTAAAGGACGATGGTTCAAAAGAAAAATGTCTATGTTGTAGCACTAACTTAACTGATGTGTTACTAACTACGATGTAATTTGGAGATGGGAAAAAGAGCATCATATGAGCTAACAAGTTGCATAGACAATCCGGAAAGGAAAATCAGTTTACACAACTGACCACAACTAGAAGATGAGCGTTTGCTTGAGAACCAGAGTAGAATTGTGTGAATAGATGGCACAAACAACCAGCGGTAAATAAACACAACTAACCACAAATGTCAAGTTTGGACTAATGATTGCGATTGATTTCCAACGTCCGAATGGATGTCCTCTGTGATGAGCTCCATCCCCCGTAAGACAACGACACGGTATGCCTGGTTTGCTTGTGAGTTGCTTGGGCAGCATCCCCTGATACGTCGCTGTTCGCAAGACTTGCACAAGTGCGTCCTATTCGATTATGTCTCCTAAACTCTCTTCTGGCCAGTTGTACTGTATTCCCGGATGCTTGAATTGCATGTAACTTGGAAAGGCACCCTTGAGGGCTGGCAAGGGAGTGACAGCATCGTTTGATATTGGGATAGACCATATCTGTGGGTACAAACCGACGGAACCCAAATACCATAAGACGTATGGATCCTGCGCTGTCTCTGTAATTAGGCACGCCCCTTGACTTAATATGAAAAGGGAGAGATCAACGGGGGCAGTAGCACTACGTAAAAGTAAAAGTAAAAGTCTTCGCTGGAAGTCACCAGCGTGCATTACGTAAAAGAACTGAAGCACCTCACGGGGATTATAACCTGATACTGGAATGTGGAGCTGCAGCTCAAATATGCTAAAATATGCTAAAATATAAGAGTTAACATAGGTTTACAGATAAGGTTTACAAGGTTAACAAGGAAAGGACTTCAGTCAAAGCGACTGCTAGCCTGCTCATAAAAAACAATCAGTTCATCAGAATTCATCCTGCAGAAAAAAACAGTACTGTTGTACAACAAACATGGCCCATTCTCATCCCCCAAAGCTTTGGTACCTACCAAATCACCGTGACGCCCATGTGCCTAAGCCTCCTAGAAACTAATGTAGGGGGGTGGGTTCTTCAAAGTGGCAGGGAGCAATTGAGGGAGACTGGGAGCACCTCAGCAGCACCGCCAGCCACCAGTAGAGCCACCAACCCCAGACAGCACCGACCTAAAGACCTCAACAAAACTCGGCGCGACATCCACCTCGTCGAGATCAAGTACTGTGAGGACACCAGACCTCAAAACCAGCTGAACGCCGCAAAGGAACAGCACAAAGACCTCTGCAACATTCTCCAAGGAGCCTTCGTTACTCTCCACATCATCCTTTTGGGTGTGGGCGGCACCATCTACAACACTCACACTCTGAAGCGTTTCAAGGAACTGGGTCTCGATTCTCAAAGAATCAAGAAGCTTGCCTCCAAGCTCCATGTGCACTCTGTGAACTTTGCTGCTAAACTTGTCCATACCAGACATGCCCTTTCCAGTACTGTTATCAACTCTCATCAGGAGCCGGTTTCAGGCCAAGCCTGCAACTCTCTTGATCCCCATTGATTTTTCCTTTCATTCTTGCGGTGGAGGAGCTTTACGGTACCAAAGTGGCTCCTTTTCCTTAATTAATGTGGGGAGTGGTTTTCACTGCCTGCGTATTTTCTTTGTTTTTTTTTGTTCTGGTGCAAAAAATCTGAAACATCCTGTGCTCTTGCCTTTGCAAATAAGGACTCATATCTCCTGCGATGAGACACTATATCAGGGTGTGTGCAGTGGAAACTAGCATGCTGTTCATCCTGGACATCATTATCAGCCTCACACAAGTCATAGGTAGGGAAGGAGCTGGGGTTCCATGTTGCGGTCTCAAAGCGAAGGGTGTGGACATGCAGTCTGAAACGGGCAACATTGTGAAGCAATGCTGCAATATGAGTTTACAGATAAAGCCGCCAGTCAAAGCAATTGTGTGACTGCTAGGCTAAAAAAAAAGTAAAAGTAAAAGTCTACACTGGAAGTCACCAGCGTGCATTATGGAAAGGCTCTCAACTAGTGCTCAAACTAGCCAGAGCCCCACCAAAAGACAACTAAGAGAAACAACAGAGACTAATGAGGATCCGGCGGGTTGTCAGCCATGCGATCCGGCCTGCGCCTAGCCCTCCTGAAGCCAGCCGCTCTACCAGTAACCCCCCCATCAGGTCCCCCATTATTACTGTTGTTGTTATATTAGGGTTGATTTTATGTCTTGTTTTTGTGATCTTGTTTAAGCTTTTTATCGCATGGCAGTGTATTTTAGTATCTAGTTGATGCATTTTGTGCGTGGGGATGCCCAAATTTAGTAGAGGAGTTATGGTGTACTGATTGTAGATTGTGCCCCCGACTTCAAGAAGTATAACATGGTGTGACTGTTGTTTCGAGAGATGCCTCGGAGGTTCCTTGTTCGTAGACGCTGGATAAGAGGTTGATGTTGGTTGTGCGCTTTTTCTAATGTCTGTTGCGGGTTTATGCTAGGCCCAATGCTACAAGATAAGACCTAATATGAAGGCAACTTTTATACTTATACACTACGGGCCTCTGCTGGTACAGGAGTGTAACGGCACCTGGTACTTTAGTGGCTTTCTCTTTCTTAATCAACTTTCACTGCCTGTATAGTTTTCCTTTTCTTATATACCGCGGAGTGCTGTGGATCATGAGAAACAGCACAAAGGTGGTCTCGTCGCAGAGCAACCACACAGTCAGTAATCAAATTAGCTAGCAACAATGCGGTGAGTGTGCCCTTCCAGATGAACAGCCTTATTATGCACGACAGACAGCTAATTGCCAGGGTGGAAACAGTCACACTTTTGACTGGCTTAATCTGTAAACTAACCGACATCCCGCTGGGTCCTCATTAGTCTCTGATGTTTCTTATTTCGATTTTCGGTGGGACCGTGGCTATTTTGAGCGTTTTGGTTTACGCTGCTGTTCTCCAGCGTAGACTTTTACTTTTACTTCCGTAAACTGCCAGGGTTATACCACGCTCGTGCACGGTTACAAGGTTACAAAAGTAGGCCTTCAGTCAAAAAGTGCGACTGCTAGTCTGCTCATAGCAAGCAATTAGTTAACGGAAAAGGAATTAGTTTGTGCACGGTCACAAAGACAGAAAAGAAAATAAAGAAGACTCCGCTGGCAGTGATGACACAGCCAGCACGGTCACAGAGACATGCCTTCCGGACCAGCTCCGCGAGATAGTAGCTGCTGTTGGAACTCCTGGGCACTGCAGATTTTCCACACAGGCTGTGGGCTGCTGCCTACAACCATTGCATCAGAGATTGACTATTGTGTGAAAGGTGAAGTGGTTGTCAGCTTTCAAATCAAAGACTTATGCACGCATCCAGCCTGGTGGAAGCAAACTTTCATCCCCCCCCCCTTCTGGCCGTGTTGTTACCTGTGAACCTCATAATAATTCAGCACGGTTTTCCTTTAACAATATAAACTCCACCCTCGCCAGCTGTGTGGGTTCAGAAAATTGCTCATTGTAGCGTAGACCCAACACGCAAGGAAAGACACAATGTATCCAGGAATCCACCACGGTTTAAAATAACGCACAGCACACAGGCACTACCAGAAGCCAAACAACAAGGCGCGCACTGAAAATTGCAGAGGGGGAGGGGGAGGAGGGGAAGGGAGGGCTTACCTTCTTTAAACTCCAGCACATGCGTGTGGTAGTTGAGGAGCTGCATCCTATGGCCGACTGACACGTAGCACGGGCAGCGTGCCCGCAGCAGACTGTACAGGATGGCCTCTGCACGCAGAAATATGGAAACACACCAATCTTTGATTACATTTTTTGACACGTAGCACGGGCAGCGCGCCCGCAGCAAGCAGTTACACAGGATCTATATGTGTGAAGCAAAACGAGTCCTCAGGAGGTCATTTTCCGATAGCTGACAACTGGCGAACTACCCTCTCATTCCTATGATGATGCTCTTCTTGGTGCCTAGCTACACAGCGTGAATGAAGAGAATACTTGGGGGTAATGACGACGGCCGTCCACAGCGCTAGCAAACTCGTCCAGGGTTGTCTTAGGGAACAAACTAAGCTGCGTCATCAAAAGGCACAGACAAAGAGACATCACCTCTTCTATCTAAGAGGTGCACCCCCTCCATCCTACCAAGAAACCCAACCACTGTGCTCATAGACTCTCGTCCAGGAGCGCAAGCCAGGGCACCACACTGATCTGATCCATGATAAGTAAAGCGGCTGCCTTACCTCCTGTTCCTCACCAAAATGCCCGTCCACTGCACTGGTGGCCGTGGATGACGGCGATAGTGAGTGAGGTGCGTGCAGTTTGATGAGCAGAGGCATAGTATGGATTTGTTTGGCAAGTGTTGCTCAGTCATGCGTCATGCTGCGCTGCTAGACTCAACTAGGAACGCCAGCCAGGGCATCCACACTGATACAAAATCACGATGCAAAAAAAGCGCCTGCTCACTCCCCTTTCCCTCACCAAGATGCCCGTCAACTGCACTTGTGGATTCGTCCAGGAGCGCCAGCCAGGGCAACCACACTAATACAAAATCACGATGCAAAAAAAGCGCCTGCTCACTCCACTTTCCCTCACCAAGATGCCCGTCCACTGCACTTGTGGATTCGTCCAGGAACGCCAGCCAGGGCAACCACACTGATACAAAATCACGATGCAAAAAAAGCGCCTGCTCACTCCACTTTCCCTCACCAAGATGCCCGTCCACTGCACTAGTGGATTCGTCCAGGAACGCCAGCTGAGGTGAGTGGGCCAGCAGCCTCAGCACGGCCACCCTTTGCTGCTCCCCACTTGACAACATCTGACTCCAGTCCAGCTGGGCATCAAGGCCACCAACCTGTGTGGGTTCAGTGTGCGTGCGTGGGTGCGTGCGTGCGTGTGCGTGCGTCAGTGTGAGTGCGTGCGCGTGTGTGCGTCAGTGTGTGTCAGTGCGCGTACGTCAGTGTGCGTGTGTGCGTGCGTGGGTTCAGTGTGCGTGGTTGGCTGCTCGTGTGTTGAGACATCTGACGCTGTGCAAATTGTTTGCCGAGGGCAAGGAATAAGGCCTGTCTAGGAGGGCACCATTCGGCTGCTAGCCTGTATGGGGTCGATGTGTATGGTGGATGTGCAACAAGGAATCAACAGACGTGTTGGGTAGGTTTGTATGATGTGGAACAAGACTAGCTTATTTGCCCAGGCTGCATTTGATCAGACAAATTCAACCAAACAATCCGTTGGAAGTGTCTCCACCCTTGCGTCACACACATGCGCACACACACACACACACAAAAACACACACACACATTGAAACACGCATATACACACAGAAACACGCATACACACACAACCTCCACCTTCTGTGCCAGGTCCTCCAACCGTACATCTTCAAGCAGCTCGTGCAGCTCAGCATCACTCAACCAAGGTCCCTGCTTCACCAAAACAGCATCCTCCCCCCCCTCCCCCTTACCGCCCCCCCCATAAACTCCCCCCCCACCTCTCCCTCCCCCCCCCCCCTCCCCACATACTCCCCCACCCCAGCTGCTGCCCTTCCGCTGTAGCGCCTCGGTGTGGCTTAGCTCCATGCTACTACTTTTTGCCACCCCGTTGGGCTTTGCTGCTGCGTTGAAGCTGTGCAGTGGGGACGATGCGTGTGCGTTAGGGGAGGAGGCGACAAGCAGCGGCACAGACGCCTCTGGGTCTGATGAACTATTTTGAGCAGCTGCAGGGGGGAGGGCGAGGCGGTGGGGCAGGCTTATTAGCATGTTTGCGCACATGTCTGTGCGTGTCTGTGTGTGTATGTGTGTGTATGTGCGTGCGTGCGTGCGTGCATATGTGTATGTATGTGCTTGTGCGCTTTTGGTTTAAGCTGGGTCATTTGGACACACTAGAACGCACACACATACACAACTTCACAAGTAAACACGTGCACACACACAGTGTACACACAGCCGCGGTGAGACACTTGAATGCACACACGTATACACTTTAACAAGTAAACACGTGCACACACACGGTGTACACACAGCCGCGGTGAGACACTAGAACGCACACACATATACACTTTCACAAGTAATCACATGCACACGTGCTTGATATGTGGACACACATGTATGCGCATACACATGCGTGCGCATGTAGCGTGCGCATGTAGTGTGCACACACATGTATGCGCATGTAATGCACACACACATGCATGTTTGCATTAAATGTAAACACACTCGCAGCACACAGGTATGTGCACGCAATGATAACACACATACACATGTGCGTGTGCGTATGTATGTGCATAATTTTCACACCAGAAGTGGCCTGAGCTTTGAGGGAGAAGGCTGCCTCTCTGCAGCTGGGGCTGTCGCTCTCCACCTCTAAGTCATCCCCTGTAAGAAATGAGGGGGAGAATGCTGACACTTTTTAAAAGTGCATCTTTCTTTACATTTTTCATTCTTAGTGGGAAACAATTTCTCCTACTTCGCAAGCCAACTTCATGAGGCAAAAGATTACGAGCTGAATGTCTCATGCTCTGCTTCACAAGCTTAATCCCTGAGGCAAAAAAATACAAACTGCAGGTCATATGCTCTGCTGCGCAATTAATTCCCAGAGGCAAAAAATTACAATCTCGAGATCACATGCTCTGCTGCTCAAGATAATTCCCTGAGGCAAAGGTAGTGCTGGAGGCACACTACACGTGCAATTAACTCATATCGGGTAATTACAACTCAAGTGGAATGAGGATAGGTGTCCCTTGGAATGCCAGACTTTAGTGGGCATTAATGACTGCTCAGTCCATCATAAATGACAAAAAATGGCAAACGACACAGGCAGTGAAAACCACCCCCCTACCTGCGCCTAAAGTAAAATAACATAATTATAAAATTGCTAGCTCCACGAGAGCACACTTTGGAGCAAGCGTACCTTTCAGAGCTTTTTACATATGTCGCACAGAACACAGTGACGTAGCATTGAAGTGCTTTTCGCTTCTTCACGAAGTGACGCAATTTGAGTTCAGAACACTCAAATAGTATATCTTGTAAATGGGCATGAAGAGCAAAGCCTGCTTCAGTAGCTCACGGCTTAGCATGGAGAGCCGACTTGCTTGCTTAAGTAGATAACAGATGGGCACAGAAAGAACAGAGTTTGCTTGATCTCTTACAGCTGGGCACAAAAAGCGGACTTGCTTGCTTAAGTAGATAACAGATGGGCACAGAAAGAGCAGAGTTTGCTTTAAGTGGATCATAGATGGGCTCCTTACCTTATGCGAATAGATGAGCAGAAAGAGCGGAATTTGACTGAGCAGCTCGCAGCTTCATATGAAGAAAAAAGAAAAACGTAAACGCAGGCAGTGAAAGACCACTAAGAAAAACGTAAACGCAGGCAGGGAAAACACACTCCCCACATCAATTAAGGGAAAGGAGCCACTTTGGTACCGGGAACTGTAAAACTCCTCCACTCATATTAAAAATTGGGGTCTAATGAAGAAGTAGCTCACAGGCGAACAAAAATTCCAGAAACTGCCTACATACCTGAGGGGAACATCAGCTGGTGTCTGAGGGAGCCCAGCGGCATGAACGGCTTTTGAGGCAAGAAGAAAGTGCGCTCTGGCATGTACGCGCTCCCAGACCCTAACCATGTATGTGTGTGTGTGCGTGTGTGTGTGCGTGTGTGTGTAAGCGTCTGTGCATCTGTGTGTGTGTGCATCTGTACATCAGTGTGTTTGACACACTGTGTGTATGTGAGTGCGTACACGTCTGCACATGCAGTGCGGTGCAAGGCGTGACGCTGCAATGTGCTTATGTTTAAGTTCCACAATCTTCACTGAAGATAGAAGACATTCCCAGAGGGGGGCAACTGACTGAGCAAGTATGCTCCTTTTAAACATGAACAAATAACTACTTGATACATTTTGCTCGTGTTTCTGCGAGCCTTATACCCAGGGTTTGCCAGGGCCATTTATATATGCTGGTAAACAAGGCACATGCTCAGTATTCCTAGCAGAACATCCTTTTCACATACACATGTGTATCATGATTCTAAGTGCACATGATTCTGGCCTGCCTGATACGGCACACACTGATAAGGTCAAAGACAGGCCTAAAAAACTTTTGAGAGGTGAACGGTCATTGTTACTGTTTACAACAGAGCCCTTTACAGATTTGAACGCATCCTGTATCTGGTATAATTAATGGTCCTTGCCAGCCCAACTTATATCATTCACTGGGAAGGTCAAAGACTTGACCATGCACTTCCCTTTGTGCTAGGAGCTTGTGCCATAACCCACTCCCACATAACCCACCTACCACGCCACATAACCCACGCACCACGCCACATAACCCACTTCCATAAAACCCACCTACCACGCCACATAACCCAATTCCACAAAACCTACCTACCACGCCACATAACCCACCTACCACGCCACATAACCCAATTCCACATAAACCACCTACCACGCCACATAACCCACTTCCACTTAAACCACTCACCACGCCACATGACCCACTTCCACAAAACACACCTTCCACGCCACATAACCCACTTACCACGCCATATAACTCGAGGCATGAACACAGAACTGCATGGAATAGCTTTATTTTCATGTACAATCGTCCTTGGCCCCCACATCAGACAGCCGCGGTAACTCGCTCCCAAGACCAATCACAAACCCCTACTGACAGTGAAACCTACAATCTCCCTACACACTCAGGCGCATAGTGTACCTCCCTATTTCAATTGCACCACTCCCCTGGACCACCCACCACATGCCCACACCCGCGCCCATATACACATCTGCCCACCCCTCCAATGCGGACACACATACATACACACACACGCACACATACACTCGCACCTTGAGACCACAGGCCAGACAGGGCTCGCAACAGACTGCTCTTTCCACAGCCTGAGGCTCCCACAATTAAAGTGAATGTGCATAAAGCACACACACTCGCACCTT
>Ga0307963_1001370_pt1 | contig 18609 bp, 8 predicted proteins | sample OrgLakmetagen594_FD_201829 | JGI IMG/M metagenome (GOLD analysis project Ga0307963, IMG submission 201829) | Saline water microbial communities from Organic Lake, Antarctica - #594 | ecosystem: Environmental > Aquatic > Non-marine Saline and Alkaline > Saline | place: Antarctica: Organic Lake... | reverse complement strand
AGTCGGTAGAACGTCCCCGATAAGTCGGTAGCTGAATATCGGCAATTCCTTAGTTTTTACCTCTAACGCCTAGCTTAGCGGCAATTTTTATCTGACAAGAAGGCAAATTTACGCTATAAAACGTCCCCGATAAGTCGGCATCCTATATTTTAAAAATCAGCAACTTAGATTTTTTTAAGGTCGAGCATTCGAGATCTTTGGATTGTGGCTTTAGCTTTTTTGCCACGCCCTTCAATTTTGAGATTCCAGCCATTTAGTTCGGAGACTTCATTAAGTCCTTTGTTGATTCGATCTCTTCGGCTACGTGTTGTTGATTCGTTTTTGCTCGGTGCTCCCCAAACCTTTTCAGCCATTTTGTCTAAAGACAGACTTTGGGTCTTGCCTGGTTTAAGCCAGGCAGAAAGCCAGGCGTGGGCCAGTTGTGCTGGTTCCGAATTAAGTTGTCTGCGCTCATCGAGAGATACGCGAACATGATGACCGCCCAACGCAGTAGCAAATCGACTATTTAAGGCAATATTTATACGTCCATCGGGTGCTTCAGCCCAGGAAAGGAGATTCATTGACCATTGAAAGCCTTCTTTCTCCGCTTTTGAGCCAACCATGCTTAATCGTTCAAGACATTCTTCAAGTAATCCATAATTTTGTCCGTTGTCGGCTAGCCCAGCTGCTTGGATCAAAGCATAACGAGTAGTTGTGACAACTATGGCACGATCAAATTGAGCTTCTTCTTGGGGCTTTAAATCGAGCCATAATCGCTGGCCTCGTTCGCCTGAAACGTCAGAGTGTAGCTCTCTATTTTCCATTCCAGCCATTCCAATTGCAGCGAGTAAAACCGACTGATCGCGTGTATCGAGGGCTCTCCAGATCATAAATTTGAGTTTCATTCCATCAAATTCAGATTCAATTTGTAGACCACCAGGCCTGCGCCCTTTTGTGATAGGACGGAAAAGCGATGCAAGTGCAGTAGCTGGATCATGTCGCGCATGATCAACCGGGCTGTAACGTCCTTTTATAGGGGTTTTTTTAGTCATTGAATTCACCCTTGACCTTCTTACTGGTTCGGCGGGTTTGGGCCTCCTGAAGCTCCACAGGAACTAAGACGCCTCCTTCTCTGCGCTCGTACCACTGGTCGAGTGGGGTCGCATCGTAATTTTGCTTAGAAACACCAAAACGAACGTAAAAGCCGCGTTTGTCGTTACCTATCGGGGTTTTATCTCCATGTCGATTAGAGAATCTTTCAGATTCACTTTCAGTCATTTTTGAAACGAATCCACACCACCGTGCATTGTCGATCAAAGCTGATGCACCGCGAGCAGCTTGCTGCTGGTCGCCCTGTCCATCTTTTGCACTACTCTTGCTCACATGGTGTAGGTAAAGGACTGAAGCGCCGGTATGCGCCGCAACATGTTCTAAGGTGCCCACTAAATTTGCCATGTCGCCATTACTGTTTTCATCGAGTTGGTGAATCCGCGATAAGGTATCAAGAATGATTAATCGTGCGCCGGAGCAGTATTCGATCATGCGTCCTAGATGCCTTTGATCCATGACATTCAGTCGTTTCCCCAATATTGGTTCAAGTATCAAATTATCACTAATAGCTTGTCTTGCGGGCTGGTCGAGATGCTTACCGATGCTGTGAACGCGACGAATCAATGCAGGGGCAGGATCTTCACCGGCAAAATATACAACTGGTCCCGTTTTAGCTGGGTTGAGTTTAACCAGGTCACCACCGGCGACTGTGCAGGCTACAGCCATAGCAGCTTCCAGCGCCCAGAATGATTTTCCGGTTGCACCTGGAGCAACCAGCGCACCAACTGTTCCAGTCAAAAAACCAGGCCAGATGAAGTCGAGTTCTGGTGGCTCTTCAGTAAATGATTTAAGTATGTCGATTGCCATTGATAGCTTCCTTTAATTATTTCATGATATTTTGCTATCATTAAAACATGAAAGCAAGTATTATTGATTTAATCAGTGATGGTAGGAGCAAGAATGATTGTTTTAATTGGAAGTGAAAAGGGAGGTGTTGGGAAAAGTACAATTGCTGCTCACATAGCGGTAAGGCTTTCTATGACTGGCAAACCAACAGTTTTGGTAGATACAGACCCCCAGGCTACCTCCTGGTCATGGGCTCAGTCGCGAAAAAAACATAAACCTGATGCGCCGCAAGTTGAAACAGAAAAAATGACGGGTGATATCAGGCAAGGCATTAAGAATCTCGCAGAAAAGTACGGCCATATTGTTATTGATTGTGGGGGTGCAGATTCAGTCGCTTTAAGAAGTGGAATGCTCATAGCTCATCGTCTAATTATTCCATCTAAAGTAGCGCGTCGAGACTTAGAGACGCTTAAACACGTTTCTAGCCTTGTTTATGCAGCTAATGAGAAAAGAGAAAAACCTATAATTGCTCGTGTTGTTTTTAATCAAACGAGAGCACTCCCAAATTTTTGGACGCGGATCGAGGGGGCGAAAAAAGTCGTTGAATTGCTCGGTTTGGAAGTTTGTAGATACCCAATTGTCGAAAGAGTCAGCTACGACGATACGCAATATCAGGGCGGTACAGTTTTTGATGATGAGACAGACGAAAAAGCTAAAGATGAGATGGAGAGGGTATTGAAAGCACTGCTTCGTAAGGATCAACAGGAGTAATAAAATGACAAAACCAAACTATCATTTAACAGATGATTTCGTTAAAGGCGCTGAAGATAGGGCAGGCGAGCACAAAGTAAAAACTACTGACAATTTGGTTATGCTCAATGCAAGAGTACCAAAAGAATTACGTGACCGTCTCAAGTTTGCAGCTTTGAGTCATGAGCGGTCAAGTGCTTCAATTATCACTGAAGCACTTGAGAACTGGCTAAATGCAGCTGAATCAAAAAGCCCCACAAGCAATGCATTTGACGACGATGGGCTGTGGCCGGGCGGGTAAAAATTCAAAATAAGCGAACGTATATTAAGGGGCAGCAGAAAAAATTAAGCAACCTTAGGAGAGCACAGACATCCCCTATGTTTCCGTTGATCGCTAAATGCCCGTCAACAATTATTTAATTTTTATATTTACATGTATTTGTGAAAATTTTTTATTATTAACTGAATCAATAAGATGGAGGTTTATGATTAAACGAATATTTGATATTGTAATATCTTTTTTTGGGATTATTTTACTTAGCCCTTTACTTGTGTTGATTGGATGGAATATTCATAAGAACTTGGGATCACCTGTGTTATTTCTCCAGCAGCGTCCAGGGAAGCACGGTAAACCATTTAAAATGATAAAGTTTAGAAGTATGCGTGATGCGGTAGATGCTAGTGGTAAGCCGTTGCCAAATGAAGAGAGAATGACCCCTTTTGGTAGAAAATTACGATCTACTAGTCTAGATGAGTTTCCAGGGTTGTGGAACGTATTAAAAGGAGATATGAGTTTAGTAGGGCCTAGACCTTTATTGATGGATTATTTGCCACTATACAGTAGCGTACAATACCGTCGCCATGAAGTGCGTCCAGGTATAACGGGTTGGGCACAAGTAAATGGACGTAACGCAATTGGCTGGGATGATAAGTTTAAGCTAGATGTATGGTATGTGGATAATAGATCGATTTTTCTAGATATAAAGATCATTTTAATGACGTTGAAGAAAGTGGTTTCAAGAGAGGGTGTTAACTCAGACAAGGAAATAACAATGCCTAGATTTTATGGAAACAAGAACAAAGCGTTAGCTGTTCTCGGTGCTAGTGGACATGGAAAAGTAGTAGCTGATATTGCTGAGGAAAATGGCTGGAATAAAATTGTTTTCTTTGATGACGCTTGGCCATCATTATCTAAGAATGGAGCTTGGGAGGTTGTCGGTGGAACTTTGGAGCTATTTAATAGTTTAGATAGCTATGATGGGGTTGTGGTTGCTATTGGAAATAATAATATAAGGTATGAAAAGATAGCTCAATTAAAGGATAAAGGGGCTAATCTAGTTACGTTAATTCATCCGTCTTCTGTTGTTAGCAAATATTCAACTATAGGGGTTGGTTCTGTCGTTGTTGCAAATAGTGTAGTAAACGCATATACAAATATTGGTTTAGGTGCAATAGTGAATACTGCTAGCAGCGTTGGTCATGATTGCACAATAGGTGATGCAGTGCATATCTGTCCTGGTGCGCGTGTTGCCGGAGGAGTTAATATAGGAAATCAATGCTGGATAGGAGTTGGAGCGAGTGTTCGACAATTAATTAAGATTGGAAATAATACAGTTATAGGTGCCGGTGCGGCAGTTGTTAGTAATTTCCCAGATAATGTAACGGCTATTGGTGTTCCTGCTAAAATAAAGATATAACTTTATTTTAACTATGACGGCACCGACCAGGTGCGGATTTTTAACAGCCTCGATGCGGCCTTTACGACGTGCCAGGCGGTGGGGTTTCGGGACGTGACGGTGCACCGGAGTTGAAGCCTTCATGGAACAGGTTATGCTTTTCTAAACCGGGTTAAGGCCGCAATTTGCTGACCCGCAATCCCGTGGACCAAAGCCGCCGCCTTTCCCAGCCACACCACCTCGCAAAAACAACGGGCAGTAGGAAAAAAGAAATTTTTACGTGCTGTCCTACTTTTAGTAGTTCGAGGTTATTTTTGGCGCATTTTTCATGTTTGCCTGCCAACCCTCAAGTTGGATCCGGCGGAAGATCAACCTCTTTGAAAATGGCTTTCTTGTCAGTCATTACTCTTTTCCTTTTGAGCATTAATGCCTTTCAGTTCCCCTCGCAATTCAGACGCTTCTTTCTGTGCTGATTCCAGCTTTTCGCGCATCTTGGCCGTAGTTGATCGGTGCTGCTCGATTTCGGTTTGAGTGGCTTCTAATGAAGACTGAGCACGCTCGTTGGATGATGTCAGGTCTTTATTTTGACTTTCCAGGGACTCGATTCGTTTGGCCTCGGTTACAAGGGCTTCACGATGCTCAGACTGAATCGTATTGATCTCAGTTTTGTGATCCCTGTGGAGCGTTTCAGTTTTTTCTTGATGATCCTTTTGCAGATTTTCCTGCTTGGATTCAAGAGATTCTGAGCGCTTCTCGGACTTCTCCAGGGACTTGCGCAACTCGGCAATAGTCGCTTTTAGAGACTCAATTTCTGCTGTCTTTTTCGAGAGTGCCTCCGATGTATCTGACCGAAGATTCATCAGGCGGTCTTTATAATCAACCAGTTCTGCTCGGACTTTTTGAAGTTCTTCAGAAGAGTCAGAAACTTGTTTCTTCAGATCTTCCTGCTCAGATTCCAGAAGCTCGACCGCTTCCTGGGCTTCAGCCAGTTCGGATTCAGACTGTTCACGAGCAACCTTCAAAGCTTCACGTTCAGTGGATAAACGGCGTTCAGCTTCATTGATAGCAGCGTTCCAGATTGCACCTTGGAGCTGGTCAAGGCGTTCCGTAATAACTTCCGGAACCTGAACTTCGGCAAGCTCATGCTCCTCAGTTCGCTTGTCATTCCACAGTTTCATTGCTTCTGAAATAGTCGTAAAGGAACCACCGCCAAGCTCAGTACGAACTTTAGCTTGAGTTGGCTTTTCACCACGCTCAGCAATGCGGTTAGCAGCTTGATGGATAGTTTCAGTTGTGATGGCCATAGTAATAGTCCTTTTTGTATGTAATGTATGTAAATAGTATAATACTACATACAACATAATACAACAACTAATACAAAAAAAGGGCCGAAGCCCTTTTCATTTCTTAAAATCTATTATTTTGGCGCTGGCCCTGACTTCAACTCCGTTACACAATCGCCACTTCCGCTATGACGAGGCCAGGCAGTGCCTCTGGTACGGCACTCAGCCGCCCATTTTCTTGGATTCTCGATGTAACCTTTCAAAGTGTCATTCCAGTCATTACCGAGCTTCGGAGCGTCGCGCAAAATAATCATACCTTCGGGTGCCAAATCTCTAAGTTGTACTTCAAAGTCAGATCCGGATTTATCATTATCCGTTGCAATCACCAGCGCTTGTCCAGCTTCGTGAGCATTACTAAAAACCGCTTTCAGAACGTCCAACTGATCGGGGCTCATGCTACCTGCAAAGCTCGCATAAGCGTCTTTAGGTGTGCCTACGACCTCGGCATAGCTCAGGGCATCAATCGCGGTTTCTGTGAGCACCAATCGCTCAGACCTACCTGTGTTCGTTGAGTACCAAATCGATTTTTTCCCACCGGAAGCAAAACCCGTAAAACCGCCATAATTCTTGATTTCATAACCGCTAAGACCCTCGCGGTCATAATGCGGGAATAGAGCGTTATCACGCTCGTCACGGCGAATAACCCCTGCGAAACGAGGATCAGCAAGCGTTTCAGGATGGATGCCACGACTTACCAGGTATTCATGTTTTCCGGCTGGCTGACTGCGACCAATAGCCTGCAAGACTTTTTGACGGTCTGCTGTGCTCGGCAATGGCTTCTTGATCCTATGATTCATCTGCACCGGCTCGGCACCGATCCAAGGCCGTAGCTCTTTTCGAACTTGCCCCAGGTTCAGCCCTTTCCGTTTCTGGACGAAATCAACAATGCTGCCGTTGTCTTGGTTGTCACGAACCGAGAAGTAAGTGCCATGACCATCAGCCGCCGTAGCAATAATGATTTTGTCGTCATCGCTCTCGCGCTGCATGATGATACTGTTTCGGCTCGACTCATTTTTGATCAATTCGTAGCCTTCAGCCGCTGCATATTCAGGCAAGCTAATCTCACGCTTGAAGCACTCCAGTTCGTCACCCCTATACTGCCTCACCGCTCCAATTCCTCTTTCAAAAGATCCGCTACTTCTTCGTAACGCTCTATCAGAATTTTCTGCTGCCCTGCCAACCGCATCACTTGCTGTGCTGAGGTAGTAACTTGCTTCTGCAAGGTCTTCACTTGCGTCATCAAAAGCTGCACGCGCTCTTGTGATTCCTGCTGTGACAGTTTTAACAAGTCCACTAACTTCGTCTCTAACTCGGTCATAACCAGCCCTCAAGGTTGTTTGAATTTGACTACCCAGCTCCCAGACTCGGCTTGATAAAGATCTGGTTTCTTCTCTAGCAAAAGATATTGAGCACCCGATTGCTCTAAGAACTGAACTCCTTTGGGTAGCTGATTCAAAGTTTGCTGGGCCGAACGGATCTCCTGCCTTGTCTTCATAAGCTCCTGGGACATCAAATGCATCGCTCCCCAATTCGCGCTTAAGATGGTCGCTAAGACCAGAAGCGCCGGAAAGCTGTACTTCAGCCATCCCCATTTCAGGCTGTTTAGGGCTGCTATTCTGTTCTGGTTGGATGCTTTCTCGATCTCTGTCAGATCGCTTTTCAGCTTCTTCCTGGTCGTAGTGCTGGCCTTCGATGCGTTCGTTTCCAGCGCCTCGATCAAAGCTGTGAATTCCTTCAATTTGTCGCTGATAACGCTCTTTGTGGTATCCAGCTCGTCGCTCAATCCATCCTGCAAGGTCCTCACGAGCTTTTTTAGCTGACTCAGCGTCAGCTTCTCGATCTGTTCCTGGTCCTGCTGGCGCTTCTGCGCCAAGCTCTCCGTAAGAGCCTCCATTGAATTCTTCTGCATAAATTCCGCCTTTTAATCTAACTGCCTTCGTGAATCCAAATGGCTTTACAGACACAGAGTCTTTACCTTGCCGGGTGACTTCCCCAAGCTCTTTCAAACTGGCAACGATGCCCTCGCGATCAGTAACCAGGCCATCCGAAACACGGCTTATAAGCCATTGTGTGATCTGCTCACGAGCCTTTGCCTGATTTACGAGGATCGGCTTATCGTAGGTAGGCGGAGTATTCACCAAACGGGCTCTAGACGGATCATTGGGACGCGCCCAGTCTTGCTCATAATTCCAAGCATCACGAAGCGCGTCATAAAATTTCGAATGACCAGGCGGCGCAATGTTCAAGGCTTTACCGGCAAATAACTCGACCCTCGGCGTAACCATATGCAACTCGGTATTTCCTTCGTGGGTGTGCCGGACCCACAAAATGTCATATTGGTCAGAATCCAAACCTGCAAAAGCCAGAGCCTCAAAGTCATCCATAAGCTCCCGCTGATTTTTTTCACTCGGAGCGTCATCAGTGTGAAAAGCGATTACACCGGAGGTGTATTTGAATTTATTGCTAATATTGTCGATCAATCTCCGAGTAGTTTCGGGGTTGCCGCGCAAGACTTCAGGAACAGGATCACGACGAGAAAAAACAACGTTCCCCTGGTCATCTCTCAAAGATCGACCACTAGGGTCACTCTGACGCACATGCTCGCTAGTTAAATATTCAGTTGGGCCACGGCCGCCACCAGTACCTCTAGCAAAAAATTTAATGTGCATCTGAGTTCTCCTCGCGACTTCTTGGCTGCGTAGGAATATCTGAAAGCTGACGCTCTACAGACAGCAAAGCACGAAGGACAGCCATCGCTTCAGCGTCTGACTTAAAAGTGTTTGCCCATCGAGAAATCTGATTCAAATTATTTCCGATTTTCGCAAGCTCACGGATAAGAGCTGGATCAACGCGCTTAACCCGTCGCTTCTGCAAAGGTTCCCTGTGGACCAATTTGGCAGCACCCATGTGCTGCCTGATCAAGTCAGAAAGGGTTAAGCCATCTGCTTCTGCAAGCGACTGCCAGGACTCTTTTTCAGACACCGAGACTTTCACATGCACCCATTTACTCCGATTCATAACAACCACTCTTTTTCCTACCGCCCATCTGCGAAGCAGTTAGATGTGCGACTTGTCGCAGCACTCTTCAGCCGATCCATTCGGCTTGGGCCCCATTTATGGGGTGGGGGATTGAAGGGGGCAAAGCCCCTTTCACCAGGCCCGGTAGCGTAGCTACCGGGTAGGCTGGCTTAACGTACTTAACACTATAGGAACAGTGTACCAGGCATGCAATGATTTCGAGCTTGGTTCTATTAAAAGAGTTGCCTTTGGCAACGGGCAGTAGGAAAAAGAATGGTGGGTTTTTGCTTGTTGATAAGGTGGGACTGGAGGGTGTTCCCAAATTTTTGAATAGAGGGAAGGCCCTCCTAAAGGGGCTCTCCCTTTAGTATTTCTTAGTAAATACTAGTACGAAATTTTAGAAAAACGATGAAACCCTTGCGTCCCAAGGGATACAGGCTGATTTTATGTTGGCCTAACGTCCCCGATAAGTCGGTAGAACGTCCCCGATAAGTCGGTAGAACGTCCCCGATAAGTCGGTAGCTGAATATCGGCAATTCCTTAGTTTTTACCCCTAACGCCTAGCTTAGCGGCAATTTTTATCTGACAAGAAGGCAAATTTACGCTATAAAACGTCCCCGACAAGTCGGCATCCTATATTTTAAAAATCAGCAACTTAGATTTTTTAAAGGTCGAGCATTCGAGATCTTTGGATTGTGGCTTTAGCTTTTTTGCCACGCCCTTCAATTTTGAGATTCCAGCCATTTAGTTCGGAGACTTCATTAAGTCCTTTGTTGATTCGATCTCTTCGGCTACGTGTTGTTGATTCGTTTTTGCTCGGTGCTCCCCAAACCTTTTCAGCCATTTTGTCTAAAGACAGACTTTGGGTCTTGCCTGGTTTAAGCCAGGCAGAAAGCCAGGCGTGGGCCAGTTGTGCTGGTTCCGAATTAAGTTGTCTGCGCTCATCGAGAGATACGCGAACATGATGACCGCCCAACGCAGTAGCAAATCGACTATTTAAGGCAATATTTATACGTCCATCGGGTGCTTCAGCCCAGGAAAGGAGATTCATTGACCATTGAAAGCCTTCTTTCTCCGCTTTTGAGCCAACCATGCTTAATCGTTCAAGACATTCTTCAAGTAATCCATAATTTTGTCCGTTGTCGGCTAGCCCAGCTGCTTGGATCAAAGCATAACGAGTAGTTGTGACAACTATGGCACGATCAAATTGAGCTTCTTCTTGGGGCTTTAAATCGAGCCATAATCGCTGGCCTCGTTCGCCTGAAACGTCAGAGTGTAGCTCTCTATTTTCCATTCCAGCCATTCCAATTGCAGCGAGTAAAACCGACTGATCGCGTGTATCGAGGGCTCTCCAGATCATAAATTTGAGTTTCATTCCATCAAATTCAGATTCAATTTGTAGACCACCAGGCCTGCGCCCTTTTGTGATAGGACGGAAAAGCGATGCAAGTGCAGTAGCTGGATCATGTCGCGCATGATCAACCGGGCTGTAACGTCCTTTTATAGGGGTTTTTTTAGTCATTGAATTCACCCTTGACCTTCTTACTGGTTCGGCGGGTTTGGGCCTCCTGAAGCTCCACAGGAACTAAGACGCCTCCTTCTCTGCGCTCGTACCACTGGTCGAGTGGGGTCGCATCGTAATTTTGCTTAGAAACACCAAAACGAACGTAAAAGCCGCGTTTGTCGTTACCTATCGGGGTTTTATCTCCATGTCGATTAGAGAATCTTTCAGATTCACTTTCAGTCATTTTTGAAACGAATCCACACCACCGTGCATTGTCGATCAAAGCTGATGCACCGCGAGCAGCTTGCTGCTGGTCGCCCTGTCCATCTTTTGCACTACTCTTGCTCACATGGTGTAGGTAAAGGACTGAAGCGCCGGTATGCGCCGCAACATGTTCTAAGGTGCCCACTAAATTTGCCATGTCGCCATTACTGTTTTCATCGAGTTGGTGAATCCGCGATAAGGTATCAAGAATGATTAATCGTGCGCCGGAGCAGTATTCGATCATGCGTCCTAGATGCCTTTGATCCATGACATTCAGTCGTTTCCCCAATATTGGTTCAAGTATCAAATTATCACTAATAGCTTGTCTTGCGGGCTGGTCGAGATGCTTACCGATGCTGTGAACGCGACGAATCAATGCAGGGGCAGGATCTTCACCGGCAAAATATACAACTGGTCCCGTTTTAGCTGGGTTGAGTTTAACCAGGTCACCACCGGCGACTGTGCAGGCTACAGCCATAGCAGCTTCCAGCGCCCAGAATGATTTTCCGGTTGCACCTGGAGCAACCAGCGCACCAACTGTTCCAGTCAAAAAACCAGGCCAGATGAAGTCGAGTTCTGGTGGCTCTTCAGTAAATGATTTAAGTATGTCGATTGCCATTGATAGCTTCCTTTAATTATTTCATGATATTTTGCTATCATTAAAACATGAAAGCAAGTATTATTGATTTAATCAGTGATGGTAGGAGCAAGAATGATTGTTTTAATTGGAAGTGAAAAGGGAGGTGTTGGGAAAAGTACAATTGCTGCTCACATAGCGGTAAGGCTTTCTATGACTGGCAAACCAACAGTTTTGGTAGATACAGACCCCCAGGCTACCTCCTGGTCATGGGCTCAGTCGCGAAAAAAACATAAACCTGATGCGCCGCAAGTTGAAACAGAAAAAATGACGGGTGATATCAGGCAAGGCATTAAGAATCTCGCAGAAAAGTACGGCCATATTGTTATTGATTGTGGGGGTGCAGATTCAGTCGCTTTAAGAAGTGGAATGCTCATAGCTCATCGTCTAATTATTCCATCTAAAGTAGCGCGTCGAGACTTAGAGACGCTTAAACACGTTTCTAGCCTTGTTTATGCAGCTAATGAGAAAAGAGAAAAACCTATAATTGCTCGTGTTGTTTTTAATCAAACGAGAGCACTCCCAAATTTTTGGACGCGGATCGAGGGGGCGAAAAAAGTCGTTGAATTGCTCGGTTTGGAAGTTTGTAGATACCCAATTGTCGAAAGAGTCAGCTACGACGATACGCAATATCAGGGCGGTACAGTTTTTGATGATGAGACAGACGAAAAAGCTAAAGATGAGATGGAGAGGGTATTGAAAGCACTGCTTCGTAAGGATCAACAGGAGTAATAAAATGACAAAACCAAACTATCATTTAACAGATGATTTCGTTAAAGGCGCTGAAGATAGGGCAGGCGAGCACAAAGTAAAAACTACTGACAATTTGGTTATGCTCAATGCAAGAGTACCAAAAGAATTACGTGACCGTCTCAAGTTTGCAGCTTTGAGTCATGAGCGGTCAAGTGCTTCAATTATCACTGAAGCACTTGAGAACTGGCTAAATGCAGCTGAATCAAAAAGCCCCACAAGCAATGCATTTGACGACGATGGGCTGTGGCCGGGCGGGTAAAAATTCAAAATAAGCGAACGTATATTAAGGGGCAGCAGAAAAAATTAAGCAACCTTAGGAGAGCACAGACATCCCCTATGTTTCCGTTGATCGCTAAATGCCCGTCAACAATTATTTAATTTTTATATTTACATGTATTTGTGAAAATTTTTTATTATTAACTGAATCAATAAGATGGAGGTTTATGATTAAACGAATATTTGATATTGTAATATCTTTTTTTGGGATTATTTTACTTAGCCCTTTACTTGTGTTGATTGGATGGAATATTCATAAGAACTTGGGATCACCTGTGTTATTTCTCCAGCAGCGTCCAGGGAAGCACGGTAAACCATTTAAAATGATAAAGTTTAGAAGTATGCGTGATGCGGTAGATGCTAGTGGTAAGCCGTTGCCAAATGAAGAGAGAATGACCCCTTTTGGTAGAAAATTACGATCTACTAGTCTAGATGAGTTTCCAGGGTTGTGGAACGTATTAAAAGGAGATATGAGTTTAGTAGGGCCTAGACCTTTATTGATGGATTATTTGCCACTATACAGTAGCGTACAATACCGTCGCCATGAAGTGCGTCCAGGTATAACGGGTTGGGCACAAGTAAATGGACGTAACGCAATTGGCTGGGATGATAAGTTTAAGCTAGATGTATGGTATGTGGATAATAGATCGATTTTTCTAGATATAAAGATCATTTTAATGACGTTGAAGAAAGTGGTTTCAAGAGAGGGTGTTAACTCAGACAAGGAAATAACAATGCCTAGATTTTATGGAAACAAGAACAAAGCGTTAGCTGTTCTCGGTGCTAGTGGACATGGAAAAGTAGTAGCTGATATTGCTGAGGAAAATGGCTGGAATAAAATTGTTTTCTTTGATGACGCTTGGCCATCATTATCTAAGAATGGAGCTTGGGAGGTTGTCGGTGGAACTTTGGAGCTATTTAATAGTTTAGATAGCTATGATGGGGTTGTGGTTGCTATTGGAAATAATAATATAAGGTATGAAAAGATAGCTCAATTAAAGGATAAAGGGGCTAATCTAGTTACGTTAATTCATCCGTCTTCTGTTGTTAGCAAATATTCAACTATAGGGGTTGGTTCTGTCGTTGTTGCAAATAGTGTAGTAAACGCATATACAAATATTGGTTTAGGTGCAATAGTGAATACTGCTAGCAGCGTTGGTCATGATTGCACAATAGGTGATGCAGTGCATATCTGTCCTGGTGCGCGTGTTGCCGGAGGAGTTAATATAGGAAATCAATGCTGGATAGGAGTTGGAGCGAGTGTTCGACAATTAATTAAGATTGGAAATAATACAGTTATAGGTGCCGGTGCGGCAGTTGTTAGTAATTTCCCAGATAATGTAACGGCTATTGGTGTTCCTGCTAAAATAAAGATATAACTTTATTTTAACTATGACGGCACCGACCAGGTGCGGATTTTTAACAGCCTCGATGCGGCCTTTACGACGTGCCAGGCGGTGGGGTTTCGGGACGTGACGGTGCACCGGAGTTGAAGCCTTCATGGAACAGGTTATGCTTTTCTAAACCGGGTTAAGGCCGCAATTTGCTGACCCGCAATCCCGTGGACCAAAGCCGCCGCCTTTCCCAGCCACACCACCTCGCAAAAACAACGGGCAGTAGGAAAAAAGAAATTTTTACGTGCTGTCCTACTTTTAGTAGTTCGAGGTTATTTTTGGCGCATTTTTCATGTTTGCCTGCCAACCCTCAAGTTGGATCCGGCGGAAGATCAACCTCTTTGAAAATGGCTTTCTTGTCAGTCATTACTCTTTTCCTTTTGAGCATTAATGCCTTTCAGTTCCCCTCGCAATTCAGACGCTTCTTTCTGTGCTGATTCCAGCTTTTCGCGCATCTTGGCCGTAGTTGATCGGTGCTGCTCGATTTCGGTTTGAGTGGCTTCTAATGAAGACTGAGCACGCTCGTTGGATGATGTCAGGTCTTTATTTTGACTTTCCAGGGACTCGATTCGTTTGGCCTCGGTTACAAGGGCTTCACGATGCTCAGACTGAATCGTATTGATCTCAGTTTTGTGATCCCTGTGGAGCGTTTCAGTTTTTTCTTGATGATCCTTTTGCAGATTTTCCTGCTTGGATTCAAGAGATTCTGAGCGCTTCTCGGACTTCTCCAGGGACTTGCGCAACTCGGCAATAGTCGCTTTTAGAGACTCAATTTCTGCTGTCTTTTTCGAGAGTGCCTCCGATGTATCTGACCGAAGATTCATCAGGCGGTCTTTATAATCAACCAGTTCTGCTCGGACTTTTTGAAGTTCTTCAGAAGAGTCAGAAACTTGTTTCTTCAGATCTTCCTGCTCAGATTCCAGAAGCTCGACCGCTTCCTGGGCTTCAGCCAGTTCGGATTCAGACTGTTCACGAGCAACCTTCAAAGCTTCACGTTCAGTGGATAAACGGCGTTCAGCTTCATTGATAGCAGCGTTCCAGATTGCACCTTGGAGCTGGTCAAGGCGTTCCGTAATAACTTCCGGAACCTGAACTTCGGCAAGCTCATGCTCCTCAGTTCGCTTGTCATTCCACAGTTTCATTGCTTCTGAAATAGTCGTAAAGGAACCACCGCCAAGCTCAGTACGAACTTTAGCTTGAGTTGGCTTTTCACCACGCTCAGCAATGCGGTTAGCAGCTTGATGGATAGTTTCAGTTGTGATGGCCATAGTAATAGTCCTTTTTGTATGTAATGTATGTAAATAGTATAATACTACATACAACATAATACAACAACTAATACAAAAAAAGGGCCGAAGCCCTTTTCATTTCTTAAAATCTATTATTTTGGCGCTGGCCCTGACTTCAACTCCGTTACACAATCGCCACTTCCGCTATGACGAGGCCAGGCAGTGCCTCTGGTACGGCACTCAGCCGCCCATTTTCTTGGATTCTCGATGTAACCTTTCAAAGTGTCATTCCAGTCATTACCGAGCTTCGGAGCGTCGCGCAAAATAATCATACCTTCGGGTGCCAAATCTCTAAGTTGTACTTCAAAGTCAGATCCGGATTTATCATTATCCGTTGCAATCACCAGCGCTTGTCCAGCTTCGTGAGCATTACTAAAAACCGCTTTCAGAACGTCCAACTGATCGGGGCTCATGCTACCTGCAAAGCTCGCATAAGCGTCTTTAGGTGTGCCTACGACCTCGGCATAGCTCAGGGCATCAATCGCGGTTTCTGTGAGCACCAATCGCTCAGACCTACCTGTGTTCGTTGAGTACCAAATCGATTTTTTCCCACCGGAAGCAAAACCCGTAAAACCGCCATAATTCTTGATTTCATAACCGCTAAGACCCTCGCGGTCATAATGCGGGAATAGAGCGTTATCACGCTCGTCACGGCGAATAACCCCTGCGAAACGAGGATCAGCAAGCGTTTCAGGATGGATGCCACGACTTACCAGGTATTCATGTTTTCCGGCTGGCTGACTGCGACCAATAGCCTGCAAGACTTTTTGACGGTCTGCTGTGCTCGGCAATGGCTTCTTGATCCTATGATTCATCTGCACCGGCTCGGCACCGATCCAAGGCCGTAGCTCTTTTCGAACTTGCCCCAGGTTCAGCCCTTTCCGTTTCTGGACGAAATCAACAATGCTGCCGTTGTCTTGGTTGTCACGAACCGAGAAGTAAGTGCCATGACCATCAGCCGCCGTAGCAATAATGATTTTGTCGTCATCGCTCTCGCGCTGCATGATGATACTGTTTCGGCTCGACTCATTTTTGATCAATTCGTAGCCTTCAGCCGCTGCATATTCAGGCAAGCTAATCTCACGCTTGAAGCACTCCAGTTCGTCACCCCTATACTGCCTCACCGCTCCAATTCCTCTTTCAAAAGATCCGCTACTTCTTCGTAACGCTCTATCAGAATTTTCTGCTGCCCTGCCAACCGCATCACTTGCTGTGCTGAGGTAGTAACTTGCTTCTGCAAGGTCTTCACTTGCGTCATCAAAAGCTGCACGCGCTCTTGTGATTCCTGCTGTGACAGTTTTAACAAGTCCACTAACTTCGTCTCTAACTCGGTCATAACCAGCCCTCAAGGTTGTTTGAATTTGACTACCCAGCTCCCAGACTCGGCTTGATAAAGATCTGGTTTCTTCTCTAGCAAAAGATATTGAGCACCCGATTGCTCTAAGAACTGAACTCCTTTGGGTAGCTGATTCAAAGTTTGCTGGGCCGAACGGATCTCCTGCCTTGTCTTCATAAGCTCCTGGGACATCAAATGCATCGCTCCCCAATTCGCGCTTAAGATGGTCGCTAAGACCAGAAGCGCCGGAAAGCTGTACTTCAGCCATCCCCATTTCAGGCTGTTTAGGGCTGCTATTCTGTTCTGGTTGGATGCTTTCTCGATCTCTGTCAGATCGCTTTTCAGCTTCTTCCTGGTCGTAGTGCTGGCCTTCGATGCGTTCGTTTCCAGCGCCTCGATCAAAGCTGTGAATTCCTTCAATTTGTCGCTGATAACGCTCTTTGTGGTATCCAGCTCGTCGCTCAATCCATCCTGCAAGGTCCTCACGAGCTTTTTTAGCTGACTCAGCGTCAGCTTCTCGATCTGTTCCTGGTCCTGCTGGCGCTTCTGCGCCAAGCTCTCCGTAAGAGCCTCCATTGAATTCTTCTGCATAAATTCCGCCTTTTAATCTAACTGCCTTCGTGAATCCAAATGGCTTTACAGACACAGAGTCTTTACCTTGCCGGGTGACTTCCCCAAGCTCTTTCAAACTGGCAACGATGCCCTCGCGATCAGTAACCAGGCCATCCGAAACACGGCTTATAAGCCATTGTGTGATCTGCTCACGAGCCTTTGCCTGATTTACGAGGATCGGCTTATCGTAGGTAGGCGGAGTATTCACCAAACGGGCTCTAGACGGATCATTGGGACGCGCCCAGTCTTGCTCATAATTCCAAGCATCACGAAGCGCGTCATAAAATTTCGAATGACCAGGCGGCGCAATGTTCAAGGCTTTACCGGCAAATAACTCGACCCTCGGCGTAACCATATGCAACTCGGTATTTCCTTCGTGGGTGTGCCGGACCCACAAAATGTCATATTGGTCAGAATCCAAACCTGCAAAAGCCAGAGCCTCAAAGTCATCCATAAGCTCCCGCTGATTTTTTTCACTCGGAGCGTCATCAGTGTGAAAAGCGATTACACCGGAGGTGTATTTGAATTTATTGCTAATATTGTCGATCAATCTCCGAGTAGTTTCGGGGTTGCCGCGCAAGACTTCAGGAACAGGATCACGACGAGAAAAAACAACGTTCCCCTGGTCATCTCTCAAAGATCGACCACTAGGGTCACTCTGACGCACATGCTCGCTAGTTAAATATTCAGTTGGGCCACGGCCGCCACCAGTACCTCTAGCAAAAAATTTAATGTGCATCTGAGTTCTCCTCGCGACTTCTTGGCTGCGTAGGAATATCTGAAAGCTGACGCTCTACAGACAGCAAAGCACGAAGGACAGCCATCGCTTCAGCGTCTGACTTAAAAGTGTTTGCCCATCGAGAAATCTGATTCAAATTATTTCCGATTTTCGCAAGCTCACGGATAAGAGCTGGATCAACGCGCTTAACCCGTCGCTTCTGCAAAGGTTCCCTGTGGACCAATTTGGCAGCACCCATGTGCTGCCTGATCAAGTCAGAAAGGGTTAAGCCATCTGCTTCTGCAAGCGACTGCCAGGACTCTTTTTCAGACACCGAGACTTTCACATGCACCCATTTACTCCGATTCATAACAACCACTCTTTTTCCTACCGCCCATCTGCGAAGCAGTTAGATGTGCGACTTGTCGCAGCACTCTTCAGCCGATCCATTCGGCTTGGGCCCCATTTATGGGGTGGGGGATTGAAGGGGGCAAAGCCCCTTTCACCAGGCCCGGTAGCGTAGCTACCGGGTAGGCTGGCTTAACGTACTTAACACTATAGGAACAGTGTACCAGGCATGCAATGATTTCGAGCTTGGTTCTATTAAAAGAGTTGCCTTTGGCAACGGGCAGTAGGAAAAAGAATGGTGGGTTTTTGCTTGTTGATAAGGTGGGACTGGAGGGTGTTCCCAAATTTTTGAATAGAGGGAAGGCCCTCCTAAAGGGGCTCTCCCTTTAGTATTTCTTAGTAAATACTAGTACGAAATTTTAGAAAAACGATGAAACCCTTGCGTCCCAAGGGATACAGGCTGATTTTATGTTGGCCTAACGTCCCCGATAAGTCGGTAGAACGTCCCCGATAAGTCGGTAGAACGTCCCCGATAAGTCGGTAGCTGAATATCGGCAATTCCTTAGTTTTTACCCCTAACGCCTAGCTTAGCGGCAATTTTTATCTGACAAGAAGGCAAATTTACGCTATAAAACGTCCCGGATAAGTCGGCATCCTATATTTTAAAAATCAGCAACTTAGATTTTTTAAAGGTCGAGCATTCGAGATCTTTGGATTGTGGCTTTAGCTTTTTTGCCACGCCCTTCAATTTTGAGATTCCAGCCATTTAGTTCGGAGACTTCATTAAGTCCTTTGTTGATTCGATCTCTTCGGCTA
>Ga0307963_1001369_pt1 | contig 18624 bp, 23 predicted proteins | sample OrgLakmetagen594_FD_201829 | JGI IMG/M metagenome (GOLD analysis project Ga0307963, IMG submission 201829) | Saline water microbial communities from Organic Lake, Antarctica - #594 | ecosystem: Environmental > Aquatic > Non-marine Saline and Alkaline > Saline | place: Antarctica: Organic Lake... | reverse complement strand
TGCTACGTTCTGAGGGGCTGGGAGTTCCTCTGGGGGGCTCTAGAGGGCTTGGAAGTGCCTCTGTGGGGCTCTTGAGGGCCTGGGAGTGCTTCTGGGGTGCTCTGGGGGGCTTGTGGCTGCAAAATTCCTTAAGTGCCCAAAATCGTATTATACGGAGCAATTCGAAAAATACGGATATATACGTGATAAATACGATACGACGTATAATACGCCTACGCCGTATGACCCATCCCTGTAATAAATTAATGACATTTTATCTATTGGAAAAGAATTGGGAACGTTTTGGGTGATTTTGGGGCGAATCGGGTCCATTTGGGGTCGAAAATCGGCACTCCCGAAATTGCTTTAAAATACGATAGTATTATACGCGTATTCCATATGTAACGTCCCAAATGACCGTATGACACATCCCTGTGGTATACTGTGCTGTCTACGGATATAGTGAGTCACTTACCTTGGTGCCATCTCCGACTATTCAACCGCTACCGTGATCCTCTTCCCTCTGAGCCGAGTTGATTGTCCTCTTGGAATCAGGTTATAGCTATAGTGTGGGCCACCTTTCCGCTGTGCTTCCCTGGGGTGTGGAGGGCTATTAGCTACTGGAACAGGCTGCTGCCCATCTGCGTGCGTTTTTTCAGGACCAGCAAAAGGTGAACTGCCGGTGCAAGAAGTGGGATCAGCAGTGCGTTGTGTTTTGCTGAGGGGTTCGATCCCCATTGGATGACTTGGTGAATTGCAGCTTCAGAAAAAAGAGGCGGTTAGTGGGTGCGTTTTTTTTACCTTCTCCTTGGACCTCGTCATCCCTGTCAGCAACTGATTCAGGTGTTTTAAACTGATTGAAGCCTAAACGCGCTTATATGCACACAATGTACACGTACACACACGTTCCCCCCTTCTGTGCTGACAGCGTGTGTGTGGTGTTGTGTGCCCAGTGCAGGCATCTAGTTTAGGACAACAGTGGTGATGTTACTGTCGGTAGCAAGTATTGCACCCTACACCCCTTTGTTTTATGGTACATTTTGTGCAGAGCAAAAAGGCTGCGTGCCCAGGGCAGGCCCTTAGAGGCACAGGCATTGTGGGACGCCCAGCACGACAGAGGGGCACAACAGCTGCACCAGATGCTGAGCGACCTCAAAGTGGGTTGATGCGTGAGGTGGCTTGAATCCATTGTAGATTGAAGTTGAGGTGGTGGTGCATGCAGTGATTAAGCATTGGAGATTGGTAGGTATACAAGTTTCACCAATTAAACTTTGCTTCTCTCACAGAAAGGACACCATTTTGGTGGCTGGCTCAAATATATGATTGACGGTGGGAGCGCATGTTCACGCTTGCAGATATACAGTACTAAACACTGCTGGTGTTTAGATGCGTCCCTTATACTGATTTCCCCCATGAATTAAATTAAGCTGGGCAAATTGCCACAGTTCCTTGTTTCCTGTTACTTGCACCATGCATGCAGGGATTCTACATGTGAGTGCGACAGAGCTGTACGTCTTCCAGTGGGGCTTTAGGGAAGGCAGCATGGCAGCAGAGGCGTGCGGGAGGGTAGATAAGACTAGGAGCTTCTGATGCGTGTTGATGCAAGGCATGCTTGTTGAACGGACAAATGCTTGTTGGATGGACAATTGTCTCTTGCCACTGATTGGTGCCAAAGTAGGACAGAAAGCGTGGCTAAGGTGGGACTTCGTAAGTGCTCCCCTCCACAAAATAGCTGCAGCACAAAAGTTGACTTCTTAGCATCATAAATTAATTGTTCACGATTTTTTTACCCTTTTATGATTGCCAGGAAGCTTGGACAGATCCTGGCAACCAAAACAGAGATGCTACCCCTGCCTTATACCCGGAGCCTGTCAGGTTTATTGGATAAGCTGCCGGCAGTTTCTTTTGCACAGGTGGGAAAGCTACTCTGTCTTCCTGTGCTGCGTGAGAAATTCCAAGCCCAACTGAGGTTGCTCAGGTTCCAGCTCTGCCTTTTTTAGCACCCAGCTTGATAAGAGGTTTTACTCTCAAGGAGCACTTGCAGGCATTGCTGCACTCTGATTTTTGAAAGGATTGCATATGAAAGCTGCATTCCCACAATTGACAGCAAAGGCCTTGGCTACGTTTCTACCTGTGAGTAGAGTGCTACGTTCCTACCTGTGGGTAGAGTGCTACGTTCCTACCTGAGAGGAATGGGCACGTTTTGTCTTCTACTCACCGTATTATCTCAGTCCCTCCCCTTTTGGGTCACGATGGTAGCTGTGATGTGCCCTCAAGCATGGACAACGTTGCGTGTCTTTTCATGCACCTCCCTTCATCGTTTAGGGTCCTAACCTAAAAGCTAAAATCCCAGCCTATAATTGCCTCCTTGAGACGCTTTACAATCATGTCTGCACCAAAACAATAATTTCACAGGTCAAAAGAGTACTTGTAAGAGAGCTGCCTCGCGCGCAATTGGAGCAGCTAGCTCACATTGACTTCACTCCAATGGCCACGGCAACAATTGCACAGGTAGGGGTGTGCTGTTGTGATGCTGTGCCTTAACCATTCCGCACCAGGAGCTGACCCTGCTGAAGCTTCCATGATGCATCCTTATAATCCACAGCATGCTAAGAAATGGCAGTGCTTTCCGTGCTAGAGCAGCCCAGACAACTTTGGAGAGTGTCACCAGATGCTGTTGTATTTTTCTCTGATTAGGTGTATGGTCGTGGTGTTCAGGATGTGCCTTGATGCTTACTTTCAAGTGAGGGCCCTCTCTCACAGTGATTTCCCAGGTCCTGTTGGGCACTTGCTTTTGCTTCGTTTGTTTCGGTCTGCTACAGTGAGCAACTCAACGACACTCGGTATCATAGCAGCCTTTTTTATTAAGGTGGTATAAATAGTATCGGGTGTTTCTTGTGAGCATTTACTTTGCTGTACCTAGAAGATGGTGAGGGAAGTGTATTGATGCAAGGCGATGCTAGGTCCTGGTTTGGGTAACTCAGTTTGAGCATTTACTTTAACGGACACTTTTTCACCTTACAATATAAATTTGCTCTTCCTTGGCACGCAGGGCAACCGTGCTGCTGTGCACACACACACTCACACACACATACACACACACATACACACGCACATACATACACGCATCTACTTCTGTGCTGTACATTGTTACTGCAAGACAGTCAACACTTTTGCTTGCCAATGTTTGGAACGTGATTAGGTGCATGGTGGTGAGCTAGCAGGCCCAGACCACCGACGCGTTGCCATCAAGGTATGCTTAAGCATTAGTATACTTGAACTAAAATAACTTGCTTATGGCTCCATTCAGCGTGGGCAGTGTGGCATTTAAGTAGAGCAAGGTAGCTGCGCTGATATTATTGTTTCAACCAGGTCTGGTTGCTGGGGGTCGAGGGACGGCCTATGAGTTGAGGCAGAGCCAGGTTCCTCTTCCGTGTTGAAAACAATACAGGTGCAGCTGCCAGGGGTGCGGAAGATGATGAAGTCCGACCTGTTCAACATGAAGCTGGCGGTGGATGTGCTCGAACTGTGAGTCATGGTCGTGTGCTGCACGAAGTAAAATTGTAAATACGTGTGATGGAAAACATGTGGACAGGACTGTGCTGCACTGTCAGTTTAGAAAACGGACATGGACAAGTACAAAATTTTTCCGTACATTAAAACTGACACTCTCACTTTTACGTAAGAGCATGCATCAAAGGAAATGCGTGTGCGCTGTGCGGTCTTGCCTCTCTGTTATCTAGCTTGCCAGGCTTAGCGCAAACTAAGATGCCACACCCGCTGCTGCGTTGACGGCCTTGCCCTGGCTGCCAACAGCACGGAGAGAGCGCATGCAAGCCATGTCGATGGTCGCTTGTGTTTTGTGCTGCTCAGGCTCCACATTGATCTGGGGTTTGACCTTGCAAGCATTGTGCGCGAGTACCACGTGTACGTACCCTTAGAGTGTGACTTCAGGCGAGAAGCTGAAGGCATGCAGGTAAAAAAAGAAGGGGTCGTGTTATTGTGTAGGAGGGCTGTGTTTGATTGTATAATTGCATATGTGTGCACATGTGTGCCAGCTGCTGGTGCCCTCAGGGTTTGTGGATGTGGAATGGTCCCTGCTACCTTGCTGCCATATCTGTAGAGCGGTATGCACGACCTTGTTTTGCATGGGGTCATTCACCACTCGTGAGGAAATCACTTGGTTAACGTTGCATGGTGGCATTCACTACTCGTGAGGAAATCATTTGGTATATGTTGCATGGTGGCATTCACCATTCGTGAGGAAATCATTTGGTTTACGTTGCATGGTGGCATTTACCATTCGTGAGGAAATCACTTGGCTTACGTTGCATGGTGGCATTCACTACTCGTGAGGAAATCACTTGGCTTACGTTGCATGGTGTCTTCCGCCACCAATGGCTTACTATGTGCACAGGTGGTGCGTGCAGCGCTGAAAGCACGGTCTGTTGCTGAGTTCCCCATCCTGCGCAAGGTGAGGATTGTGTTTACCTTGACATTGTCACCCATTATATTCATCAGCGCATTCAGTAGCTATTTTGATGTCTTTTCACACACTTGCAAATTAAGTTGCCAAACCGCAGCCAGGTGCGTTGGAAGGATTTTGTCGGTAGGTGAAACTGCACTGTGCTCTATTTATCAAAGCAGCAACCTTTCCTGTTGACACCTAATTAGCACTGCATGGAGTCAAGGCTGAGAATTTGGCAAAGGAAATGAATGCTCAAGACAAATTATAGAGCAATAATGATAAAGATGGAACTCCTTGGCCACCGCTATCTTTTATGTTTTGATGCAGCACCGTTGCAAGTTTCATATAAGCCCCAACCATCAATGTTTGTACACTCTGTGCAGACCAATGTGCTTGTGACATCAAATTATGGCACACTTCACCATTTCACCACAGCAGACATGTGCTCAACCTTAAATTGTCCAGCATGTTTTTGTTTTGTGAGCCCCCAACAATAGTGCCAAAACATTGGCATGTTTGCATAGTTGATCAGCCGAAGACCTTGATTTATTATAAACTAGTACCTGAAGGTGGCCTACGCTCAAAAGCATCCCTTATTAATGAAACTGTGCAGTGTCTCAGCGTGCAGAGGGTCTTCTGTTGATAACTCAAATGCCATTTCAGTGACATCACGACGCCTATCTTAAGCAAAACACCACAGCCACCTGCAAACCACACCACACATTGCACCTAAGGTGGTCGTTCCCCGCGTGTACACCCACCTCAGCACCGACCGCGTGATTGTGATGAGTCGCATTGAGGGCGTGCCGTTGCTGGACACTCAAGGCATGGATTCCACAACACGTGGAGAGTGCATGACGGCCCTGGTCACTGCGTATGGGGTGCAGGTGAATGCTGCTGCTGTGTGTTTGTGTGTGTGTGTGTGTGTGTGTGTGTGTGTGTGTGTGTGAGGGTGGGAGGGTGGGTTTGGATGCAGCTGCGATGACACCCTTACTGCTGATACCAGCATTGATATGTTGGCATTTCCAGATGGGATGATGGTGGGTGGGGAGCAGGTGATATTTACTGTGTGGAAGGGTGGGCTGGGAAACAGCCACGTGTCACCCTGCTGCTGTTGCTCCCAACCTTGCCTTTGTTGGCAAATCCAGATGGTTTAGATGGTGGACAGGGAGGAGGGCGTGTATGTAGGTTGCATGGGGCTTGGAAAGGGCTTGTTTGTGGGCTGTATGGGGCGTGTTTGTGGGCTGTATGGGGCGTGGTTACATGTTGTATGGGGCGTGGAAAGGGTGAGTATGTGTAGGGTTGGCCAGAACCGTATATGTATACACACCACATATGACCGTACATCTGGTGATTTCACTGTCAAAAATACCGTATACTCACCGTTTATATATACCTTCCATATATATAGGTATGTGGTTCTGGACAACCCTATGTATGTGGGATAGTTCGTGACTGCGGAAGAGGGTATGCATGAGTGTAAAAAGTGAGGCTTCTCTGAGTCAAGCTTTCACCCTACCACAGCATCATCGATCCTACTAATGCATTGTTTTGAATATGCGAGCCTTCACTTCCAATCCCATGTTAGCTCTCACGTCCAATGCAATTGGCTACAAATGGCCATCTCCCTAAGCTATTTTTTGTGTGTCTTTCTGCACTTCGCCTCTTATCATTTCTACCTATTTCGGAGTATACGTTGTCATCACTGTTCAAGCCTGACACCAATTGCATAGCATTGAGTTAGGCTGAGGCCCGGCTTTTAGACACAGAATTGGAAATTAGGAAACCTTGTCTGTCTTGTCATACTTTGCAGATCCTTTTGGAGGGTATATTCCACACAGGTAAGGCACCCTTGTGACGGGGATCTTGTGTGGTTGAGCAGAACCTGGAGCATGCAGTCCTACTGTTATAAACTGCACATTTCTGTGTATTGAGGTCTGTTCTTCGCTCTGTCAGCCCTCCTAGCTGCGCTTATTCTGTGTGTGGCGTGTCCTCCTACTAAAGTGCTGACAAGAACATACAACATAATACACGTGAAAATTACTCAGTACAGGAACCACTTAGGTGTCAGGTCTTTTTAAACCCTCCACCAGGAAAACACATTAAGTGTAAGCAGCGCACAGGAAACCACTAATTATTTATTGCAAAATAAAATGAAAGCAAGCTACACGCAACCTCTCAAACTGAAATGCTAACTCTGAGAGCTCTGTACGTGTTATCAAAACTCTTGATTGGATCGCTCCTAGTGGCAATATTTGCTTGCAAGGTAGAGGACGCTCTGCTTGTAGAGACGAGTGGTGGTTCTGGATATTATAGTACGTACAGTTTTCACCTACCAATGCTAGTAGTTCTGGATTTTATTGTACGTACAGTTTTCAACCACCAATGCTTGTAGTTCTGGATTTTATTGTACGTACAGTTTTCAACCACCAATGCTTGTAGTCCTGAGAAAAGGCTCTTCTTCAATTATTCAAATTTCCTGTGTTAACTCTGCTTGTATCCCTTCCATGTCAAACAGATCCCCATCCCGGCAATCTGATGGCTTTGCCTGGGTCCGACAGCAAAGGAACACGTGTGGCTATCCTAGATTTTGGACAGGTAGAACGGCACGCGTTGATGGCTTTGCAGTACAAGCCCCCTTGTGCAAATGCCCAAGATGGGATCCCTGAGGCAGAAATTGCAGTGCCAGCCTTTATTCTGGGCACGTTATTCCGGGCACGTTATTCTGGGCACATTATTTTGGGCACAGTGATGGATGCTTTCAGTTCAGGAGCTGCCTGGAATCGTGGGATGGGGTCATTTAGTGAACGCCTGCCAATTTCTAAAACACTATTCATTCTCACTGAAAATCCTTCCTGACTGTGATCTCAAGCAATTTCCACCCAAATCTCTTTATCCTTTCACCTGCTCAGCTGCCTCGTGTAGTCCTTCATACACATCCATGCTTCCACCATCTGTCCTCCGCTTTTGGTAACCAGCCGTGCTTCTGCGCTCCTTAAAAAAAGACGTCAAGTGCTCCTTAGAAAAAGACATCAAGTGCTCCTTAGGAAAAGACATTAAGTGCTGCTTAGGAAAAGACATCAAGTGCTCGTAGTCTCGCAGCCTTCCTGTACCATGCACAATGTCCTCATTCGTTCCCATCCTTCCCCAAACTCACTTTTTTTCTGCACAATGTCCTCATTTGTTCCCATCCTCCCCAAATCCATTTTATTTCTTGCACTTCTCTCTTTCAATGCAGATGAAGCTGCTCACGCACAACGAGCGCGTGCGCTACAGCTTGCTTGTTGTGGCTTTGGCTTCTAGAGATGGTGAGCGGCCAATGAGGATATGTGTTGAGGGTACAGTGCACAGGAGTAAAGGGAGTACATACATATTGCAGTGAGATTGGAGTATTGAATTCATGATGTTTTAGCTCATGACAGAATGACTTCCTGAAAGAAAGGCTTGTACAAAGTTTGGTCTCACTGGTTCTTGCACGCACACACACACACACACATCAAATGACACAGAGGCAAGCCCATTCACACACACACATACGCACACACACATACACACACGCACACACACACAGGTGACCTCTTGAGAGCCACGCTGTTAGAGCTTGGGGTGCGCATTGAGAATTGTGAAGACAGCTTTGCAGAGGTGAGGGCCTCATTGCCTGTGTGAGGGAAGAGGCAACCACGCAGCTCACCTTGGAGTGAGTACTCGTGCGTCATTCCAGCTAGCACGCACTGGTCTGGATGTATGTTGTGAGCCATGCATAACACATTGCTCTGTGAGAGCTATCTTAGTGCACGTGCAGCACTGCTGCAAGCATGCTGCTAATGTAATCACACTCCCTTCCCGATAAGGACGAGTCTGGTGCACTGCCGTGATGCTTCTTCAGATTGCTGGGTCAATTTTCTATATACTTTCACGGATATACCTTGAGTTTTAGACATCCTGAGGGGAAGAAAAAGAATTTGCACTGCCGTGATGCTTCTTCAGATTGCTGGTTACATTCTATTCGACACCCGCATGGACATGCCAGAAGCCCTAGAGAGCCCAATGGGAGAATATTCCAATGCAGGCTGGAGGTGAGGCTTACTGTACGGTGGCACAGCAAATACTGTGCTTGCATTTGGACCACCATGCCCGTGCTTGCCGTTGAACAAATGTTGGCCAGCAAAGTACGTGCACACCGTGTGTGACCGTTTTCCTGTAGAATCTCGTGCTAATTATGCAGACTCTGTATTTTTATGGTCAGTCCTATAATTGCCACCGCATGACACCGTATCACAAACTTCCTGAGGGTGCAATGTATTTTTTATTTCCTCATATTAAGTCACTGCCATGCACGTGGCAAACGAAACAGAGCCCAAGGAAAAAGGAGAGCCTTGTCCAGTTAAGCACTTAGCAAGCACTTATCTCATTAAAGTAGACATGACCCCACTCACCAAAAGGTTTATGCGTGCAAATTTCCTTCTCCTTTTGCGGCAAACCCTGCAATACACAAAAACCTTTCTCAGTGCCCATGTGAGCTTTGACCAAACGCAAAACCTTGATAAAAAAGAAAACTCTGCAGGTAGTGGAAACCATCCCCCACATTTATTAAGAAAAAGGACTCGACTTAATCCCCCTGACCTAATGCCAAGCACGGCTCAACCTCAGTGCAAATGCAAATGTCAACGTTTGACCCAGCTCATTGCTCAACCCACCACGCATGTCTAGGGTTGGCTAGTACCGTATACCTACATGCACCGTTTATGACCGTTTATCTGGTGATTTCCCTGCCAAAGATACCGTATATACACCGTATATATATGGTTCTGGCCGACCCTACACATGCATCTGTGGTAGGCATAGAAACACTCAATACCCACATCCCTACAAACCCAGACACATGCATGGGGCTGACCGGAACCATGCATGCATATGTAGTACATATGTAGTACAGTACATATGTACATATTATGTGCAGAACATTTGCATTGTATTACAGAGAGTTTACCATACATTTGATAACATACGGTGTGTATATATGTAGGGTTGGCCAGAACCATACATTTATAGGTATGTACGGTGTATATACAGTATTTTTGGCAAGGAAATCGCCATACATACGGTCATATACGGTGCAGATATACGTTTTGGCCAACCCTATATATATGGTTCTTGCCAACCCTACGCATGTCTCAGTATATTACATGCTCTGCACAGCAATGTATGCATCAGCCTCTCACTGCTATTCTATTTGCTGACCAGTGAAATTATGTGTGTTTTCTCCTTTTGTGTGACCGGCTTAAGCAGGAGCTTTCCTTGTGATCATGCGTGTCATCACACAACCCCTGTCACACAATCACGCAACCCCTGTCACACAATGTGTGTCTCCCACTTAAATCATCACGCGTATAGTCTCTGCAATTCTAACACACAATCACGCGCGTGTCCCACTTAAATCATCATGCGTCGCGTCACTGCAAGCCCTGACACACGACATCCAACTGCTACCCAACTAGTAAGCTATAGTGACCCGTGTAAACTTTAGTGACCGCGTACATCATGTGTTTGACTGCAGGACTACTCGAGTGCCCAAGCTGCCCAGGGACTTATTCATGATCATGCGAGTCATTACTCTGCTGCGAGGTGTACTTGCCTCCATGTGCGTGTATCACGTGTCGTCTGCTCTCTTGTGGCGTCCCATGGCCCTACAGGTAACAATGGAGAAACGGTGTGAGAAGGGCTGCAGACTGTGCAATGAAAGTAGGGAGAGTTGTGTGTGTTATGTGTTAGTCATGGTACGTGTATTTTGTATATATGTATATTACGTATACATGTATTACATAGTGTAAATGAGTATATATATACCTGTGTTTGAATGTACCTGGATGTGTTCATTCAAGAATAATCTGGAAAGTGACAACTTACAAATATGTTGCCCTTTGCAGGTGAGCGGAGTCACTAAGCAATTCCATACTATCATGCATCACCATCCCTACGTGTCTTGCCCATGCCTGTTGATTCAGTTATAATTATGACATGTGTATGCCAACAGCTAATGATACTTCACAGGCATAGGCATTTATGGCCCTGGCCAACTGTACTCGCCAGCCATATTGCACACAGGCAGCTCAGTAATGCTAAACACCCTCTTTGCCTTGAGCTATCAAGAGATCAGAGAGATCCTGTGTGCTATCATGTACCCACAGGTGATCAGTGACCTGACCCAAGTTATACACACACTCTTCCCTTTATTCAGATCCTGTGTGCTGTCATGTACCCACAGGTGATCAGTGACCTGACCCAAGTGCCCCAGCCCCTCCCCCCCGCATCCCCAAGCAGCAGCAGCTCAGGCACAGGGCAACGCACGCAAGCTGCTGACCCTCACGGCAGCCCCTCATCCTTCAACACGCCCACCAAGAGCAGGCTCGCCCTTGCCCAGACTTCACCGTCAAACCGGGCACTGGCTGTGTCTAGCAGTAGAGAGCATTTGAGCCCATGTAGCACACCCTCTGTGCTGTTGGCAGGTGTGTGTATGTCAGAGGACTATTTGTAGTTCCCATAATCTAAGATTCGTTACCTCATGAAGCCTGTTGGCCTGATGAAGCCAAAAGGACATGTTTGCCAATGAGTGGGCGCATGGATGCACACAGGACGTGTTCAGTATTATTGCTCTGTATTAATGGTTTAGCCAGATCTGCTTGTACAAGCTACCTCCCATGGCTATTTAAACGTGACGTCTTTCCTTAGCTCAGATCGTAATAATTCTGACTGCAGTGTCCACACCACCACCACGCATGCAGGGCGCCAAACCATGGCCCACCAAGAAGTGTCATTTTCTCACGGCCAGCTCACCCCACGCAGCCAGCACAGGTCCTCAGCCCACTGCAGCCCCACAGCATCCCCCAATCATACCTACGGCACCGCCGACATCACCAACAATTTGAAACATGCTGGAAGCCCTACTAAGAGTACCTCACCCCGCCACCACCCGGCCCCCCATTACCCCACCCTAGTGCAGTCCTCTGCTCCTGCTGCTTCCACGTCGACAAAGAGGGATGGACAGGGCCTTGTACTTGGCATACCACCGCTGTCCGTTTCAGGTGCAGGTCAGTTGTCACAGCTTGCTGTGTGTCTGGCCGCTACAAGGACTTTCTGTTTGCTTGGCCACCATCCTGCTCTTCCTGATCAAAGAAACAATTGGCAAGGCTCCAAACTAGCCCCAAATTGAAACCTATTTAAACGAGGTCACTTAACGTCATAAAAAGCATCAGTGTGGGTGCGAACATGCTTGTGAGGAAAAGATGCAAAGGCAGCGGCACTAACTCAGGCAGCGATGTCGCTCTCTTTCTGTTTGGTCATTTTGCTAACCCTTGCATCACCTTCACAGTTACCCTCGGGCAACCTGGAATTGACGCACCCAACACCTCCTCAATGCAAGTACCGTGCATGGAGCCTTTATCGCCTGGAGGGTGACTGGAAGAGACGCATTTAAATCTCAATCAATGCAAGTATGGTGCATGGAGCCTTTTTGCCTGAAGGTTGAATGGAAATGAATGAAAAGTGACGCCATGGTGTAATTATTTCCGGCATGAATTAGGTAAGAACGCTGTTATGGGCTGGACCATACAGCATTTCACCAAGCAGGATGAATGGAGATCCATGTAACCGTCTACCTTCCGCATCTATTACTCGCTCTTCAGACTATGTAAGCCTGTCACGCCCAATCTGTGGCAGCAATGAATTGTGTGACAAGCAGCAGGTTGTCTTTTCATTGAAATTGTCTTGACTTTTTCTTGCTCAATAAGTTGGAGAAGCCAGTTAAAAATTGTGCTTCCTGATCTTGATACTGCAGTGATCAATTTGCTTAGTAACTTTCTCAATGCCCAGCCAAATGATTGATTAGTTTACGTGCTGAGTCTAATACTTTGTTATGACAGTGATTTGACACAACAAGCCCAAGGACTCATACATTGTTATTTGTTATTTTTCACAACCGTTGGTTTGCTAGTTTGGCCTAATTACTTGACTTGTGTGCTTAAGCCTTGTACTTGCCAATACAGTTTGGCAGAGTATTGGCAAGAAATTATGGGCAAAGGTGATATGGTCTGCGCTGCGTTGGTGTTCACTTGAATTATAAAGCCAAATCATAAGGGTTGTTGATAAGAGTTCTGGGGTTCTATTGCGGCTCGGCTCCACCGAACTTTGGAAGTGAATTTACACATGGCCAACCATCCAGGTCCCTTACACAGACACCTTCAAATATCTTGGTATGGTGTGCGACAGGCAGATCAATCTGAATATTGCGGCTGACGCAGCTCTGCAACCATTCATGGCTGGTACTTTCAGAGTCACGCAATTCGTCAAGAGCCATGACCTTGCTATCAGATTACACACTCATATCTGGCTCCTCGTAACTCACGCAATTCCAGCTAGCATGTATGCGAGTCAGATGTGGGCTATTCCCTTCTTACGGTAAAGAGATGGATAACCCCCTACAGGAAGGCTTTTGGCAGTGCTGAAAAGATTATCGGAGTCAGAGACACCACTCCTTCGTGGTGCGTTGTGCGAGTGTGGCCTGGAGCCTCTGCAATTCAATTGGTTTCGCGCTGCAATGTGTTTGTACAATTCCCTTACCCAATGCAACAGTTCCACGATGAGGAAGGTTTTGCAAGCTGACATGCAATTGAGCACCAAGACGTCCTGTGTGCTGGTCCTCCCACATTCTTTCAGCCATGGAAGGCTTGACGCAATCTTACATGATCAAACAAAAGTTGCTGATATGTGAGCCTATTGATCTCAATCGGTTTGTCGTGGACCTCAGGGACAGAAACTTGGAGTTTTGGACACCTTTTTCTAATAGCCACCCTATAGAGCGCAACAGCAAAACACTTATCACTAGTGGTGTGCACTGCCTGCACAAAGAGCGCTGCTTACCCATCCTCCTTATAGGCTTCCCAGGTACATGCTTCTTGACCTCCCTCGAGATGTCATTCACAGTGTGGCTCGTTTCAGACTTTGTGTCCACACCCTTCGCTTTGAAACAGCTAGCTACTTGGAATTCCACCTCTCCACCTTCCCCTACTTGCGACTTGTGTGAGGCTGATGATGATGTCCAGGATGAATAGCATGTTCTCTTTCACTGCACGCACCCTCAGATAGTTTCTCTCCGCAGGAAGTACATGTTCTTATTTTCACAGGCAGGATGTGTCTGCTTTTCTACACCAGTTTCACAACAAACTCACTCCATCTTTTCATTCAGTCACATTTGATAAAAAAATTCCATAAAAGAAACTGGAGAAAGTTATTTAAATCGATGACACCTAGACTTGTGTACTTTAACGATGGACGTACACTACAGCAGACTATTTAGCCGTCCACGACTAACGCGCCAGATATTTCTCATTCTACATCTGTCATTGACCAAAATTTGAGAAGAGGTGTCCTTGCCATCTTTACTTTCGACCGTTATCTTCAACTATACGAGCAAGATCACCGACGCACATTGAAGGAGTGATCTCAAACAGTGAAACCTGCAGGAAGCAGCGAGGATGGTGAGGAGGGGAAATTAAAAATGCCTCAGCTTAGCCCAAGATATGTGGTGGTCCTGTTGCTTAGAGTAGCAAAGTCTTGTTTTAGAATGGACAATAGAAGAGGAGTAAAGCCATGTGCAAGGAAAACAACTGACCCAACGAGCCTCACTTGCAACTGATGTATACACACTTGTGTGGCGCATTTACGATGATTTTTGTAATTAATCCAGAGATGGATATCATGAATCCAAGCATTAATCTGTGCGCATTTACAATGTAGCTCAAATTGCACCACTTTTGCCCACCCCGTTCTCTCTGCCTTCTCTCTGAGCAGCATATCAGGGAACTAACAACCATTAATCAGGCTGCAGGAAGGTGGAAGAGTGGCTGTTTAAGTGGTCAAAGTTGAGCCAGAGGCTCAATTTTGCCCAAAATTCCAGGCCCTGGCTAGGGCCCTGTAGCTCAGACTTAGTTAAGATGGAAGGGCAGTTTTACACGGTGGTCAATGCCATTTTATGTTATTAATCTGCACCATTTGTCCTTGATCGACCCCCCCCCACCCCCCAAGTTAAGGTTAATGAAAATTAATCCGCGCTAATTATCAATCCAGCCATTAAGCCATTGTGAATGCAAAAGTGGATTAATGCAATTCATTAATCCATCATTATTCCATTTATCCAGCCATGCACCATTACTTCAATTTGTTTAAGGTACCTGTTTTTTTCCGGCGCCAAGCTTGACTGGGATCTTCTTGAGGATCGCTTCAATGTCTGCCTCACGGAGACCGTTCTTTGCCTGAAACAACAAGCAGAAGAACAAAAGATCCGCCGTGCAAACGGTTCTATACTCGGGCAAGCAAGCCAGATTCTTTTAACGCGTCAGTGAAGAAATCTCTGCGGCCTGATGTGCTTAAGCACACTTCATGATCTCAGCACATTCTAGCAGTCAAGCCATGCTACAAGCCAGTTTTCAAGCAAGGCTCTCTACAGGCACTGACGTCCATGAACAACATGCCTGCTAAGTATGTACATAAGGTGCCAGCTATCGACGGAACATGCACACAGGTAACTGCAGAAATAAAGACAATTTAACGCTACAACGAAGATAGACGTCCTACTGTTGCCCAATCTGCTCTGAGTCAAGCCCACAGATATGAGGACAACTGACCTCGGGTCTGAACTGATTGGTCAGTGCAGTGCTCATTTTCACAGCTATGAGAACGACTGACCTCGGGTCCGAACTGGTTAGCCAGTGCAGTGCTCATTTTCACGCCAGGGGCGGCGTTCATGTCTCTTAAGAACAGATGCCAGCCAGCAACATCCACATACACGTCACGTCCTGTGTGTGTAGGTGTGTATGTGTGTTTTACCTGTGCGGTGTGTATGTACGGTGCGTGTGCATAATGTATGCATGCACTTGCAATGTTAGAGTACAGGCGAGGCTTGGGTGTAGCCAACAACATAGTCACAGTCAGGTATTATAAGATTAGGTCGACCAGAATTATATATACACCGTATATGATAGTATGTTTGGAACTTCCCTGCCAAGAATACCGTACATACGTCGTATATATATGGTTCCGGCCAACGCTTTATACGATCAATGAAAATTTGATCGGTATTACGGAATGACTGAGCGCACACAAAGGGGAAACAGGGCACTCTTGTGGCAGCCTTAACAGTTATGAGCAGATTCGAATTCATTATGCAGTGACTGAAGCTACAAGACGCGCCGACAAGGGTTTTGGAATGTGCAAGAGTGATGGTCAGGGCCGGAGTGTACTCAGCTCATTGGTTTTTGCCAAACAAATTTTCTGGAAGGGCTTACTTTAATAGAAATAAGGCAGCCTCGTCATGTCTTTATATTTTTGTGTAGGGGGGAAGAGAAAAGGGGGGGGGGGCAAGGAGGGAAGTTGTTTTAACTGGAGGGCCAGCATTTGATGAAGGGCTTGAAATTAATGAGATCTGCAGCATCTTGATTCCTGCATCAATCAATCTTGCTCGCTTGAAGGTGTGAGGCAAGATGCACATCCAAAGGCGACCAAGTCTTTCACCCACTCAAATATCAAGTGTTTGAGAACGGAGTTACTAATATTCTGCACCATACAAAACGCCACCCTGCTCTGACCAGGAGTGACCAGAGAAAACATCAAGCGTTTGACATTCTGGAAACATGGCTTTAAGTCTTGCTGTGTTCAACGAAAGGCTCCAACTTGTTGCTCACACGCACTCCACACCTACCTTTACAAGGAGCAAGGCTTAGATGGCTCACCTTCTTTTTGTGCCAAGAAAAGGCTCTAGCTTGTATTGCTCACACACTCACCAACCCAGTCCCCCACAACCCCAAACATACACCAACCCAGTACTTACACAAACTTTAACTTTGTGCCATACATTCTCCACATACCTATGCTAGATGCTAGGCTTTCAAAGGGGGACTTCTTGTCTCCTGAGCCTGCTACCATCTTGGACATGTCCATCCAGCTCTCCACAACTTCATTGCCGAACCCACGCACCACCACAGGCCGCAACGCCCGCACACTAGGCCTCGCAAGTGCGGGGCGGCAGGGGGATGGCCGCTGGACTACTGTGCGTGTTTATTTGTGCGCGCGTGCATTTATGCATTTCTGTACGCGTTTACATGCGTGTGTTTGTGTGTGTTTGTGTGTGCTTGTGCGTGTGTATATGCGTGTGTGAGTATGTGTGTATGTGTGTGTATGTGTGTGTATGCGTGTGTGTATGTGATGTGTGTGTGTGTGCAAATGCATGCATGTGTGTGTGTATGTGCGTGTGTGTGTGTGTGTTTGCGTGCGCGGATATGCACGTATGCTGTGCTTGTGCATATGCGTGCTTGTGCATATGTGTGCTTGTGCATATGCGGGTACATGTGTGTAAGTGTGTGTGTGCCTCATTCACCTCCTGATAATGATCCTTTCAATAGGGACGCCATTGCTAAAATAAAAAATATAGTCTTGGGGACTCAAAGCTACATTTTTCTCACTCTTTAGGGTTTCGACAATTATGCCCGAAGTCCAGTCTATCGCCAAGCCTTCATCAAATAATAATGAAATACATGCGAGAAAAATCATGCCAAAAGGTGGATGAATAGAAATAATCGGCCTTAATATCTACGAACAAATACGATGCTTGAATAAGTTCAGAGACAAACGTAAACGCATGGAAAAAACAAAGTGCCACAGTCATAGGTCAGAAAAAGCAGCAGGGACCCTGTTCGTCGGTGGGAGGAATCCCTTTGGTGTTCATTCATCATTGTCGGTGTCGGTGTCAATCATCGTTCACGACCACGTACTCTGCAGAACAAATTAGAGTGAAATCCTGTAGCATAGAATTTGAGGGACTTGCCTGCTTAAACGGAGAGACAGATATTAATGCCTACCGGAACCGGGCAGAGGAAAAAAGGAGTTGTAAATTAGTTTGTTAGCATTCAAGTATCAAAACCACGGCAGAGCAGGCAACGTTTTCGGTTGTTTGTTGGTAGCGTGATTGCTGACGTGCCGCCTCGACGTATTTCTTGGATACGTTCATGCCGCGTTACAGCCCAGCCTACAGTCCTTTCAGGAAACGTATACCTTAATGCACACCTAGCTAACAGACGTAGGTTAAGCAGCGTTGCGTGCCAGCTGGAAGCCTTTGCTGAACAAAATTTTAATTCCTTGTGTAAAGGAAACTTGGCGTAACAACTGTAATCAAGGCACGAAGCTGGAAATTCTGCTCACACACCTGGCTCATTCCGCTTCTTGCATTCATGCATGCTCTGCTCGACCTATACGTTTGTGTATGCGAGTAGTTTGTTTGTACGCAAACGTGGGAACACACATGGACAGCACATGGACAGCTAAGCGCAAACTCACGTTCAGCCATGAAGTATAAAAAATGGGCATTGCGACCAGGGCTGTGCGAGCCGAGACGGCAAATTGGTAACGGAAGAAGTTTGAGTTCTTCCAGGCCTAGCGCACAAAATAAAAGTGGAGTTCGAGTGGTGAGTTTGAGTGAGAGTAAGTCCGTCTGTGAATCAACGCGTGTGTGCCTGCCTGAAATATTCAGTAGCAGAGCCCTTTGTCATAATGCAACCTTGATTTTGCTGGTCCTTACCAGATAGTACAAGCCGCCTGACACCGCAGAAGCCTGAGGGAGAGTGAAAAATGCAAGCAATTGCCCTCATAGGATATGGAGAAAAAATCAAAAACACAGCCCTACGTAAGAATCATCATCGATCTACACCTTTAGTCCGCTGACAAAGCCACGCTGCAAAGCTTCGTGCAAACACTCCTTGCTCTCTGCTTTGTCATGCCTGTTTGTGTGTGTGTGTGTATGTGTGTGTGTGTGTGTGTGTGTGTGTGTGTGTGTATGTGTGTGTTATGTGTATTGTGTGTGTGTTGTGTGTTGTGTGTGTGTGTGTGTGTTATGTGTATTGTGTGTGTGTTGTGTGTGTGTGTTCTTGTGTGTGTGTGTGCGTGTGTGTATGTGTGTGTGTGTGCGTGTGAGTGTGTGTGTGTGTGTGTGCGTGTGTGTGTGTGTGTGCGTATGTGCGTGTGTGTGTGTGTTGTGTGTGTGTGTGTGTGTGTGTGTGTGTGTGTGTGTGTGTGTGTGTGTGTGTGTGTGTGTGTGTGTGTGTGTGTGAGTGTGTGAGAGTGTGTGTTATAAA
>Ga0307963_1001368_pt1 | contig 18627 bp, 16 predicted proteins | sample OrgLakmetagen594_FD_201829 | JGI IMG/M metagenome (GOLD analysis project Ga0307963, IMG submission 201829) | Saline water microbial communities from Organic Lake, Antarctica - #594 | ecosystem: Environmental > Aquatic > Non-marine Saline and Alkaline > Saline | place: Antarctica: Organic Lake... | reverse complement strand
CACATACGCAAGAACCATCTTCAAGCCACGCTGCTGCCTCAACTTTCAAAGTATGCGCACGCAAGCGGAATCTACTTATATTGCGCATAACATGTTTGGACAGATCAAGATGGAGATACCGTGGTAAATTAATCGGCATACGCTCATTTCTAGAAAAAGGGATGGCAAACCAAGAATGATACTAGGTGGCCAGTTTGTTGTTGTGCGTGTTGGGGTCTACCAATTCAGCGTCCCTCCAAACACCTCTCATCCTATGCTTCAAATCTGTAGTAAACTCTTGCATGTTAATAGCATGCCCAGTTTGATCAGCTCGCACATACAAACTCTCACCCACGCAGTCCCTGAAAAGCGCTCAGCAATTGAGCAGTCCAGCAGGCCTTGAACGAGGCTGTAAATTGAGATCAGCCAGAGACCACCCTCCGCAAAGTGTCACTATTGGTATTAAGCATACTATTGAAAAGCTTGACAGCTGACCGAAACCAGTAGAATCGCAACGGTTCATGTCCACATTCTCGGAGTACAGCCCAATTAGTGGTAGACTGCTTCACACCTAACGTGCCCTTCAGAAAATGCAAATGAAGCGTAGACAGCGGGCTAGAAAACTCCCTGCCTGTCTGCGAAAAAACAGTACCCCATACTTGACTACCATACATGCCAGCAGGAATAACATACGTCATAGCGAGCCACAAAGAAGTGTGCGGCCTATCTGCCAAAGCGTGTTCACGCACAAAGCTATCATACATGATGTATCCTATAGGCAGAGGCAAGAAGAGGATGGGATGCATGTTCAGCAGATTTAGCCATGTTCAAGGTCCTGTAAAAATTCATGCCCAGATGCCTAAAAAAGTTTTTGTGAACAAGGGTGGCACCGCCAACATCAAAAACAGGAACATTTTTACCCGCTGAGTGCACAACCTCGGATTTGGAAGTGTTGACAATTAGATGTTAACTCCTAGCGTACACAGCCAACCGACTCAGCATGATTTGCATATCACGGGGCTCATTAGTCAGCAAAGTCAGATCATCTGCATACAACATGTGTGAGACGTGAAGGTACACTAGGTACACAGATAGGAATGATTTCAACCTGGGTCTTACCTTCCAATCTCAATGCACAACAGCGGCAGAAATTTCACAAGCAAAATGCAAAAATAGTTACTCAGTTCCTGCAAACACGCCCCTAACAAAACCCAACAAACATGTATTAAACTAGGTCTGCCAATAACGCAAGAAGAGTTGCCCGTGATAACCTAGCAGAAGGGCTGCCAATCCATATCCCCTAGCCATGAAATTAAGAGACATACAAACAAGCAAACGTGATGTCACGCCCAATCAGTAGTGGCAGCGACGAATCGTGTGACAGAGTAGTTAATTGGTTGACAGTTGAGAGCTTCTGTTTGTCTTGTCCAATAAGCTGGATGTGCCAGTCTTATTGATAACCTTTACCTTTTGGTAAGTTTGATAGTTTTGGTAATTGACAACATGTGAACACTCTAAGAAGTACCATAAGAGGAAATCCTCAAGAGACCCTGTACCGTGTAAGGTCTCTGCATACTACTGTTCGCTTAGTCATATTAACATGTAACATGTAACATGATGAGACCAAGAATGTCTGAGTAAACGGTCCCAGCTCCGGGAAGGGACAGTGGTGTGGCAGACAACCAAAGATGAGTAGTAGCACTAGCAGATAGACACACAAGTATGTGCAGAGAGCACACAGGCGTGGATGTACAGAACTGGTAGAAGCATTAGGGACCATAGCAATGCAAAGAACTCACTCCTCTACTGGATGGTTTTTCCACCTTGGAGGCCTTTCTTGGTCCGAAAGCGCCCCAAAATAGTATATGTGCTGAGTCTTTGCGGTGACGGTAATTGGATATGACAGTGATGTACAAATAATCGAAATTAAGTACTGTGACATTCACCAAGTCAAGTACTGTGAGGACACTCAACCGCAGAACCAGCTGAGCGCCGCGCGCGCAGGAACAGCATAAAGGCCTCTGCTCCACCCTTCAAGGAGCCTTCATTACTTTCCACACCATCCTTTTGGGAGTGGGTGGCACCATCTACAACAATCACACGCTGGAGCCTTTTAAGAAGCTGGGTCTTGATTCTCAAAGGGTTAAGGAACATGCTTTCAAGCTTCATGGACAAGTTTACGCTGCCAAACTTGTCCATACCAGACGTGCTCTTTCCAGCACTATTATCAACTCTCATTAGGAGCCGGCTACAGGTCAAGCCTGCAACCCTCCTGATCCCCATTGATATTTTTTCCTTTCTACTGGTGAAGAAGTTTTACAGTACCCGGTACCAAAGTGGCTCTTTTTCCTGAATTAAAGTGGGGAGTGGTTTTTCACTGCCTGTGTTTTTTACTGTATAGACACTTCCCCTACTCAAGTTCTCAGTTCTCAGTACTCAGTACTCAGTACTCAACAAGCAGAAAAGGCACGAGAACAACATAAGCTTCTACTACCTCGCTTACTCGGACACCGTAAAACCCTTCACACCATCTTGCTAGGAGCAACAGGCACCATCTACAGCAGCCACACAAGGAACCAACTCCACAGCCTCGGATTGACTGATCTACATGCTATAACACTCATGAAAAACTTAAGCCTACATGCAATAAAATTTGCAACAAACATCATACAGATGAGACGAGACATTGAACACAACCCCCAACAATATCTGAGCAATACTTCCGGTGGTGTGCAGGCTCCCGATCCCTACTAAAAACTTTTGTTTGAACTCTCCAGGTGAGATGTTGTGTCTCTGCATCCATTGGGTGGTGCAGAACACAATACAACATCCTTTCCTAATCCATGCCGGTAGTGTTTACTATCTGCGTTCTTTTTCTTTTCTTTCTACAGGATCTTGGGAATTTCATTCCTCCTGCCTGAACAGGACATGATGCGCTCTTGTATACCTTCAAAGCAATCTCACCAGTGCCCTATAGCAGGACTAATAATATTTCTTCTTTCAGCAATGTCGAACACGGCGAAGAACGAGCCATGCGTCTCGTGTGCATCAGGATGTGAGAGGTTAATCTTTAGAAGATTATTAGGAGGCAGACTGTGAAATGGAGAATGCGTAGCACAGGTGTTTTACAATAAGTTCTGGTCACTAGAACCCTACATCCTAGACACAAAAATCTTTCTATCAAAAATTGCTATAGAATCTGTTCAATCACGTGGCATACGCTAAGCAGGAGGAGTTTCCTCACATCAAGACTCACATCAAGAAAAAATTTCCTTTAATCACCCGCCTTGCCTAGCTAGTTTATCAAACTTGTTCTCTCTTCAAAAAATGAGGTCCAAATCTGGCAGTACCAGCTCAATTTGCACAAGGTCTGGAAAAGGCAAGCTCACTTTTTTATTAATGAGAGAGAGAGAGAGAGAGAGAGAGAGAGAGAGAGAGAGAGAGAGAAAGAGAGAGAGAGAGAGAGAGAGAGAGAGACCCAAAGAAGGCAGAAAGCCAATTGTCTGCATGGATAACTTCTTTATCATTAGCAGCTGAACGCCAGCCTTGGTGTGCAGTGGAGCGTCAGTGCTGCTATTGATCAAATAAATGTAGATAAATGTATGACTGCCCTGAGCAGGGATTCTACGATGAGGCTGTGGGGTTAATCAAATCAAAAAAGCCTTTTGCTGACTCAGGAGACATTTCTTTGTATTCCTTCCCTGCTTTGTCTGACACGGTGGGATGCTGTATGTCCCCATAAAAGTATTCATTCCTAATCCATGCCATTTGTTTTGCCAAGACCATCGGGGTTGTGAGCTGAGGAAACATTCTTCCTTTTTGTTTACGCCTTATTTTGAGGACTTTTCAGCGGCCCAACCCTGCTTGCAGTAACAATTTAACAACCAACTTGTTCATATTTTCCTTTCTCAGCAGAACACTAGATTTTTTCTTTTTCTTTCTGAGTTTATGGATTTATTTGTGGCTGGCCGAGACCAGTTAGCAGCCGATCAGCCAGACAACCTGGCTGAAGGTCACCCCCCACGCACTGTGACCATTGTAATCCATGGCGTTATTTTCCTTTTTATTTGTCAGTATGCGGGAACGATTGATAGTGAAATAGCCACAAACCTGGATAATTAACAAGGGGGGCCAACGGAGGGAATGCCAGCTGAAAATACTTTTGCATTCAGAAGGCAGCCACTCATAGCCACTTCATCCGATCGACACCATTTTTGTACCAAAGTGTATCTGGCATTGAGAGCCCCGAGCATGTGCCCAGTTGAATGTGGGTCGCTTTGTGTGCTGATATAGACTGGATTAAGCACATATGGTGCATGTAAAGCCTAATGTGGTGATTTCCATGGGAAAAGGCTTAAATCCTCATAAAACACCAACCGCTCAGCCGTTTTCTTTCATTATTGTTGCAGTGATATTCTGTTATTCTTATGATAAGATTCAAGACCATTACAAATATTCCAGATTGGTGCAGTATGAAGAATTTGTGGTAAAAAGTGGGGTTCACGCCGCGGGCAATTAGGCATGTGCACCCCTACTGGCAGTTTTCAAGTCCAGGCTACCTCTGGGAGCTTAGGAACTGCCAGCTGGGGTGCGCATGCTCTGGGAACATTTAAAAACACCCCCTTTTCAGTCCTCCGTCGACCACCTCTGGATTACTAATTAAATATGAATTAACTTTGGATACGACATTGCTGCATTTTGCCGAGGATCTTCATGTATACGGCTAATTACAGTTAAGAAAGGGAAGCAGCCTAGCTTAAGGTAGAAAGCCTTTCAATCTGTATTAAGAAAAGAAAAGAATTAATATAAAGCAGTGCACTAGTAATGCACGCTGAAAATACATCCTAAGTGTGTTTCTAGGAGCTAGTATCCGTTGGAGCCAAAACGCTTGCAAGTGTCGCCCTTTCCTTAATTAATGTGGGGAGTAGTTCACCTTTTCACCTTTTCTCTCCAATTTAAAAGAAAAAGAACGCAGAAGGTTTAAACACTACCGGCATGGATTAGAAAAGGATGTTGTTATGTGCTCTGCACCACCCAATGGATGCAGAGACACACAACATTCTACCTGGAGAATAAAATGAAGAAAACATGTATCTACGTATGTACGAAAAAGCACGCAGCCAACACTACTTGTGCTAACGAGTGCGTTACTCGCTCTGCTCTGGTTCATGTTCCATTCACAAAGCATCTAGCACCTGTTACTAAGGTCTACCAAACCTTTTGACTTATGGCTAGCTAGGAGCTATATAACTGAAAGCGCCCTATTCTCAAGCACACCCTCTAGACAGGGAACAGTCCTAAGCAACTGAGCCTAGCGCTTACACACCTATCAATTGATGATCTGGCCTATAGCCATTGTTGTTCCTTGCAACGCTAGCTTCCCCTTCAACTGTACCTTTTTATTTCCTTGTAGAAATTCTCACTGCCACCTCAGGATGTAAACGGAATAGAACTAACAAACGATGGCCGACCACTGCTGCTCCTTGCAATGCTAGCGTTCACTCAATCTGTCTATCCTAGCAAGGACTAGCTGGAAAAGAAAAGAACGAAAGGACCATGTCACCCTACCCTACAGGACTATCTGCTGACGCGCACATGTTATGGGCAAGCTGTGTTCAAGCTAGGACTGTCAGCTGCAGCAGCTTTGCCTCTGTTTCACTTATCGTCATTCAACAGCAACATAGCACCCATCCCTGGATCTGCCTGGTGGTGCGCGCACAGCGGTTTAATTCAAATTGCTCAGGATGGAGCTAACAGCCCCAGCAGCAATGCACAGCATATGCCCTTGGCGAGGTACACGTTGTATAAAACGCGTGTGCACGCGCTTATCTGTGCAACTTGTCCTCATCTCAACAGCAACGAGGTTCGTCACTAGACGGACCTGGCGTGAGCAGTCTTAGCTCGTCACGGCCGCTTTGGCCATCATCTCGGCTTATTTGATCTCATTGGCCCATGGTCATGACAGCCAAACAACATTTAACCATGTCCTGGTCTTGTTGGGGCTTGTTAGGCGGAAATCCTTATTATATCCCAACCGTCTCGAGCTGACAGTTCGGGAGGAAGTCCATGACGTTTAAAGCACTCCACCTGAAAATGTACAAAAGCAGCCTCACAAATCACAGCACTTGCAGTCAAGCTTTAAGTTAGGGCTACAGGAAGTCCATGACGTTCAAAGCGCTCCACCTGGGAACGTACGCAGGTTTTTAACACATCACAGCACCTAGGGTCAGGTAGGACCGCACAGGCACAGGCACAGGTCCTCCACACTGCACAGGTGCACAGGTCACACAGGTTACACACTGCACAGGTACAGGTTAGGACCGCACTGACAGGATCCAGCAGTCAATATGATCAACAACAAACGTTCAACATCCTAGCAGGACACACGTGGCTCTCTGTACGCATGATTTAGCATGGCATGCAGCAGCCACCCTCACACAGTCCTCGTTATCAGGAGGGTTTTCAGGAGAGGGAGTAAACGCAATGAGTTTTCCTAGCTCAACCAGGACCTCAGAGATAGCAAAAAGGCGTATTGCGCAGTAAAGGCTCTGTTTGCTCCTGATAATACACAATTCAGCTGCACAAGGTGATTCTCAGAAAGGGCTGCCCATATTGTGCATACACACATTTGCCGCACAAGTAAAGGAAGATTTCCTGGCGGTGAAAATTGTGGGTGCAGCGGTGACATACAGCCTTGCTAAGCCTATTCTCACAGAGAATAAGGGAGCACACACAGCACCACCTCGTCATCATGTACAACATGGAGGTGCCCATCCACGTTTCTTACTAATCCTACTTTCACACTAAGGAGGGGAGCACGCAGAGCAATTTTGATACTCCATGGTGTTGGTTATTTTTAAGCCAGAATTCACACACAAAGTGTACACACAGCACGCACCTCGTCATCCTGTAGAACATGGAGGTGGTGAGGGAGAGGATGAACAGGTTGGGGAAGGCCTTCAAGAACGCCGGGTCCAGAATGGAATCAAGCATGTCACCTGCACAGACAAGGGGGGGGACAAGGTGACAACAAGGTGGACAAGGGACAACAAGGCGGAGCAGTTCGGAAGTGATGGTATTCACTACGGTACATATACGCTAACAACGAGCATGTATTAAAACGAGCATGTATTATTAACGAGCATGCATCGACTTCAAGACATATATTAGCACACGTCTTGTTTGATTGTAATGCTGCACAGGTGAGGCGCAGCAAAGGGCGAAAAGTGATGCTGTGTAAGATGCGGTTGGTGCAGCAAAGGGCGAAAAGTGATGCTGTGTAAGATGCGGTTGGTGCAGCAAAGGGCGAAAAGTGATGCTGTGTAAGATGCGGTTGGTGCAGCCCACATGCCACATGCCTAGGGTTGGCCAGAACCGTATATATACACCGTATATGACCGTACGTATGGTGATGTTTCTGCTAAAAATACTGCATGTACACCGTATATACCTATACATGTATGGTTCTGGCCAACCCTACACATGCCACACAGCGGTTTTGGCAAGTGCAGGGGAAATCAGCTGGACGCAGCGATTTGCAAGGGAGTTAGGTGTTTGCGAGTGTTCTATGGTATCCAACAAAGCAGCTGTTTTCCTTCCTTGCTTCCTGTACTTGTGTAGGGAGTGACTATCAATGCCTACAAAGCATTCATCTTTCCCCCCCTTTTTCAACGTTCTACAGCTAAGCACGGGCGAAACCAAATTAGCAGAGCCTGAGTGGACCAAGGGGAAAAAGCACAGGCACTAAGACACGTATAAGAAAAGGAGCCACTCTGAGCCAAGTCACTCCAAAATCATCCACTGGTTCAATTTCAATGAAAAACATTGCAAAGCACAGAAAGCAGCACCAGCATATCACACCTGCGTGCCACTTCAGCTTGCGCAGCTTTGTCAGCGTGGTCAGGTGGCCCAGCATGCAGTTAGTGACCCTGTGGTTGCTGATTGCCACCACTCCCAGGTTGGTGAGCTGCAAGGAGGGCGTGGGAGGGATTTAGAATGACGTAACAACTATAATGCTGATATGAGACTGCACGAACGCGTCGAACGCGCGTAATGACGGAGGACGTAGAAAGCGTTTTGCAGTGCTGGTCGCCACTACTCCTGGGGCTTGTGAGCGGCAAGGAGGGTGCAGGTGCAGATGGGGATGTGGGATCATGGAGCAGGAAGTAAAAAGGGACTAGTAAAATAACGCACTACTTGCCATGGAAAGCACCAATCTAGGTCTTAGGTACTCTGCGTGTGCATTTCGTCGTGGCAACCTGTACAAGGGGCAACTTACAAGGACCTGATGAGTCCACATGCGTTGGTAGTTTTAAATGTCAGCTCCAGTATGAAATTAGCTTGATTTCAGACGGAGCGGATTTCATATAAAGATGTACCACAAAGGTTTTCTGTGAAATTCATGACTTTTGAAGCTACGAATAAGTCTTGTGCGCTCACCTACTCACCTACACACTCCCACACCTACACACCTACCTAGCCACACAAGTGCACACACCTACACACACACACACCTACCCACCCCCACACCTTGACACCTACCTAGCAATAAAAGTTGTAGCAGCGCGTTGTAAAAGGCATACTCGAGATGTAAGATTAAGAATTGTATTTCTATATGTATTGTTACACAAGTGCACACACCTACACACACACCTACCCACCCCCACACCTACCTAGCCACACAAGTGCACACACACAAACATACACACACACCTACACACACCCGCCCACCCCCACACCCACACACCTGGGTCAGGAGGCGCATTTGCATGATGTGCTTTTCTCCAATGTCCGAACAATCCTCCAGCTCCAGGCTGTTCAAAGAAGGCATGCCCTCCAGCATGTTCTGCAGCAACAGCGCATGGTTAGAGTACAAGGCACGCATAGAGTACAAGGCATGCTTTCAGGAGTAGATAATCATAGGGTCTAAGAGAGGCATGTCCACCAGCAGCGCAGGTCTGAGTACAGGGCTAAGAGATTATACGCGATAGCAGCATGGAACACACCATCGCCTCATTCCTGTCAGCATTGATGATCTTTGAAGGTGTGGGAGGAAGTGATTCAATAACACACACACATGAAGACAAAACCTAGCCGGTTGTTGCGTCAAATTAATCCACAGATGCATTCCCCCTTAAGGGTTGTCACCCACAGAAACTCATCCTTTTCTAAATTGTTTCCTCCGCGTCTGACCCTTCCAGCGTGCAGCACATTGGAACTAGAAGTGAATTTTCAACCTCCCTCCCTCCCTCCCTCTCACCCTTTTTTACTCCCTCTCTCTCCCCACAAAAACAAACAGACTACACACACAGATGGGCATCGCCTTTCCCTGCTCACACACCTTGTAGTGGCTAAACGCAGGGAACCTGCAGCGAACTAGCGACAGGTGGTGCAGATGGCTGAGGTGCAAAGGCAGTGCTGAGGCGGTGACCATAAAATAACGCAGCTGCAGGGATTGCATCTTGGGTGGCAGCCAAGCCAGGTCCAGCTGCACATAAGTGATATGGCAGAAACAAGGAATGAGGCAAGGTTGGGTGGCAGCCAGGCCAGGTCTAGCTGCACACAGGTGGGGGAGGTATGACAGAAATAAGGATCAAGTTGGCGTGAAATGAAGATGAGGCAAGGTTGTCACAACAAAAGGGATGATGAGCACTCAGGCTGAGTGCAAGGCTGCATGAGGGCGCAGCAGAGTGAAGTTTTAGTCTGTTTGATAGAACAGGGCTTGAGCTTGTGAGCTGTCGCGGCGTTAGGGAACCCTTCAAAATTTTGACGCGAGAGCAGTCACTCTGCTAGGGCAGCTCGTCTTGTTACAAACAATTGCACTTAGATGTATGCACTCAGCATATACACACACAATGCACGCACTACAACACATACACACTCACCCGCATAAACTCACACACAGATATGCGAGTGCACGCATGCGCGCATGCACACACACACACACATACATACACACACAGACAGATATAAAACACACACGCGCACGAAACACGCACACACTTGCCTGCAGTATGTAAACTGTGTGGTCAGAGCCCTGGAGGTTGAGAGACTCTAGGTTGCACAGGCGACTGAGGTGCGGCATTGAGTTGGGCGACATCTCGGTGCTGGTGATTCCCTCAAGGCTCAGGCTGGTCAGGCAGTTTGCCCACCCAGAGGCCAGCCTGTGCAGCGACGTGAGTGGACGGGGCTATTTAATCTACTGGGTGGCAGTTGAGATGGTGGCACTGTACAAGTGTGAGTATGTGTGAGTGCTTGTATGTGTGTGTGCGTGTGTGTGTGCGTGTGCGTGTGTGTGTGCACAGGTCCAGATCAAGATTTTTTGTTGAGGCCAGTCTCAGCAGTGGGCAGTAATAGTGTTTGGGGCAATCTGAGCAGGCCCAGGGTTTGCAGGTTTGGCCACAAACACATGAGCTTTGCCCTCTCATTCAATGGTCAGAATGGGCAGGATTGAGGTTAAAACCAGGTAGTGGGGTCAGCCTTGACTGGGAGTGTTTGAAACTGCTGTGCATAGACATACATGTAGCCACCCACTAGCTCACCAAGCTGCCAATGAGTTCAAATGTTGAAACAGTCAGCCTTTAAATGTTGACACAGCCGCGGTAAATGTTGACACAGCCAGCCTTTAAGTGTTGACACAGCCGCGGTAAATGTTGACACAGCCGCGGTGTACCCTCATTGCTTCCCGTTGAAAATCCATTTCTATTTCAGTGACATAGCATATATACAGCAATGTAACCTTACCTTATTTCAGTGACCGCCATCGCTGCGGCTATGTAGTTGCACCGCACATTTTATGCCCCCCAGCTATACATTTGGCGTATGGGTGTACTGTTATGGTTCTGGCCGTCCACGCTCCAACCAGACAACCAGACAAAGACAGTTTCAACAACACAAGTGGCGAAAGTTGTGCTCACATGCACAACCAGGCTGTGGTCCGCAACTGCAGATCATGATCCAACTCATGGAGGACTCGCATGCTCTGAAACAAGTACCAAGAGGTTTGGACTTTGATGCCCAGAGGAAACACATACACAGACACATACGCGTGCATGCACACATGCACACACGCACACTTGCACACTCTGCGATTCCTGAATGCCAATTGGGAAAGCGGCTTTCTTTCACTTCCTGCTGATTCGATTTTCTAGTCATTCAACAGAGCAGGCACGGATCCCTAAGCACTCAGCGGTGCCGCTACTCACGATTGGAAGGTTTGGCCGGGGAAGATGATGTTCACTGATGCAGGGATGCTCTTTCGGTAGGTGAAGCTGCGCAGGTTCCTCAGAGTCTTGAGTTGGTACAGCTCCGCATTAGTGCACAGCTGGCGATTCTGTGAGAGCAGCGTTGCGTGCAACGTATGGATACACTTTTGAGGACTTGACTTGAGTGAGCACTCACAGTCAACACGCTGTAGGGGTATTTGGGGAATACACACTACGCACACAATGGCATCCATTATCCTTTGGAATCTTTGGATGATACGCTTTTTAGGACTAGACTTGTGTAAGCACTTGAAGCAAAGAAGCATGAAGTAATTGGGAAATTTTGCACACAAAACACCATCTGTTCTCTGAAACCAAACAAACGTACACACCCCGGTTGTCTCAATCTCCAGGCATTCCAGCCCGGTGACGGCTGCTAATTGTACGATGTTCTGTTCATGCAGCTGGTCACCCCTGTACAGCAAATTTTGTAACGACTTTGATGGCATAAAAAAGACAATGTGGCAAGCACAGTGAACGCCACACGTGCAAACAACACGACCAGATGGAGCTGTCTTTGAGTACGCTTGGTCAGTCAGACAAATTTAGGAGCAGTTGATTCTCGACATTGACAACAGCAGGGGAATGCGCTGGTGGTGTTACTTCAAGTGCTCGTGGTCACGCACACGTGCTTTGGTGGTAGCTCGAGCAGTAAGAGAAGGCACACGTCAGTGTGTGTGTGCGTGTATGTGTAGAGTGTGCAAGAGGTGCTACTTCAAGTGCTCGTGGTCAGGCACACGTCCTTCGGTGGTGGCTCTAGCTGCACTAGCTGGTGAGCAGCAGGAGAAGACATATGTCACGTATGTCTATGATGTGTCATTGTGTGTGAGTGTGCGCGCATGTGCCTGCGTGTGTACACGTGTGCCTGCTGATCTCACCTTCACAAGGAATACTGCGGTTCCCAACAGCACAGCTACACAAACCGACCAAGGACCTAAGAGCAACACCACACACACACACATACACACACACGCACGCACACACGCACACCTTATGGACAGGGATGTAAGCTTTGAGCCAAGCCTGGAGAGGAGCTGTGTCAACTTCGGGGTCATCGCGAGGCTCTCGTGAAAATACATCTTCATCCCTACGGATTGCAGGCTCGTCCCATCGTCCTCGTGTATGTTGCTGAGCGCCGGCAGCACTTCAAGCAGTGTCCCAACTTCTAATACCTGCCATATGGCATGGTACACACAGGGGCACGTGAAAACAAAGTTATTGTGCTACGTTGTAAGTGGCCAGTGAGGTTGCACATTGAACTTTGATCAGTGACGCTACATGTAGTTAGTAGTGAGTACTTATCCGAGGACTTTGATCAGTGACAAAAAAAAGTAGTTAGTATTTAGCAATTATTCGAAAACTTTGATCAGTGACAAAAAAAGTAGTTAGTAGTTATCCGAGGACTGAGCACGGATCCTTTGAAGGGCAGTGTGAGAGGAAACAGAAAAGAGGAAAAGAGCAAGCGAGGAGGAGATGCTGATTGGGTAAGGGCCGGTGGCCGGTGTGCCATCAACCTCCACAGACAAAGTAAGGAGCGCCAGGAGGCTCGGCCAGCGCTGCAGTGCTGTGCTCTGCGGCTAAAAGAGTCCACATCTCCACACACTCAATTGCTGAGCAACTGTGGGTGTGGGTGTGGATTATACAGGGCACGCAGTAAGAGAGCTTGTCACACTTTTGTAACTTTCTCTGGTTATCTTTTGTGCCACAGACATAGTTCCCGGCGTCTAAACACCTCCCACACCCACTCCACTCTTATTTTGATCTCCTCCCCCCCCTTCGCCCACACCAGCCTCCTCTTACCCACTCCAATCTCATCTCTCCACCCCTACTGACCTCCCCTCACACCTACCTGCAAGGATTTGATCCCTGAGACGGCAGCCACCATACTGGGGTCCATTGGCAGCCGCCCGTTGCACACAAGCTTGGTAAGGTTAGTCAGGGCGGTCAAGGGGTGCACCGTCTGCCCTATCTGCATGTCTCCGACAACATATTGAGGGGCCTGCATGTTGTGTGTCAGAATAGCATGTTGCATGAGAAGTATTGCGTATTGCATGCGGTGTGTTGGAATTGTGGGATGTGTATGTTTTATGTGTGCACGTAGTTGCATGGTGCGCAATGGATCCGGGGGCCTGCATGTTGTGCATTAAAAATAGCATGTTGCATGAGGGGTGTTGCATATTGCATGCTGTGAGTTAAAACAAGCATACTGCACGTCATGAGTTGAAATTCGGAGCCTGCATGCTATTTGTGGGACCAAAGCGCAGACCTTCCTGTATTTTATTTTCACCTGTCCCCTGGGAATAGTGAATGTGAAATGAGCTCGAATTAGCTGAACCTAGAGCGTAGCCTGAGACGAGGGTGAGGGTACGATGCTGGAAGCAGGGTGATTTAAGCAGTAGAAAGCAAGAATTTTACCTGAATACCCATACGTGGCACGGCAGAGACACTGGAGACGCTTACAGGACCGTAACTTGTCTGATTGTTTTTTTCCGGTAGTGGTGGAGTTATACCAGAGGGGGGCAACTGAGGAAATGTCCAAATATGTGCTTTTTTTGCACTCGGAAGCCGGCTATCCACTGCCCCTCAATCCGATTGGGACCATTTTTGCTCTAAATTGAAGCTGGCATTATGAGTTACACGAGGATGTGCTTGGATTTATGTGGGTCACTCTGTGTGCAAACTGGCAGGGCTTCAAGCTTAAGCCAAATGGCTACCAAAACCCTAATAGGGTGGTTTTGCATTGGAAAACAGCATGTGTTGGCCTACATCCCCAACTACTTCATCGTTTCACTCCATTTTTTTTTGCAGTGGTATTTGTTCGTTACAAGGACTCCTTACCACCATAAATCTTGTGATTTGGAATGGTGGGTGGCCTGCTGTGAAGATTTTGTGGTGAAAAGTGGGGTTCACGCCGTGAGCAATCAGACGTGTGCGTTGCTACTGGCAGTTTTTGAGCTCAGGTGTTCTCTACATCTGGGTGCTAATCTTAGAAACTGCCAGCTCCGGCGCCCATACTCAATTCGCATTTCATAAGTGACCCCTTTTGGAGCGTCAGTTCACCCCCTCTGGAGTTTTACGGCCAGGTACCAAAGAGGCTCCCTTTTTTGAATTTTGTTGGGGGTGATATTCGCTGACAGCAACGCTTTTCTTCATGTTCTATGTATGATGTGTTTCTCATAGCCAAATCATTCAGCTGACTTGCTTCAGTCTTATAGTCATGTCGGATCTAGACAGTCAAAGCTCCAAAGGGCACGCATGTAAACCCAAAAATTCCTTCAGAATACACAGGGTTGGAGAGGGTAATCCGACTCGAATAGAATTTCCCCAGAATACACACTGCAGGCTTTGCAAATGGTACAGAAATTTGAAGTCATAGAACACACACATGCACGCACGCACGCACATGCACACACATGCACGCACATAGAGTGGAACCTCCAAGTGAATCCATACACACATTGGGGTTAACCTTGAAGGAAAACACATACACACATTGAGCGGAACTCCCAAAAATTTTCAAAGGAAAAAAAGTATCCAGAAAGGTTGTTTGCAGGAGGTTCATTGCGAGTTGTTGGGTTGTACGCACCTAATCTTGTTATTAATCTATTTTGATTATTTGAAAAGTTACCACACTTATAAGCTGCGTGCCCTCTTGCACCTCCTCTCTATCTCCCCCTGCTCTGTGTTGCAACAATCTCCTTGCATTGCATTACCTCCAAGTGGCGCAGGGTTTCATAATAATCGTGCGCCCTCTTGCACCTCTCTATTTCTCCCCCACCTCTCCGACGCACACAGCCACTCTTCTGCATTGTATTATCGTATTACCTCCAGGTGTTGCAGAGACTGCAGCGTGGCAAGGCCAAAGGGTAGTCGCGCTTTCTCTGTTAAGCTCACTTGCAGGCTTGGATCCCGAGGGCTGTCGATGACGAGCTTGGTCAGCTGGGTGCATCTGCAAGCATTAGTAAAGGGCAAACACGTGTCAAGGATCGGCTTGGTGCATCTGCAAGTGCGGAGCGAGGGTGGCACGTTCCTGCTTTGCTCAGAGCCCACCAGCACGTGTGGAGCGAGGGTGGCACCCTCCTGCTTTGCTCAGAGCACTCCAATTATTTTTAACGTCTTACAAGAAACGTGCGCCACCACATAGCCCATAGCCATAGGGGACTAACGTACAGCAGGAATGACAGGGTGGTGAAGGACTAACGTCGTCTGCTAAGTGCAGTCACAAGCAGTCAAGTGCAGTCAAGCGCAGTCAAGTGCAAGTCAAGTGCAGTCAAGTGCAGTCAAGCGCAAGTCAAGTGCAGTCAAGTGCAGTCACAAGCAGTCAAGTGCAAGTCAAGTGCAGTCAAGTGCAGTCAAGTGCAAGTCAAGTGCAGTCACAAGCAGTCAAGTGCAAGTCAAGTGCAGTCAAGCGCAGTCAAGTGCAAGACAAGTGCAGTCAAGTGCAGTCAAGTAATAGTAACTAACAAACAGCCCACGAACGAAAGTATGGCAAGGTTGACCACCAACACTATGGGCTGTTTTTTAGCAGGATTCGAAATACTTGGCATTCAGACACATCCCCTGCAGCTTGTAATCGTGCAATATCGTTACATGCAATATCGTTACATGCATGTACGCACGTGCTCAAAGCCTGCAGGTCATCGTGCTGTAGGACAGGGCCGTTGATGACGGACAAGGACTGCAGTCCTTTGATCATGCTCACAGCCTTCAGGCACACCAAGGAGCCCTGCGTTCACACAGAGAGAGACACAGGGGCAGGGCATGAGTAGAACAATCAAGATCGCATACAGGCAAATCTCAAGGTTGAAATGCAGCGGTATGCAGAAGAGCTGCTGTCTCTCGTCATTTTGTGACGCCTCGCAAACAATCTTCCTTCATGCTGGCAACGTGTTGCGAGCGGTACAACAGCCACGTTTAGACCTACCAAGCAAAAAAGTTCAGCCTGCACTCCCCAAATGTGCGAGGTTTGATGTTGTGAAATGCTGAAACAGACGTCCACTCCCTCTTACCCTTGAGACAGGTGGTCTGGGGGCGGACGGGGTAATGAAGTTGAGGATGACGTGCCTCAGGTGCTTAAATGCAACAAGCGCCTCGAAGCAGTAGTCAAACGTCCACTGCATGAACAAAGAAGGCCGTGATGCATGGCACGTTAAGACGTGCGTCAGTTCAAACATCATTAATTCAATCGTCCTGTGCAGACAGTTAAAGTGAAACTGACATTGGTTGTCAGAATGAGTCTCTGCCTGCTACGGAGGAAGATGCTGTTAGGTAATTGGGTTAACGTGAAAGAGGTCCCCATGCAAATTAAATACAGTGTATTACAGGCCCTGTTACAAGATCATGACATTCCATGCCATGACTACTGAAGCTTTCCCTGGATATGGCTTAGTGCAAGCTCATTGCGCGCACGATAATGGAGCACCGAAGAACCAGGAGAAGTGCTTTGCTTTCCTTGGCATGCAATGCAATAATGCAATACAATCACGAAAAAACACACACTGTGTCACGGCCTTGCCTGGTCAACACGGCCTCCAACGTTGAGGCTGAGTAAAGTGGCCAGAGGTTGCAAGCGTGGGGCGGCCTCCAGGATTGCCTCAAGCTTATACATGTCCGGTGTGAGTTGAATGCGGGCGGAAGGGAAGGCTGCGAAAGACAAGAACAATATGCGCATGAAGAGTGGACATTGCCTTGTAAGTGGTTGACACATACATGCAACATTCAATCAGGAGCTTGAAATGAGCCAGAGAGGCAGAGGGGTGGAAAGCAAGGCAAGACAGCTGGCAGCTGTCAACGCACTGGTCTGAGACCGTCCTGCTGCTCACCCTGTACAGCTTCTTGGGACCAATTGCTCAGCCGTTATACATCCCGGGACAAGTGCCTGCTCCTCACCTTGCGTAATTTCCCGGGACCAGTTCCTGCTAACAAGGCGAGCCGCAACGCAGTCTTCCGCGCTCAGGTGGCTGCCAATGACCTGCAGGGGTGGTATAAAAACGGGGCAGGTATGATACGAGTAGAAGATGGAAAGGGAAAGAGGTGAGATGAAAGAGGAAGAGGCTGGATTTTTTGAAGCAGAGGGGGCTAAAAACACTCCAGAGTGCATCATCGCCCTCTGTGCTCGCATTCTTACCCGGAGTAGCTCATTGGGAAGGCAATTAATCAGGGCAGTCTGAAACATGGCCTGCTTTCCCTCGCTGACTCTCAGCGATTTCCGGATGGGATTCACGGGAGTGACTAGCGCAGGAGCTTGCGCAACCACATCTGATTTATCCACACTTTTTTTCCTGTTGCTGCTCCTCTTCTGCTGGCTAGCTCCGGGCACAGGAGAATCATTGTTAGCCTGGCCGGTTTCGAGGTGCGATTTCTTCTGGGACCTAGTCTGCCTCATTTTATAATATTTTTTGTAGGTTTTCTGGGTGGTTTGCGAGTTTTTCAAATTCTGTTGCCAAATTATTCAAAGACTACCGACCATCAATTCTTGGTGCGTTTTCAACAGGGTTATTAATGTTTGTGATTAATTCAGAGGTTAATCACTCGAATTAATCGCGTTTGAATTAATCGCCCCTAATCACCTCGCGTTTACAATGGACGAAAATGATTTAGCAGAATTAGGTTGCAGCCTGAAGCAGGTTGTAGCTGGGAAGGAAGGGCTGGAACTCAGAAATGCTTGCATTGCGCTTGCATGCACTGGAGAGCGCTGGCAACATCCTTTCAACCTTTGACTGAGTACCCGGAGCCTTTAATTGACCTGTGGGAAATTTCTCCAGCCATTCCCCCTTGAACTGGAGCTTTAAACAGCCTTTAATTAACTACTTGGAACGTTTGACTGCCACCCAGGAATTAATCACGAATGAAATAATCATGAATCATTCCCCCCCTCCAGGATTAAAATTAATTCAAAATTAATCACCTTTTATCAATTAATCACGGTAACTAATCACCCTTTGTAAACGCAAAACGCGATTAATTAGTTGATATATGAAATGCTTGCAGCAAAAAGATGTGCATCAACCAACCCCTGCCCATTGGCAAATCAGAAAAGGGGGCTGACAAGGCAAAGAAGGTGCAGACTGATTGTGGCTGCAGGGACAAACGAAGATAAAGGTACACGCACACACGCACGCACACACACACACACACATAAGCACGCACGCACGCACGCACGTGCACACGCACACACACGCATACACATACACACACAAACACACAAACACACACACACGCACGCACACACACACACACTCACACACACACACACTCCCACATACACACACACGTGCACACACTCACACACACTCTCACAAGCACACACACACACACACACACACACACACACACACACCTAGACACACACACACATACAACACACACACACAGACACACACAT
>Ga0307963_1001363_pt1:2500-18638 | contig 18638 bp, 18 predicted proteins | sample OrgLakmetagen594_FD_201829 | JGI IMG/M metagenome (GOLD analysis project Ga0307963, IMG submission 201829) | Saline water microbial communities from Organic Lake, Antarctica - #594 | ecosystem: Environmental > Aquatic > Non-marine Saline and Alkaline > Saline | place: Antarctica... | reverse complement strand
CGCTAACCTAACATCATCCAATGTCCCCTTTAAGACCAAATGTATCACTATGAAATACAGAACAGGCATTCTATATAATCAAAAACATGCGGTATTGTATTGTTCAAACTCTCAACTGGTCAAACTTGCCCCCTCTGCCTACAATTAGACAGTGCCCTGCACATTCTCTCTGGGTGCCAACACACGCAAGTAAGGAACATGATCACCAAAAGACAACTTAGCATGCTGCATGATCTTTAAGGCTATCAGCAAAACAGGCTCCTTAGGATCATGCATTGTCTCCAAAGATATAGGCAGCAACGAACGGATGGCCATGCAAAATCTCCAAATTCCTGAAACAGCTGAAAGTAGAATTGTTCCCAAATGGCTCTTCCCACCCCGCTTCCCAGATAAAGACAGATTAACCTCCAGCCGCCCAGATTTTGTGCTGTTTACTCCCATTTCTGCAACAACACAAAAACAACAAACTTATGTAGGGGGGTGGGTTCTTCAAAGTGGCAGGGGGCAATTGAGGGAGACTGGGAGCACCCCAGCAGCACCGCCAGCCACCAGTAGAGCCACCAACCCCAGACAGCACCGACCTAAAGACTGCAGCAAAACTCGGCGTGACAACCACCTTGTCGAGATCAAGTTCTGTGAGGACACCAGACCTCAAAATCAGCTGAACGCCGCAAAGGAACAGCACAAAGACAATTGCATCATTCTCCAAGAGCCTCCGTTACTCTCCACATCATCCTTTTGGGTGTGGGCGGCACCATCTACAATATCCACACTCTGAAGCCTGTCAAGGAACTGGGTCTCGATTCTCAAAGAGTTAAGAAGCTTGCCTCCAAGCTCCATGTGCACTCTGTGAACTTTGCTGCTAAAATTGTCCATACTAGACATGCCCTTTCCAGTACTGTTATCAACTCTCATCAGGAGCCGGTTTCAGGCCAAGCCTGCAACCCTCTTGATCCACATTGATTTTTTCTTTCCTTTTCGCGGTGGAGGAGCAAGCTTTACGGGACTCGGTACTAAAGTGGCTCCTTTTCCTTAATTAATGTGGGGAGTGGCTTTCACTGCCTGCGTAGCTAGTTTTTTTTTTTCTCTTTCTTAGCATCATCAGCCGCATGCAACTCACACTCCCCAGCAGAGAGACCACACCAGCAGACGATGATATCATATATGTAGCACGTGTGGCACATGTAATGAACAGCAATACGGACGTTTTGCACAGTCACTGATCTGACACCACAAAGTCAATAATGTGACGCGTACGCAAGGAACATAGGCCTTGTCACGACGAATCACGGTACCAGCTTGAGCATGGATTGCAAGTATGAGCCATACGATTCGTCCATGCCACTGATTTAGCATGACAGCCTACAGTGGTCCCTACACATAAAAAAAGCAAGCACCTAGGGGCAGAGTAATGACTTTGCGCTCTTGCCTGTTACCTTATTGAAGCCTTCAATAAGTCAACCACCTGTAATTTTACTTCAGAGAGGGGGTCCCCAGTCCCTGGTACCATGACGTGTCATCAAAACCCACTTTCTTACCAACAGTAACAATCATCCTGCATGAACAGGTGACCAATTGCCTGAAATCAAGTTAAGCATTCTGAAATGAAGTTACGAAAGCTCGATCAATTCGCTTTCATCCTCATCCTCATCGACCTCCTCCTCTTCGCCTTCTTCGCTCTGGTGCTCACGAACAGCCGACATCCAGCCGTCTAAGCTCAGTGTGCGCATGCTTGGCCATGCTTCAGCCTGAACCTGAGTGACGATGGTATTTAGCGCAGTCAAATAGTAAACCACATCAGGTCTCATAAAAATGAAAAGTTAAAAGACAGTGCAAGCTTGTCCCAAACGACTTGAGTGTTTAGTGGTACCAAGCCCAGCCAACAAGTTGAAGGAAAAATGTAATTGCGTTTCTGAACCAGCAAAATTTGTGTGGACCTCTACAAAGCTCACAACGTTGGTAGAGAAGCAGCTAAATTGGCAAGCCCCTTTTTTGCAAATTGCTTAAACTGATATCTATGAGACAAGATATTTTGACTTAGAATGCCTAGTGATGCATTTGGAATCTTTTGGATTTCAAAATTAGATTATGCTCACCCATTTTGTCATGCTTAAAAATGTATGATTGATAATGAACAAATAAAGTAGAGCCTACATGTCAAAGCAGGCCTGGAGTTCCTGCCTATCCACACAGCAACACAACCGCACCTGCCTTGCACACAACTTTCCTCTTTCACTAGGCATTTCCTGCCGGCCAAGCTTGCAACCCTCTCAATCCCCATTGGTTTTTTAACTCTTCTATGATTGAGGAGTTGTACGGTACCAGACATCAAAACGAATCCTAATCCTTTAATTTAAGGTTTGTGGGAAGTGGTGTTACTGCATGCGTGATTGCTTTCCTTTTTATGCCTTACTTCAATTCCTTGACTTCCCTGCCAAACCTACGCCAACGCTCCACGTACCTGGATGGCGTTCATGCATGCACCTGCTCCTGCCTTGCTCATCTCTGTTAAACCGTCTTCAAGCTTAGGAGGCCTTGCACCCAGCATCACACGCAAGCAGGCTTCCACACAACTGCAGAGCATGTGGAGGGGGCAGGGCCATGTGGCAAACACGCGTAGCGGCAATGGGCGGAAGCACTTATTCCAGGCGCTTATTCTGCCATTATCATTCCTTAAACGCTAGCAACCTGTCAACGTACCAGAGCAACTCAGCAGACTCATGAGAAATATCCAGAAATTTCTGCTTCCCCGGGGGGTTTGCAGAGCGTGTAGTTGCTACTACCGCAACTGCTCAAATCTACCTTGCTGTTGATTCAAGGTTATATCCGCCCTCCAAAAGAAATACGCACGGGGCTACAGCCAGCAGCATGTGTGTCATCATGGCGTAGCACAAAGGGCTGATTGTACACTGGCCTGTATGTGCGCCAAGGAATGAAGAAGAACGATGGCAGTAAGCTATACTGCTCCCGCACGAGAATCCTATAATGTTTATATCAGATTCCACGGAACAAGCTTGACAATGTGGGCCGCTGTGCGAAAGTATGTGAGGCCGTAAGGAGCCTTTGGGCATTTCCTTGATCATGTTCAAGACATCTTTGCGTTCACTTGGTTGGGATTTCTTTGTGGATTTGGTAAAATTGTGTTTAAGCACATAGTGCTTGAATGGATTCCACTCCTTCCCTATTTGATGTGAGGAAGTAATTCTGCCTGAGTGCCTTCCTTGAGATACTCCATTACTGCAACGTTGCAATCTTAAAAATCTCTCAGGATGCGGCTGCTGGTTTGTCATAATATGGAGAAAGGAGCTGAACATACACTGTGTCCTTGTATTGCGTACACGTGCATTCAATGGTTTAATAACGGCGTGAAAATCGACGGGCAGACACACCTATGAAGTCGCCTGCAGCAGCATCAAACCCAGCACTGACAACCACGATGTCAGGTTGAAATTGATGGGCAAGAGGGAGGATGACGTGCAGCATGCTTTGTAGATAGTCACTGTCAGTTACAAACTCATCCTGCATGTACATGTGTTGTGTGTGGTTGTGTGTGTCATTGTGTCAATAAGTAAAGGCCTTTTTGTGTTCCGTCTTGTGCATATTCAAGTATGAGTGATGAGTATGAGCCCCTCTTCCCAAGCAAATCCGACCAACATGTCCATTAATAGCAAACACAAACCAGCTCCTTCTCAGCTTGCCTTGTAATTTGGATTGGAGTCTGACACATCTTTGGAGGACAAATATATTTTTCAGGTAGTGGCCCAGCTGAGCGATCAATGTGTGCCGCTCTTTCATGCAGCATAATTAGTACAGTTGAGCTAACACGTCATTGCGTGCACCCAAAACACGTGACATTCATGATATTTGTGATGAGACATGGGTGCACGCTCAGTGCGTGCACCCATAACACGTTTGATAATACCTATGTCAGTGCGTGCACCTAAAATAAATGTGTGATATTTGTGTCCATTATGGACAAACTTTCACTCAATTCCATCTGTCTGCCACAAATTATAATAAGTCCTGTCCTGGTCTCAACAAATTGCACTTTACCACCAATCTTATCATTACAATTACAATGCACCTTACGCAAGCCACCGCACCTGCCATGGAATGTTGAGTGTGAAGCCCTGTCCTTTGCCCACGCCCGTGTTGGTTACCTGTCCGCTCAAGTTTGATGGATAAAACTCGCTGCACGTAAGAAGAGAGCAGGCTCATTGTGCGTTGCTTGCATGCACAAATGAGATGGACTCTGTGAGCACATGAGCTGAGATTGCTCAGGAAGGAAGCACAACACAAGACTGGCTGCGTGTACGTGCAGGAGCATTGTGCTCTTACAGCTCAAACAAGGAGGAAGGAAGTATACCACAGAGGTACTTTGTAATTGACGAGCAGGAGAGATAGCAAGGTTAGCTTTTATGAGGGGACTAGGCTTGTTGCGAGCTTCATCACACGCCTTACATGTGAACGGGCCACAAAGCAAACAAGTCGAATTACACAGAAGTGCCTAAAGCCACTCGACGCAAGCAAGTAGCAGATTTGGCCTGAGTGCTGCTTCTTTACACACAAGACACCTTTGAAGGATTGGGCGAGCTGGCCAAAAGGAACACGTATGATGAATAGGCTTCCATGCGCATACACATGCTTTCAAACGCATTCACACACACGCGCAAACACACACGCGCACACACGCACACAACAGACCCTTACCCATAAACGTGTACAAACAAGAAATCTAAGCAACTCACTCGTCTGCGCGGTGCAGCGATACCACCATCACTAAGTCATCCTCTTCAAACAACTCCTGTAGGTAATAATGCAGGGTGGTTACGTGTGTACCTGGGTAATGCAACTGGAGACGATTACATCTTGACACAGATTTGATGTGTTTTTGTATGTTTATACTTGTTTTTGGTGCTTTGATGAATGATAAGCTGATGAAGCTTTTCTTTGTTCAATCCTAACACGCCTTTCTTTGTTCAATCCTAACACGCCTTTCTTTGTTCAATCCTAACACGCCTTTCTATCCGCTGCTTGAGCATCAGTGCTTGAGCATCAGTGCTTGAACTCGCGACCAGAGACAAGTGAGGCAAATGAGCAATGCACACATACACAACAGGAACATCTGTGCGCATAACTTTGTAATTTGTATGTGGGCTTACAGAATCTTGTACTTGCCATCGGCATTTGCTGTATACCTACTGAACTTGTTTAAATACACAAGGTAAGCAGACACTTCTTTATGCATAAACGTACACGCAGCTCATGCAAACCAAGACGCACTTAGCTTGCCACATAAATAACAAGCACACAGTCCACACACAAATCCAGACACACACACGCACACGCACACCTCTGTGCCCTGGCCGTGATGCACATCCCAGTCCACAATCAGCACCCGCTGCGCACCCGCACCCTGTGCTGCTCGAGCTGCTACAGCTGCGTTATTGAAGTAGCAGCCGCTCTGCGCTTGCATGAGTGTGCGTGCATCTGTTTGGCCAATGGTGTACCTCTTTTTTGCCCTTCAGTGGGGCTCTGGCTAATGTGAGCACTTGATGAAAATACATTATTGGCTAAGGCAAGCTGATGAATATCAATGAGGTTTTGTTATTTATTTTTGTGGGCGTGCCTGTATGGGCAAACCTCCTATCATCTTTCCTTGAGGCTTGACGTGCAAACTTTGCAAGCAGTGGACCCCCCCACCCCCACCCACGCCCCCATCCACGCCCACAACCACACCCACACACCTACCCACACCCACACCCTCACCCACACCCGCACCCGCACCCATACCCACACTCACCCCCCCCACACACGCACGTGATAGGACAAGGAGTCTTCAGACACTAGCCTTTTTGACTGACCACAGCAGGGTGCATAAGTAGGCTATCATCTTAAGAAAGCTCACCTGAGCAGTGTCATGGCTGGCATGGTGGCCGTGGGGACGTAGCAGACCGAGCCTGTGACGATGCAATTTATGAAACTACGTAAACACACAGGTGCATAATTATCAGCTACATATGACTTGCATAGCAAGTGGAGTGACACAGATGTACAACCTAAAAATTCAGCATGGCTTCGGTCTACCAAGGATGTGAAGATCCAGTATATCAAGGAGTGTTTAATTCTACCACTGCAACAGGAACATTAACAAATGAAAAGCAACAAGCAACAAGATGCATCGATGGGACGAGGGTGCTGGCAAAGCAACAGGAGCATCCGGCCAAATTTTCAGAATCAGTACATCTTCCTTGTCCCCGTCGACCTTAACAACCCTCCACTGGACCTGGTCATTAATAATGTACCACATCCTAGCCCTGTGCCAGCGCTTCCTAAGCACTTCCGTGCCCTTTAAAACTGAAGTGGCCGGCTCGGCACCATTGCACTGCACTTCTGGCCCTTGTCACAAGCACACACACACAACTCACCCGCAGCCTAACTTGTCTCGTACCACCATCTGCGCCAGCTGCGCTGCAGATCCTGCTGCCAGGGAAGCTGCTTGGTACGTGTATGCTGACACCAACGTGTCTGGGTGCAGCACCCCACCATCCACAGGAAATCCACTGCTACTCCTGCTACTGCTGCTGCTGCTGCTGCCACTTTCCAACCTGCCGCTGTCACTACTGCTGCTGCTGCTGCTGCTGCTACTACTCCTGGTGTCTGCGCTGCTGCTATTGCCCTCACTGCTGCTGCTTAAATTGCCATCCATTACACGCCCACCTTCACCTTGACTGCCATATGGCTGTGTGGCAGCAGCGGCGGGACCCTGCATGCCATTGCTACCACCTTCCAAGACACCAGGAATTGGAGGGCTGGATCGTGGAGAGGGAGCTGGACTTGCCTTTTTAGCAGCACTGCTGCCAGCGGTGGAAACAAGGGAGGGAGCTGCCTCACGTGCAGAGGCCACCGCTGCAATGCATGCAAGCAGGGAGCCGTGATTTTGCTGACAAACACAACAGCTAGGCAAGCTGCTGCTGCCGCTGCTGCTCAAGCCGCTGTGGCCGGTACCACCGCCGCCGCTGCTGCTGTTGCTGCTGCTGGGAACCCCCTCCTGAGGGCTTTCATAACTCCCCGGCAACGCCTGTGCACTGCTCTGCCCTTTCGCCATTTCGTTACTCTGCACAGAACTACTCTGAGCAGAACTGCTGCCTGCATTGGCAGCGTCGTTGACAGGAGGTGCAGCGGCCCTGCTGTCTGCAGTGATGCTGCTGTCAGCACCATCCTTTACAGCAACACTACTGTCCGCACAACTCCTTGAGGCACTGCTGCCATAAGAGGTCGGCGGCTGCGCAGGTTGCTTTGGGGCGGATGCAGTGACAGTGGCAGCACGGGCAGCAGCTATCACTGGAGCAGCGGCCACTGCACGGAGCAGACTTTCTAGCGCAGCTGCCGCCGTGGCTGCAGACTGGGTGGCTGGCAGTGATTGTGCAGCAGAGGGTGTGTGCGGCGCAGCAGGCGTGGTGGGTGGAGCAGGCGTTGCTGCTGATGCTGCAGCGATTTTGTACACGAGTTGAGGGCTGCAGACGTGCAAATGTGTTGACAATGCGGAGTGAGGATGATGCACCCTTTTATTCATTCCTTTGGTTGTATGGAGTCTGTGGTTGCACAGCTTCTTTTTCTGCGGGCACTTTTATTCATTCCTTTGGTTGTGTGGAGTCTGTGGTTGCACAGCTTCCTTTCTTGCGGGCACGGGTCTGCAGGTACAAAGCTTGTAACATGACACTCTTTCCACTTTATGTCGTGGACCCGGTTACCCCACCTCCTGCAGTTTTTCCTTTCAAGGCAATATACGGGCTAGATATGAAATTGCGTGGCGTTGAATGCAGGCTCTGGATGCATGGTAAGGATAACATAAAAGCATCTGTTGCAGGAGCATTAAAAAGGGTACGTAACAGTAAGGATACGTAATAAGCAGGGATGGGTCATACGGCGTAGGCGTACTATACGTCTTATCGTATATATCACGTATTTAACCGTATTTTTCGAATTGCTCCGTATAATACGATTTTGGGCACTTAACGAATTTTGAAGCCACAAGCCCCCCAGAGCACCCCAGAAGCACTTCCAAGCCCTCTAGAGCCCCCCAGAGGAACTCCCAGCCCCTCAGAACGTAGCATGATCACTTGCTTATTGCTACCACAACCAGGTGGTGCCTGTAGCGTAGATGAATTGTGCAACAGCTGCATCCACACAAGCCTTGGTCACTGCCCTCTTGCTGCAGGTATCCAATGACTGTGTAGATGCTGCTGCTGATGTGCTTGCTGTAGTCCTGTGCAGGTGCCTCTCGTTTCCTGCATGCTCCTCCCTCTGAGCGCTAGCGTCGGCAATTTCTCCATTGCTAGCGAGCGCTGCAACTACGCCCTGAGCTTCTTGCCGGGTCAGCTTTGCATGCTGCTACACCTACGCTGGGATTCTGCCTCATAAAGTGCTCGCGGATGCGGGGGGCACCGCTGCTGAAATCTCGGAATCCTGGCATCTGGCATCTGGCATCTCGTAAATCTGCCCCTTCTGTCCCATAACAAAAACACGATGCCACTCAGGGTCTTTACACCAGGAGGCATTATAATGTTCTGGAGGCTGGACAATTCGTGGTGGTTGGAGGGTGGTTGGTGCAAGCCCAGGGTACCCCCCAAAATAGCATAAATACGTATTCGTCTTATACGCGTATTGCGTATTAATAGCGTATTATAGCGTATGGGACGTCTCGGAAGTCCGTATGACCCATCCCTGGTAAAAAGGGACGTAGTGCAGCTACAGTTGGTTGCAAGTTTTACTCTTTCAGACACACTCAAGAGGACCTAGGTAAAGGAGCACGTTAGCCAAATCAAGGAATGCTTGCATTGCTGACGCACCTGTGGACTGCGAGCAGTTCTTGCAGACTGGCCTCCCGTGCGTTGCTGAGCCGGCAAAGGGGCAAAAGACCTTGCTGCATGTGTGTGTGTGTTTTATGTCTGTCTGTGTGTGTGTGTGTTTTATGTCTGTGTGTGTGAGAGTGCATGTGTGTTGGAAAGGGGGGGAATGGAGGCAAAGATTTAACCCCTCTGTGTATGTTGTAATCAAGAATGACAGTAGCAAAGCCAGAGTTACGTGCAAGATCATTTTGTGTCAAATACAGGACTTTTCCACACATGCAAGTGCCTCTTAGAAAGCAATACGGCCGTTATGAGGCATCCCACCAAAGCAATTCCATTGTTTCACATAATTGCACGAGCACAAAGGTGGCACCAGGTCAGAAGACGGACTGTTGCTTGACTATTCTAAAAAGAAGGAGCTCTGTGGCTTTGCAATTACGCCTGCTGACACATCGTTGTATATAGCCACCTTAGTGCCTTTTCTACACATGAATTGAAAAGCAAGTCAAGGGGTGGCCTTCATATTACAACACAAAATCCCTAAAATGTTGAGGAAATTGAAAGCACAAGCATTGAAGTCAGAACACAGGTTAAGTGCAGGACGCCCTTTCACACATGCAACACCCCAGAGGGGGCGCGAGAAACTCTTTGGCCAGTGCCTCACGAGCTTTATACGTCAACTGTTTCCTCTGACATCTATGCTCCCACACAAAAAAGCAGGTCCTGTTGATTTTACGGCCTCTTACAGCAAGCACCAGGCAAGTAGTTGTTTGATTGAAGCGAGGAAGCAAGAAATTCAGGTTTAAATCCATTCTGCTCGTGATACCTCCCATACTAAACCCTAGTCTAGCCCTAACCTACTCTCTTTATATGACGTGATTTGAGGGGGGTGAGATGCTGATGGTGGCCATAAAGTGACAACTGCTACTCAAATGAATCAAAGCACTGAAGGCTTCCCTTTGTTACTTGGCGAGTTTGGATGAGGAGAAACCAAAAAAAGCTAGATTACATAACTTGCAACAACCGCCACAATTTTGGTGCATAGAAAAATAGACTGCATAGGCCACTGGAAGGAGTTGGAGAGCCAGAAAAACTGGTCGTGCCGAAGCCAGCCTCACCTTGAGCAGCCTGGTCAAGATGGCAGTTAGGCGCTCAGGTCTATAAATGGTGTGTGTATGTGTGTGTGTGTGTGTATATGTGTGTGTATGTATGTGTCATCAGTACTGAGTGCACATGCAATTCCGTAAAAGTAATTTACTAACTATAATTCTGCAGGCATGATACATCTTAATGCCAGTGGTCGTATTTGGGCAGCATGTTTTTAACGCCTTAAATATTGACATGAAGAACAGGAAAATGGCTGCAAATTTTCCTGCATCCCATCCTGCAACACACAACTGCCTATATTCCAGGCCCCGCACACACTGCATCGCTTTCAAACACACTCTCTCTCTCTCTCTCTCTCTCTCACACACACACACACACACACACACACACACACACACACGTGTACACACACGCAGCTAAAATCCACTACTAGACAGTGACACGGATGGTTTGAGTCCAAGATGCCTTTTGTATAGGGTTGGCCAGAACCGTATACTGATATATACGGCGTACGGCGTATATATATACGCCGTATATAAACGGCCGTATATTTGTTGAAGCCACCGTATCTGTATCCGCATCCGTATTAATGGGTTAAAAAGGGCCGTATATATACAGCGTATAAACCGTATATATACCGTATAAATGCGGTTTGAAGCTGTGGTCAAAAAGCGCCTTCGACAGGCCTTCGAGGTGCCTTCGAGTGGCCTTCCGTAACCTCAAAATGCCCAATTTCTTCAGGGCTCGTTAGTACTTTTAATTCATTAATTTCAAAGCATGGAATATGGTAGGGATGCAGCAGGCATGGGAGGGAGTGTTAATGGGGCTGTCTCAGGGGGGGCTGCAAGTGGTTCAGCAGCAACAACAAGTTCAGCAGGTGGAGCAGCAGCAGCAGCAGCAGCAGCACTAGTGCTTGCAACTGAGGATCAGGGGTGCCCTGCAGGCTGGGCAAGCCAATCTGTCAACGAAGGGAGGAAAGTGGGTGAAACCAGAAAGGGCGAGATGATGCAGGATGCGAAAAGGAGGGGGAGGGCAGACTATTGGAAGGACTTGGAGCCTGTGCTTGTAGAGAAGGAGAACGGGGGGGGGGAGTGTTTGCATGTTAAAGTGCATAAAGGAGGGGGGGGGGTGTGGGAAGCTACTGAGCATTCAGAACCCAGCAAGGACAGCACTGGACCACTTTAAGGAGAAAGCCTGCAGAGAGGTTAGGCAGGCAAATGGACAGGCACTCTTGGCGCAGCACGTGGAAGGTGCTGTAGGTGAGAAGCGACCAAGCAGAGATTTGGGTGGAGAAGTGGGGCAAACAAGCAGCAGCAAGCAGCCTCTTGAAGTGACGGTGGCATGGCTGTACAGTTTTGAACGTCTTTGAGCCAGCGTAGCTCCCCAACCTTTCATTTTTTGGTAAATCTATATTGGGTACGCGAGCTCAGCTCTTCAAGAGCTGCAGAATGACCCCACTATGAATTAATTCTGAGGATATCCGTATTTCCATATATACGGTGTATACAGTTTGTATACGTTTATACCGTATATATACGGTATATATACGGTATAATACCGTATACGGAAATGTCATATATGGTTCTGGCCAACCCTACTTTTGTATTGTGCCTGTGCAAGAAATATCGCACAAGTTTCACAAACACAGCCTGCATGTTAGGAATTGTGCAAAATACAATTTCAAGTGCGAAACTTTAAATTACATGTGCAGGACTGTGTGGTTTGTGCAGGCAAACGACACACGCACAGATCATAAAGGTGGTGCAGACCACTTGTGTAGGAAATTCCCAGATTCAAATTCCCATGCTGATGCATGCATTTGAACAAACAGGAGAGGAGTTGGACTTTGGGATGGACAGGCAGGACTTCTTGCCGCCTTTTAAGAAAGTACCTTTCAGGGTAGGGGGCCAATGAAGCCCTGTGAAGCAGCATCCGTTCATCAAATATGACAGCCACGCCTGGATGCAAGCTTCCTGCCTGCTGCTGCTGCTGCTGCTGCTGCTGCTGCTGCTGTTGTTGTTGGTGTTGCTGCTGGTGCTGCTCCTGCTGCTGCTGCTGCTGCTGCTGCTGCTGCTGCTGCTGTAACAGTGCTGCCCATTCCACGGCTGCGCGAGGATTGAGCAGCTCCTCATCTCTGATGTTGTCCCAGCCACACTCAGAGCAGCAGGTTGAGCCCGAGCTGATCGCAAACACGTTCAGGGGTGCACAGCAGTTAGTGCAAAAGTGGGTTGCCTGCAAAATGTGCATGTGGGAGATCAGAAAAAAGGCTGTGTGGGCACACGCTGTGCTACCAACTAGTCAATGCATTTTTGTACAAGTGAATAATCAAGTGATACAACGATATGCTTGCAATGTGAGCTGCACACGCACGACAGGGCAGCTTTGGATTCATTCTCTACCGATTCTGTGCCCAGGCTGCCGCAAGTGCTTGCCTGAGGCATGACAATGGGTGATCACAGGTGCAAGTACTCATGCGCATGACTGCGTGTTAGTAGAACGTTTGTGCATGCGTGCCATGCTTGTGATCAAGTGTATGTGTGTGTAAGTGCTGCATGTAATCTAAGTAGGCTCGCAGGTGCACTTGTGCATGCACATATGCAAGAGTGCATATGCGTAAGTGCATGTGCGCATGTGTGCTAGCGCAAAGCAGAGCAGCAATGTCTAAGTGTGCTAGTTCGAAGCTGCTGGTAGAGAGCCTTCCTGGGAATCTCATATTCAGCTCAATGGGAATGACTTACCTGGAAATTGCTTACCTGTGGGGTATAAGGGTGGGATATCAAACTTGAAAGGTGGGTAGCCACTTCTGCAGGAACCTGCATATCTTGTTTTTGCTTTGCTCTTTTGTTATGCTGAGCCTCCAAGAGGACTTCTGCTAGCTCTCCCCATTTGCCTGATGTGCATGTGTGTGTATTGTGTATGTGTGTGCATGCGCGTGTTTGCATGCGTGTGTGTCAGTGTGTTTGTGTGTTTGTGTACGCGCGTATGTGTGTGTTTGTGTGTGTGTGTGTGTGTGTGTGTGTGTGTGTGCGCGTGCGTTTGTGTGTGCGTGTGCGCACGCATGTGCACATGTTAGTGCGTGTGTGTATGTGTATGTGTGTGTGCGTGCACGTGCGTATACATGTGCGTGCGTGTGTGTGTGTGTGTGTGTGTGTGTGTGTGTGTGTGCGCGCACGCGCTCGTGCGCACTTGTGAGATGTAAATGTGCACGTGTTGACCACAGAGACATTACCTTCTTGCTCTGCTGCCAAAGGGGGCCTAAAATATCTGCATGTCTTTTGGGAAGAAAAAGGGTTCCTCTGCGCATGCTCGCGGCGGCAGGATGCCTTGTAAACAGGACCAACAAAAAATTTTGACGCAATCATAATAAAATATTTTTTATTGTGCTTACGACGGAAGGTCAAATGCAACTTGCGTTAAATGCCTGCGCGTTGGAATCCTTCTAGCTATAAGTAGGAAATTTCCTTTTCTAGATTAAAATGAAGAAGAGAAGGTGGAAATTTCAGAGGCAATTGTTGGATGCCCAGCCTCGTCAGCAACCGCTGCAATTGGCGATGCTATTTACGAGGACCGATCACAACTGCTCACAAGAAGTTCCCCCACATAATGCATGCCCAACAATAAGAAAAAGCAACGCAAAAGGGGGGAAATCAGGATTAACATTATAATCGGAAACCACAGCAAAATAGATAGGGTCTTGCTTCGTCTGTACCGACTGGCTTCTTGGATGAAGGTCAGGTTCAGTCGCCCAGACGTTGTTTTCGTTGCTCCCGCAAAAATACAGGAACAACAAACTGATGGAGGGGTGGATTCTTCGGAGCGGCAGGGTACAACTGAGGGGAACCGGGAGCATGTCAGCAGCATTGCCAGCCACCAGCAGATCCACCTTCCCAATGAATCACCGACGTAAAGATCTCAGCAGACTTCAACGTGACATCCACCTCGTCAAAATCAAGTACTGTGAGGACACTAGACCGCAGAGTTAGCTGAGCGCCGTGCAGGAACAGCACAAAGGCCTCTGCGCCATCTTTTGGGCGTGGATGGCACCATCTCACACTCTGGAGCCTTTATAGGTGCTCTTTATTGGCAAACACTTAAGAAACCCTCCACGCTCCATGTGCATTCTATCTACTGCACTGCAAATCGAGCACTCTCCAGCACCATTACAACTCTCACCAGGAGCTGGTTTCGGGCAGGGCCTGCGACCCTCCTAATCCCCATTGATTTTTTCCTTTTTTGCGGTGGAGAAGTTTTATGGTACCAAGGTGGCTCCTTCTCCTTCTTCGAAATTAATGTGGGGAGTGGTTTTTTACTGCCGGCGTAGTTTTTCTTCCTTTTTTCTTAATTTTGAGCTAGGAAAGAGGAGCACACGTAAGGAGCAATAAAGAGAAATTACTATGCAGGCAGTGAAAAATCACTCCCCACAATAATTAAAGAAAAGGAGCCATTTTGATACCGAGCACCGTAAAACTCCCTTACCAAAGTGAAGAGGGAAAATCAATAATCAGAAAAGTTGCAGGCTTGGCCTGAAGCCGGCTTCTGATGTAATGGTCTGGAAAGGGCACATCTGGTATGGACAAGCTAAGCAGCGTAGCTGGTGGCGGAATGCATACATTTATTGCTGTACCTGATGCAACTTTTTGGGGAGCAAGCAAATAAAAAGGAGAAACCCAGGAAAAGTACAGATTAAAGAGCAAGATATTATTTTGTGCTCCTACATGAACTGGAGACGAAATTCAGCATTTTCATTTTTTCATCCTTTCACTTCATTGCAAACGATTTAAACTACCAGTAATATTTTGTGTGACTGTTCTGAATTAAAACTTCGTCCTGTGATCCTCTGTGCTCGAAAATCTGGCAGGTTGTCCAAGCCATATTTGATACGCGTATGAAAACATGGCTGTACTTTAATCTGCACTTTGACCTGCATCAGAGTCAGATTAACGATACAGTTCTATGCTTGGTCATTTCATATATTTGCCTTATTTGACCTGGGAAAAATTTTGAAATCATACAACAATTAAATCAGCGATCGGCTATTTAAGGGTTATTACAATATGTGACGCATAGAACCTTGCAGTAAAAGCTGTTTCATTATACCCTTGCCTTTTGAGTACAGAGGACTGAAAATTGCCTGGGCAATTAATGGTAAGTACACCGCGGATCACCATCGTACTTAAACAAACAATAAGGGGGAAAGGGAGCACCTACCCCAATAATAAAACATTTACATCAGTCAGACACCACGAACTGACGACTCTCTGCGCCGGCTCCTTTCTCCTTGCCTTCACGCTGCAAAAGGAGAGAAAAATAGCAGTTGATCAAACTGCTGACGTTACTGTTAAGAAAACGAATGTAAAATTTTGCGAACCGTTACGGTTACTGGAGAAATTGTGTTAGATTGCTAGTGAGAAATTGCTTGGACGACTGCTATTATTAAAGGGAGGCCACTGAGCGGATCACCTGGTCTCGGCGGGTCATTTCGTTTGGAGGGGCACCTGCACACAAACAATCGTTCAGGCTTACAAGCGCTTTGTCAACAGAAGAAGAGAACTTGATTGCAACCAAGCCCCTCCGCTCACCATTTTGAAATAACAAGGTCAGCAATCATTGATGTTTATCCAATCCACCGCATTACCTCTTACACCAAATCACATCAAACTGAAAGGGTGCAAATACAATGCTTGTTGACGTCCTTGCTCGCCCCCCCCCCAAAAATGCAGTTGCCAACCTGAGCCCATGCCCTGCGTCTTGTCCAGTATCTCTTGCTGTCCCTCCTCAAAAACTGCCTGCATTTTAGGGTGATGTTTCCACTCTGCATAACAATGTTTGTGGCTACCTGTCGGCATTTTGAATGACCATTCCAAACTACAGCTCATGATCATGTGTAGTGCTCCTTGCTCCAACAAACCTGTGGATCTGCATCATATCCTGTCCGCAGCTTGTATCGGCGGGCATAGTTTTGTGCTGCATCTTGCCTTTGCTGTTCATCCTGCGGAACGGAAATAAATCGAGAGTAATAATGAAACGCCGGCTACTGGCTGCGGAAATCCCTGGATGAGCCCCTTGAGTTCAAAGTATTGGCATTTGGCATCCCTTGCCTTTGTGTGATCCCTCGTCACTGCCTGCAGGAAGAGATTGCGCGTGCAGGAAGAGATGCGCGTGCAGAAAGAGATTGCATA
>Ga0307963_1001361_pt1:0-15000 | contig 18640 bp, 25 predicted proteins | sample OrgLakmetagen594_FD_201829 | JGI IMG/M metagenome (GOLD analysis project Ga0307963, IMG submission 201829) | Saline water microbial communities from Organic Lake, Antarctica - #594 | ecosystem: Environmental > Aquatic > Non-marine Saline and Alkaline > Saline | place: Antarctica: Organic... | reverse complement strand
ATATAATTATAGTTATTACCATCCTGATACTTACATTTTGCAAATCCAATATTTTGCTAGGTGCCAAAATAATTACAACAATTAATTTGTGAGCATACAGGCTTTGCGAGGCCCCTTAATAAGTAAGGAACTTGTCAGCAACTTCATTGCTCAGCCCCAATTAAGGCTGGGCAGCTGTGGTGTCAGTTGCTGTAGTAGTTTTACCCTTTGGAGCGACGGGGGTCAACACGATGACGCAAAAGTTACTGCAATAAGTAATTAAAAGTACTGCACTCCAAAATAAAAAATGTGCGAGGTCTAGATTTTCCAGGGTTGTTCAGTTCGTTATTTAAGAGCAAGGACTCAATAAAATTTGTGAAGTTCTAGAACCCTCGAACTGTTTGAAGGGTTCGATGTGCAATTTTGGGACATGGGTCCTTGGGCTCCTCCCCCCACCTTCAAATCTCCCGATTAGATGTGTATGTTTATAAATACTTATAGGGGAAAAAAGGGGCTGGAATGGGACCATGTCATCATTGTAGAGCAGAAAAAGGAGAACCTTCAGGTGCAGTGCAAGTGCTGCGTTGTACAAATCCTTAGCAGTTCAGAAATATGTGACAAATTTGGCCTTAAGAAAAATGAAACTTCCTGGCCTGATACAGACTACAGATCATATTTCATATATAGATCATTTAACATGTTACTTTTACTGCAAGGAAAGAGTGGGATTGAACTGGAAGGGCTGCTGCCCCTTGCAATTTTTACAGACGCATGCTGTAAAGTTTGAAGAACTCTGAAAAGCTCGTCGAACTTTGATTGAACCCTGAACGGCAATTTGTCAAATCCATTTAATTGCGTGAAAGTTGGCGAAGCCGAACTTTTGGTCAAACCTCGAACTGAACAACCCTGGGATTTTCGAATCTTTTACGTTGCAACACAACCAGTATCAAAACAGTACACAGTAAGGTACATACGCCGTATGATACGGGGGAGGGGATTGTACCGGTATACCGTACTTTTCTGTATTACAGATTATAGGCATACACCCTGTGGTCGCCCTCGTGAAAAACCCACCCTACCAGTCATATCTCCCCAGCTTCTGCACCTCTCCCAAACCTTCAAGCACCTGCTGAAAGAACATTAACTTAGCTATCCAATGCATGTCTCAGGTCGTGGAATGGTGGAGTGGGTGCAGAGATATGCTTGCGCAAATTTAAGTGAGATATTTGGCTGGCAGGGGGGTGAGTTTTTTACAGGGGCGACCCTGTATTTCCGTATAAATTTCCGTATAAATACATGGTTTAAAACCGTATTTCAGGTGGTACACCCCCGACTCAAATCCCAGCAACAACAGTCCTTTTTATTCTAAATTTTTTCTTTGCGCCTAAATTAAATAAGCACCCCCTTTGGTGAGAGGGACCCACTCTTTTAATGCATGTAATTGCATTGAAGACAAATATTTATTGATGGTTGGGCTTTTTTTGCAGGAAATAGCTTTTTTAGCTTTGGACAGGCCTCCAAACTTCGACTCTTGGCATAACAGAATTGGGTACAGGTGTGCAGCTCTTTCAGAGCTATAGAATGAGCTTATTGTGATTTAGGGTTATCAATTCCTCTGTATACATACATGTACAATTTCAACAAGTAGATACCTGTATACATACGGCATATACGTGCGCAACACAACCGAGCTCATATACAATACACGATATACGGTATTTGAAAAGGTGCATATATAATATACGGTTCTGGACAACTCTAGATACAATCAATGCAATGCATGCGTGCGTCATATCTGTGCTGACCTAGCACGCAATAGCATGTGCACGCCGGTTTCGTCTTTTTGCACAAGCCTACGCCTCCAGGTGTAGACAAAAAGCAAGGTAGGGTAAGGAGGGACGTGATGCTCTTTTGCCGCACCAAATAACCTACAAACACCCAACCCGATGGCTTGTAGGCGCACGGAAACACATGGCATGCACTGCACACATGAACACACTCACAACATTCGCTACCATGCACTCATCTTGATATACGGCGTGAACGTACCGCAAAAATGGAAGGCAGCTGTGCATCCACTTTCTGTCGCTCCTCTCTCGCCCCTTTTTCCTGTGCACCCATCTCTCTGTCTCCCATCCCAACCCACTGCTCCACACTGCATTCTGGGAGGTCGCCAAACAGCATGTCTTTTGGGTGCTCTTGCGGAGAAGCAGCTCCATGTTGCTGCTGCTGTTGGTCTTGGTCCTGCCACTGTCGATCTTGCTGCTGCTGTTTACCAGCCACCCCTGTTTGTCCCAGCACGCTGCTGTTGGTCCTGCATTTTGTAAGCACGGCCTCCTGCTCTGGGGTGAGCTCCACACTGCTGTATCCGTTGGAGGGAGCTTCATTCAGGCTTGTATCTATGGGCGTCAGGATACTACCCTGCAAAAGCGTGTACGTCTGTAAGTGTGTGTATATGTGCGTGTACATGTGTGTGTTCACACAGGGGGTGGGGGGCTGCTTTTCCTGTCAGCACAGGTGTAAGCACACAACTTTCTGTGAACTGCACCGCATGGTCACTGGTGTGAAGTACGGAACGGATCTAGCTGACTTGCTTTGCGCAATTCGATACTTTGCATGCTGTGCAAACGTCTCCAACATGCACCTTTATAATATTCACACGTTCGTTTTTGAGTTCAGTTAGGCACAGTTTAGGCTTGTTAAGGCAGAGCTGTCTATTGCAGGGCCCTACACTACAAAGAGTATCAAACCTCATACCTTGCTTGCTTTGTGGCTAGGGGGAGATCTGGACAGTGGAGTGGATGATGGAGGGTTTGGACGAGGCTCACAGACTTTCCCAATCGAGCCTCCAGCATCGAAGCTTTGGGAGTGAAACAGGCTGGGCAAGAGGGGCGCACGCTTAGGGCTGCTCCCTCCAAACAAGCTCATCGTGAGGGCGGTTGTGCCAGCTGCATGGGAGAGCACCTGCTGCCCAAGTAGCACAGCAGCAATTTAAATCATTCGTACCGATGGTAAGAAAAAAACCAGTCTGATTGGTCTCAGCAATCTTGATCCATCACCTCAACAGACGACCTCCTCCTGGACTTGCGTGCCATCCCTGGAGTGTGTATACATGAGTGCAAATGCGTGCTTGTGTACAAGTGTGTTTGTGTACAAGTGTGAGAGTGTGTTTGTGTGTGTGTGTGTGTGTTGTGTGTGTGTGTGTGTGTGTGTGTGTGTGTGTGTGTTTGTGTGTGTGTGTGTTGTGTGTGTGTGTGTGTGTGTGTGTGTGTGTGTGTGTGTGAGTGTGTGTGTGTGTGTGTGTGTGTGTGTGTGTGCGTGCGTGTGTGCTTCTACATCTGCAGCCGCTTGAAATTGACACGCGAATGCCCGCAACAAGTGACCTGGCAGGCAAAAAAGCATTGGAATTAACCCTCTGCTGTACCTTGAACGGGTAGTTCCATTTGTTTGGTCTCATTTCTTTCCATCCCCAGAGGTAATCCAAGTCCAGTCAGCGGGTCCAGATTCTGTTCACCCTTAAAGCTAGCACCTTCCTATACGTGCTACTTTGAAATGGCAGCAGGCACACACACTGCCCGCTATGAGGACCGAGGATTTCGCTTCGCTTGCAGAATGGTGCATGTGCAGCCCTTGTCTCATTAATTAATCATGCCTCAGTAGATAGCCAATTACTTCAGATTTAATTTGCATTTTGTTGTTTCTGGGTGTTGGTGAACCTCGGGTGACTCAGCGTCAAATGTTGCTCAAAGCCGGGTCGAACCAAGTGGCTTGTAATGCGCTGGTGGGAGCCTCTTCCATTGCCCGAACATCCCAGCTGCCTTTGGTCGCGAAGGACAGGTACTTTTCGTTAGAGTTGATGCTTGAAACGCTCCATTTTTAGGGAGGGAGGGAGAGTGGGGTGAAGTGATCAGGGTAATTGCCTGCACTCCACAGTGCAAGGACAATGCAAAGAAACAATTGTAGACATTTCAAAACCCCCCCAAAAAACCCCACACTGTAACTCCCTACACCCCCCTCCCACCTATACTCACCCAGGATACGGAGGGTCCCCACTGCAGCAGCAAGAAGCAGCAATGTGTTTGTGGAGGAGGCTGTCACTGTGGAGCAACGCATCCCCACACCCACGAAGAAACCGTACCCTAGCCTTCCTTTCTCTTCCCCCTCCGGACAACCTTCAAAACCAGGCATGTTCAATGCGCCCATGGTGGGCAAGCCTGAACCCATGGGAGCAACACTAGACGCAGAATTGGTGAGATACGGTGATCAGTGTGCAGGATGGCAAGCACGTCAAGGATCTGCACCCCTTTGCGTCCACACTTACTGCGTGTGTACATATATGCGTTCGCATGTGTGCATGTGTGTAACTGTGTGTAAGCATGAGTTTGTGTAAGGTGCGCGTGTGTGTGTATGTGTGCGCGTGTGCACGTTGTACGTATCTGATTATGAGTGATTGTGTGTACGCTCAAAAAGGTGCACAAACTGCAAATGGTTCTAAAGCATCTGGTTTACTCTCGTATGAGCTGATCTGTCAGGTGAATGGTCTCACGTCTATGTACTCCGCTCTTGCAACGCTGTTCATGTCAAGGTGTACCCTCTTGCATGTGCTTGAACTTGCAAGATGATGGAATGACCAAGCACACATACACACACACAATATACGCGCAACACGCACAGGGCTGTGTAAACTTTGCAATAATGGCCAGCAGTGCCTCGGGTGTAAGCCTCGTATTGTTTGACGAGGACGACCTGGCAGCAGGGCGATCTACACACGAGGTGCATGTTCTCTCCTTGCTCAATGTTGGATAGGATTAGCGCACACAGATGCAGGATGTCAAGTGAGGTGTTGGATCGTGGTATACCCCAGCGACAATTTGCCCGCGAACTACATCAAGCTGAACCCTCGTTTCAATGCCCATTTCTAAATTGTTCATTTATTTTGCAATTATATTGTGACCAGGGTAATCTAGGCGATCTTGCATGCCTTAACCGTTTGTCCTTTTCCCACAGCCATGCTGACATGTTGTCAAGCATGCTGCGCCTGTCTGTCTTGAAAAACAGGTGCCCCTGGATCCTGAAATAAACCGTACGGGGGATGTGTGGCACATCGCCCTGCCCAAGCTGCAGCAAGACTTGTTATATGGTGAGAGGGGAGGGGGGGGGGCGCGAGTTGTGAAAGTGTGGAGGGGTGAGTGTGTGGTACATAAGCTGTGTTTGTTGTTCGGCGAAAGAAGTGGGCGTAAGTTGCAAAAATGTGGAGGGGGGGAGTGTGTGGTACGTAAGCTGCAGCTTGCTCAAGGGTGAGGATGGCTCCCTTGAGTTGTGAAATTCCTGTATGTGTGTGTGTTTAAGGGGGGGGGTAAAGGAGGTTCTATCGCACTTAACAAGACTTGTACACTGAAGTGGGGTGTATGGATGGGTATGGTGTGGGTATTAGCTTTGAGCTTGGGGACACAGCAGTGACTTTCTAGCTGCAATAGGTGATAGGCACTATGCCTTTCAGTACTGCATTGCGCCCTGGGCCTGAGGCTGTGGAAGGGTAGGGAGGTGGGAAAAGTTCTACGAATTTCAAGATACCTAATAATTGGGTGATTAGCTCCTGTTGCTGATGGTTGTCATAAGTGCTCACCAGTGGAGATTCTTGACCCCAAAAACTCCAAGACTTCTCAGCCTCAGCTTATGTTTAAGTGTGATGTGCAATTCCGAGGGTTACCTGCCAGGTACGCCTTGTGTAGGGTTGGCCAGAACAGTAAACATACACCGTATATTCAGTGATTTCCCTGCCAAAATACACACCATACATACATGGTTCTGGCCTACCCTAGCCATGTGACGTACAGCGCACCCTAACTTGTTGGATGTGGGCCTACCACAGCTGCCCCCCTGTTCTTCTGGGGCAGAGCTCCGCCCCTGTGCACGACACTACTAGTGCAGTTGCACGCGCCCACACGTTGCTTATTCCAGGTCACTGGTTTGTAGGGTTGGCCTGGACCACATGTACGTACGTATGCACAATGCATGCACAGTATTCCTACCACAAAAATTTTCATATACGCGGTCTGTTACCAGTGTATACGGTTCTGGCCAACCCTGCTTAATCACCTATTGTATGTGACAAAAAGCTGTTTGTTACATCCTGCTTGCTTTCAGGGTATCGAGTGAAAGGCCCTCACCAAGATGCAGACCCTGAAAGCCCAGGCCAGCGGTATTTTGAGGTACAGACGTGCATGACCTTTTAAAATGAGGAAAGAAATTGAGCTTTTGTAGTCTACCCTTTCTTGGCAGAACCTACCCCCAAGGACCTTACGTCCACGCATCACACATAACACAAAGCAATTCACACACACATGCACACATGAACTCACATGTATAGGCATGTACACACACACGCACGTGCACAAACTTTCATACATACACGCGCACGTGTGTACACAATCACACACACGCGCACACGTGTGCAGGATGCAGTGTTGCTGGACCCATATGCACAAGCAGTGCTGAGCAGGCGGCATTGGGGCAAGCTTGCCCCAGACCACGACTGGGAGGCCCCTGGCATGCTAGGCTTTGCAGCCACATGGCCCCAAGCAGCAGGAGCATTGCCCAGCCAGGATGTGTTTGACTGGGAAGGTGAGGTTGTGCCTTAGCCTGCGTGGACGTTTAAGAGGACCCTGGCATGCCAGGCTTTGTAGCCATATGACCCCATGCAGCAGGAGCTTTGCCCAACCAGACTGTGTTTGACTGGGAATGTGAAATTCCAGCAGTGTCCATGTATTCTTTTAGCCCTTGTTGAGTGCGTAAGCATTCTGTGTGTTTGCATCCAGCAACAGCTCCTTGCTATGTGTGTATATTATACTATAATCGCATATGTGTAAAATTTACTATATTCGCATATGTGTGCGTGCGCCTGTGTGTACAAGCGCAGGTGACCGCCCCCTGCGAACGCCCATGGAACAGCTGGTCATCTACGAAATGCACGTCAGAGGGTTCACACAAGATGACAGCAGCAACGTCAGTGCCCCTGGTACGAAGCTTGAAAGAAATGTAGAAGGGAAATTGCAGAGGCAGTGACCTTGCTTTTTGTTTCACTTGCAAATTTGGAGCCATTTATGCACAGGGCCTGTAAGGTCCCCTCACCTGGAAAGAAGATCAAAAGGGGGTAGAGTCATTCCCCCAGGGATCAGGAGGGTTTTTTGGGTTTCTAAGCCATCCCAAGGCGAGAAACAACTAAAGTGAAAAACGGGTTACCATATTGTTACACATCTCACCTTTGCCTAATTTTGCTGCAGAGGCGTCAAGTATGGTGCATGTGATTATGGTGCATTTCGTTCTTGCTGCTTGCAGAGTCAGAGGCGTCAAATATGGTGCATGTGGTGAAATGCATTGTGTTTTCGCTGCTTGCGGTCACAATGCATTTCTTTGAGCGTATGTTACCTTTGAGTGCCTTCAAACTTCCTGCAGAAATCTTGGAACACTACCTCAATCTTTCTGCTGTGAATAGTTTAGGGGATGAGGTGAGGAGTTATACAACGGAGGTGCTTTGTGGGTATGAGTCCCAAATCTAGAGTTGACACGCCCACGTACCTCAACGCCTTTTCCGGGACACACGATGATTGCCGGAACCGAATTGGCTTCCTTTTGTGTGGATGAGCAAGCATCACTGCCTAGCTCTCCTTTTCTATTCCTCTCAAATCCAAAGCTTATAGGCAGGGCTTTGGATAATGAATTGAAAGTGTGAGCTGTTTTGCGCGTATGATGCTTACTTCAAGCTCAGATCTAATGCCTGACAGCAAGAGCGCGTACTTCGAGCATTTGTGATCACCACTTTTCCCTGTGTGAAACTGCACAACTACACAGCCAGAGTGCACATCTGCGTACGCGTGTCCACTTTTCTCTGTCTGTGTATATATGTAAGGATGTATAGCAAGTATGCACTTGTGGGTATGTGTACCATTTGTAGGGTTGGCCAGAACCATATATATATATATATACGGTGGATATACGGTATTTTTGGCAGAAGAATCACCGAAATTACAGTTATATACGGAGTATATATACGATTATGGCCAATTCTAACCATTTGCCTGTGTGCACATACCACAAACCGCAATATCAAGCACAGCAAGAGTGCGCATGTGTATATGCAGGCACGTATGCTGGCATGGTTGAGTGTTTGGATTACTTGGCGTCACTTGGCGTAAATGCAATAGAGCTGCTGCCGATTCAGGTGTGTGTTTGTTTGAACGCACGTGTGATTGTGTGTATGTGAGTTTGTGTGTGTGTGTGTGTGTGAGAGAGAGTGAGAGTGTGAGAGAGAGAGAGAGAGAGAGAGAGAGAGAGTGCATTAGTGAGAAATGCTGCTGCTACGTGTGAAAATTTTCCACCTGTTTCAATGTCGAATTTAGATATCCTACTCCCACCGTCTAAGCACATCAATAACGGTTTGTCAAACAAAAAGCCTTTCGAAATTTGATTCCCCTGTGCACTTTGACCAGGTGCGCTTCAACAGCACGTGTCAGCTGATGCTAAAATTAATCAAACCACTTGGAACTGCATCTTGAACAGTTGAATGGCTGGACAATTGCAGAATGAAGGTCACGTGATTTGCTTTACATGAAGACATACAGACCAGTGTCTATGATGAGGAACCATTTATTTGTATCCCTAGTGGGAGGTTATTGAAATGGGGGCATTTTAATTACAGTTTTGAGCTGCTGCCCATCTGTGGAGCAGCCATGCCCAGGCAAGTAGGTAATACATTTCGCCACGCAGGGCAACCAACTGTCAAGCATCGACAAATGCCGGCTTGCTGCACAGCTGTGTGCGTATCGTACAACTTAAGAACAAAAATGTTCTTGTTGCAAGCATCCTCCTAGTGAAGGCTTCATTTCAGAACTTGTTGCTCTGATGGCGTTGCCTTTAACTGAACTCCCATACGGACAAAGTACAGTGCTGCTGTACAGATCAGGTCAAAGGTGGGGCTTCCTTGCACAAAATTTGGCACACTCACACGTACACACACTCCCACGTTCACACAAAAACATGCACGTGTGTGAATGCTGCCTTTCCTTTTTCCCCTCTCTCTCAAAGTGGTAGGTAGGTGGCCTTGCATATGTGTGTAGCAATTGAACATCGTTACAAGAGCATGCGTCCGGATGTCTTGCAGAATCTGGAGCTATCAGAGTTGCAAAAACATTTGCCTTTAGGCAGCAGGAGATACTAGGTCAAGCCTGCAACCCTCCTGATCCTCATTAAATTTCTCCTCTCTTCTTTGGTGTGGTGAGGGAGTATATGGTGCCCGGCACCAAAGTGGCTCCTTTACCTTATTTAATGTGGGGAGTGGTTTTCAGTGCCTGGACTTTTTCTTCTTGTTTTCTTTATTCTAGCCCAAAAAGACACTGATAGAAGCCAATTGGACGGCTTTCTGCATCACTCATGTCTATTAGTTCACGCATTACTTGTGCAGGATTTGCGCAGGAATTTTATGTGCGCTGGAGCATGCTTTTGCCCCTTCATACACAGAACTGTTCTACCCAGCAATATGCGCACTCTTCCTTGCGGGACCTGCTGCTCTGCATGTTGCCCCACGTGCCTTGAAGAACAAAATAGGTCCCACACCTATGCCTTAAATGAATCTTCAGATCATTCAAGGTTACACTTGATGCAATGTTAGCCTACTTCAACCCTCCTGCAAAATGTGCTGCCCTTTGCGCAAAAACTTCAAAGGCCGGAGTTTGCTGTGCATGCTCTCCAAAAACGCCAAAGCGTCGGCACCCTAGCTTTCTCCAAAATTGAGCTTGAGCTTCCTTGAATGTGTGCCCGTTTCTGCACAGGAACTCAACGAGCTGGAGTATTACTCAGCCATCCCTGGCTCAGAGCCGCCCGCCTATCGTTATAACTACTGGGGCTACTCCACAGTGGGCTTTTTTGCTCCAATGAGCAGGTACTGCCTTAGTTTGTTGGTTGGGTGTGTGCGGTTGGAAGTGTGACCAAACCAGGCATGTGCATTTCTATGGTCACAGTGTACGGTGCAGAACAGAAGGTGCTATACACGCACCGTAACTTTGTGTTTGATGTGGGTGTGGGTGGGTGGGTGTGGGTGGGTGTGGGTGGGTGTGTGGGTGGATGGGTGTGCAGGTATGTGGGTGGATGTGCCTTAGAGTTACTGACTACAATTGCTAGAGAGGTTCCTTATATGCATGGAATGCTTACATCCTCAACATCTTATGTCGTACGTTTAACTTAGGTATCTTGTTGCCATCCATCCCTCCAATGTTGGCAAAGGAGTGAGTGCCTAGAACTGAGTCATGGTAAGCATATGATAAGCGTATAAATACTGGGGGGGCCAGTATATACTTGGGACTGTCCAGTGTAATAAGGATTTGCCTGCACCGTGAAATCATACCGTGAATGAGTTACGTATGGGAACTCTCCTGCTATTATTATTGTATAAACACACACACACACACACCGTGTGATCATACATATGTACGGTTTCAGCCAACCCTACAAATAATTCATACCCCGAATCCAGGCTCATGCAAGAGCCATCGCAGTTGGAGACAGGTCTCTGGTCCTGTTTGCGCACCGTGCTACCCACACTTTCAGCTGTGTTTGTATGCCTTCTTATGGACCACACACACGTCCCTTGCTCGCTTGCAGGTACAGCGCAGCCATCGCCGCTGGGGAGCCTGCAAGCGCAGTCACCCACGAATTTAAGACGCTGGTAAAGGAATGCCACAAACGAGGCATTGAGGTCATCTTGGACGTGGTGTTCAACCATACAGCGGAGGGCAATGAGCAGGGCTTGACCCTTTCTTTCAGGTGTGTGCTTGTGTGTGTATTGGGTTTGTGTATTTGGGTATTGTATTTACATCGTGGTATTGGGTGTGTGTATGTGGGTATCGTATCTACATCGTGGTATTGGGTTTGTATATGTGGGTATTGTATCTACATCGTGGTGATGGGTGTGTGTATGTGGGTATTGTATTTACATCATGGTATTGGGTTTGTTTATGTGGGTATTGTATTTACATTGTGGTATGCGACCACACAGCAGGGGCCGAGCTCCGTTTTTATTGCGCATGTGTGTGTATGTGTGCGCGCATGGTCAAGAACATGTCCATACCACGATGTGGAGCCTGCTTTCTTCCCGGTTTTCAAATGTGTGTGTGTGTGTGTGTGCCTGTGGTTGCTTGTGAATTAGGCCTTGCTCGGGAAAAGTGACTTCTTTGGACACATTGAGAAATGCCTCCTATGCTCATCCTGTAAGTCCCGTTGTTGACTGTGTGTAAACAACGCACGCCAACATGCATATACTTAAGCACACAAGCACACACACACATAAATGCATACATGCGCAACAGGCATGCACACACATACACACACGCATGATGCTCGCTCCCCTCTCACCGGTTCTTTCATCCAAGCACGGGAGGCATTACAGCCAGAACATGACAAATTTGTGCTTGCTTCCCTTTTGCTCTCCCTGCTTCTTCAGCACGCCCCAAAGTTTCACACCCATTACCCACTTTTGCAAGTGCCCCCTTTCGCCCTTTCGCCCTTTTTCCCTTCTTTGCATGGAAATCAGAATGCAGGGGCCTCGACAACAACCGCGTGTACCTACAACAACCTTATGCGTGTACTACCTACAACAACCTTATGCGTGTACCTGCAACAACCGCGTGTACCCACAACAACCTTAGCAAATGCCCCCCTCAGTGTTCTCCCTGCAAAACAATGAGGACGCAGGGGCCTCGACAACCGCGTGTACCTACAACAACCTTATGCGTGTACCTACAACAACCTTAGCAAATGCCCCCCTCAGTGTTCTCCTTGCAAAACAATGAGGATGCAGGGGCCTGGACAACCGCGTATACTACGTGCTTGCACCGGGGGGGGAGTACTACAACTACAGCGGGTGTGGCAACACACTCAACTGTAACCACCCCACCGTGCGGCAGTTCATTCTGGATTGTCTGAAGTTCTGGGTCACTGGTGGGTCAAGAGGGTCAGGAAAGGGAGTATGTGTTTATATGCTTGTACGCATGCGTATTTGTGCGTATGAATGTGGGGGAAAGTTGCCATCCTGTTTACGTAAATGGAAAGTCTGTGCTTGAAGTGGTTCACTGCAATGGTGCCGAGTTTGTTGCAGCATGTGAGTCAAGATGCTTTTAGAAGGAGGGGTATCAAGCTGTGTGTGCTTAGGTCTGCTTGTCCCTACTGTGTGTTAAGGTCTGCTTGTCCATACTGTGTGTGTAGGTCTGCTTGTCCCTACTGTGTGTTTAGGTTTGCTTGTCCCTACTGTGTGTTTAGGTCTGCTTGTCCCTCCTGTGTTTTTAGGTCTGCTTGTCCCTACTGTGTCTTGAAAATGGTTAGCTCAGATTTCGAGTCAAAACTGCTAGTACATGCTGAAAAGTAGGAAGCACACATTTTCTTACATGCACCCAGGTTCATACACACACACACACACATATACACACACGTGTGTGTGTGTGTGCCTGCAGAGTACCACGTGGACGGTTTCCGCTTTGACTTGGCCTCCATATTGACGCGGGCCCCCAGCATTTGGCACCCCTCCCCTCAGAATGAGGAGGGCGAAACAGTGGGCTTGCACTCAGGGGGGGCTGCCACAGACCCTGCAGGTGTAAATCGACATTGCTTGTGTGTTTGTGAGCGTAGCTGTGCATGTCTGTCTCTGTCAGTGTGCAATGATTTTGCTTGTGCTTGTGTACTGTTTGCGGGCGTATTTGTGTTTGTGCCATATCACGTATTAATTCATCTCAAAGAGCTGTCGGGGTCGTTTCCATGCACCCCCCCCCCTTTCCTGGCCAAATATTGCCAACAAGCTTACATCAGCCACATCTCCCCAACCAATATATTGTTTCTGGTCCTGAATGTTGCGTTGGATAGCAAAAAGGACTTTTTTCCACACGCCAGAAAGCATGCTAAACACTCAGTGGGTGGCTGGAAATATGGAACTTTGTGATGAACTTGAAATCAGTCCACAATTCTGCGAACAAAAACTGGGTTGAGGAGCGGCGGATTTTTCTGTCTTTTTCCCTTGTGCCCCTTGTGTGGGTGGCTCCCACTCGCAGGCATTCCCAGTATCCCTGCCCCATTTCCGACGTCGCAGCATTATTATGTAGCATTTGTAATGCTTGTATCCTGAGCAGAGGCTGATCGGTGCAAGCCATGAAATGCATCTGTTCCCTGCCAAAGTGGGTGCAAAATACGCAGCGGGCCCCATGCAGCACCCCAAAATGCCAGAATCCGGCAAATGTCAATATTTAAGATATAAAACCAAGTATGTTGCATTCACATGAGGTAGAAAGGGCTTTATTTTGGATGAAAAGCTCCTTGGCACAGTTTGGGGGGACTTTGGCATGGGGACGACCTTGGAAAGGACGAAAGGACGTCATTGACACAAAATCAGGGACACAGACAAACATGACGCAGGCGACGGCTACGACAAGCTGTTTTGTTCGTGCCTTGGTGAATGCAGGCATCGTGACGGATGGTGCCTGATGTCGTATCCTGAATAGTTTGCAAGACACCCTACAACCATTTGTTACGTTTGTATTTGCAGGCATCATGACGGATGGTGCTGGCGTGCCCACCGGTACCCCCTTGCCTGACCCCCCTCTTATTGAGAGCATTTCTGAAGACCCAGTACTGCGAGACACAAAAATGATTGCAGAGGCGTGGGACTGCGACGGCCTGAATCAGGTTTGTGTGTCTTTATGTGGTGTGTCTGTGTGTGTTGAATGTGTGTGTGTGTGTGGGTGTGTGGTTCTGCATGTGTGTGTGTGTGTGTGTTTATGGGAAGGTGTGTGAGGAAGAGCGTGTGGTGGCTTGAAGTGGGTGGGCTTGTGTATGAACGTAAGTGCGTGTGTGCGTGTGTCTGTGTGTGTGCATTTGTGTGTCTTAAGATTGCAGAAATGGGTGTTTGCAAACAGTACTGAGGCACTTTGTGTGGGGCCTGAAGTTGTGACCGTTGAAAGCTGTGTGTTACTGTTACTATAGCATGTGTGTTACTAGTTACTAGCATGTGTGTTACTGTAGCATGTGGGTATTGCCTACATACGTATGTAACTATAGGTGTGGATGTCCCCCTCTTCTAGGGAAACACTTGTATGCATGCTCGTGTGTATACGTTCTGTTTAGGAAAGGGCAACCTTCCCCTGTGCTTTTGTAAAACGCTGGTGTGCATGCTCTGATGTGAATGTGTGTGTGTACGTGTGTGCGTTACGCATAACCTACTCCCCCAAGCTTTGACAAGACACCAATGTACACGCCCTTATGTGTATGTGGGTGCGTGTGCGTCTGCTCATGCATGTGCGTATGCATGTATGCATACTCACAACAGGAGGTCACCTTCCCCCACCCTGCTTTTGCAGTACTTGTGCATGCTTTGTATTTCTACCTGAGTTTGTGTGTGTTGTGTGTGTGTGTCCGTGCGTGCGTGCGTGTGTGTACACAACAGGTGGCGGCCTATTCCCCGTGCTGTTGCAAAACATTGCTGTGCATTGCTCTTATGCGTATTTATGTGTGTCTTCATCACATACATTTCTGTGCGTCTACATCACATACATACGACAGGTGGCTGCCTTCCCCCACTACGGAGGGCGCTGGGCGGAGTGGAACGGCCATTTCAGGGACACGGTACGCAACTTTGTCAAAGGCATGGACGGTACTGCCGGAGCCTTTGCTGCTGTCATGTGTGGGTCACCCAACATCTACTCCGACGCAAACCCAGGCGAAACAGAATGGTGGGTACTTGGTGTGTGTGCGTGTGCGTGTGCGTGCGCTGTGTGTCGCTTACCCTACATCTAGTGGCAAAAATGGGGTTTAGAATTGACGAACAAGCATGAGGATGTGGTAGAAGAAAAAGAATCAAGTGTTCATTTAAATGAGGTGGTGCATCTGCTATGGTAAAGAATCGAGTGTTCATTTAAATGAGGTGGTGCATCTGCTATGGTAAAGAATCGAGTGCTCATTTAAATGAGGTGGTGCATCTGCTATGGT
>Ga0307963_1001349_pt1 | contig 18673 bp, 11 predicted proteins | sample OrgLakmetagen594_FD_201829 | JGI IMG/M metagenome (GOLD analysis project Ga0307963, IMG submission 201829) | Saline water microbial communities from Organic Lake, Antarctica - #594 | ecosystem: Environmental > Aquatic > Non-marine Saline and Alkaline > Saline | place: Antarctica: Organic Lake... | reverse complement strand
CCCCCCTGACCACACAGGGCTGCCACAAGAGATCCTTTTCTGGGGCAGCCGAAATCTCAGGTCAGGTGGTGTCCTGGGTGGGCCTGGGGAGGTTTGTGTGAAGTTTGGTGGGAAGGAGACAACGCTAGGGGCTTACTTACGCCCCCACGAGGGGGGCACCGCCAAATCCAAAGCAATGATTGTTTGCATCAGGTCGCCCCCGTGAAAGACCCACCCTACCTGTCTCACTTAGCTCTCCACCCAAATCAAAGCCCCCTACACCTCATCTGAATGCAAGACACTTGATGTTATATCTAAATCATTGATATTTGCTGGAAATTTGGCATTCTGGGGGGTTCTGTGGGGCCCGCTGCGTAATTGCACCCACTTTGGCAGGGAAAAGGTGCATTTCTGAAGTTGCCCCAATCGACCTCTGCTTTAGGATATAAGCAAAATAAATTTTATATAACAATGTTGTAATGTCGAATTTGGGGCAGGGGTACTGGGAACGTCGGCGAGCGGGAGGCACTCACAAAAGGGACACGGGAAGAAGAGAAAAATCTGTCGCTCCTTACCTATTGCGAGTTTCAGCCCGGTTTTTGCTCTCAGGGTTGCGGCCAAATTATATGACTTTGACAAAATTTAAATAAGGTCAATTGATGGCCTGATTGATTTTTGGCATAATTTTACCACCTAACATAGGGGCGCTTTTTCCAACTGTGCCTTCCCATTCAGTCCATGACCCCCAACTCACACCAGAGTTGCGGCCAACAAACGATGATTTATGAATTTAAGAGGGTGCGGATTGGTGGACTGTGTGAAGAATGGTGCCTGTTTTGCCACCTAACATTTTTCGTCCAAATATCTTCCAGCCTCTGCACCTATCCCCAATCGTAAAGCATCTGCTTAAAGGGGGGGAAATCAGCTATTCAATGCATGTCTCAGGTCACAGAACGGTGGAGTGGGTGCAGAGATATGCTTGTGCAAAATTAAGTGAGACTATTTGGCTGGCAGGGGGGTGAGTTTTTCACGGGGGCGACCATAATGAGATGGCAGGGGAATACTATAAATCATTTGCAAAAATCTTGGCAGCAATTTCTCCCACATTAGGCATTTTGAGAATTGAGATTAAATTTTACTCGCAATTCAGGGAGGTGCGCATTGGCACATCTTAATTACCAATGACCATTGGCCTGATTGCGCTGCTCTTGCTTTTAAATAACACCCGACCAAATTCTTGATTGCTAAGCAAAATGACCACATTCTGTAGGTAATAAGTGTTACATTCAGGAGCCGTAACGAGCTGTTCTGACGCCCGCTCATAAAGAAGCCTGTTCACCGTTCACACCACTCCCTGTCCTGTTCATCGAATACTAATTGCTTTACAATTCCTCTCCTACTTCCATGAAATAAGCCAGGACAAACAATATAACACAGGCGCTATCCTTCAAAGTCTGTGTACATTTGAAAGGAAAGTTTACATTTCCCCCACTTTTGCTCTGTTTTAGGTAGCAAGCTAATTAACTTTTGAAAAAAAAGAGGAGATGTGCTCAGCATTAATGTTATTTGGAGGTTGAATCCAAACTAAGTGTGTGCTTACCTTCGTTTTCTTGCATTCCCTCATTAGACCCACACTGGTCTTCTGACTTGTGTGACGCGCCAACCTGCACGTGCTATCGTGTAGGTCTTTTACACAAGCAAATGCGTTTGTGTCTGCGCGTGCATCTGGCATGTTTAGGTATATGCCAAAGAGTGATGTGTGAGCATGCATGTATGTACCTGCATATACATGCAGAAATGCCAATGGACTTCATATCACGCATTGAATCACGCGCTGCCAAGATGACTTGTAGCTGTAATAAACAAAGCACGTTCAAACACGTGGTATAATAAAGGTGGGTGTACATGAAAAGTGGATCTGCCAACTGCAAGGGTTACGTACCTCTTGGTTCTACTCCTAAGCATTGTATTTACACCGGTCCTTATTACACCAAGTCAAATCAAAGCAATGCCGAGCACATACCTCATTGATATGCTGCGATGGGAGCAAATGCTGCTCAGAAGGTGTGCTGTGCACCTTTGTCATGCTCTGCGGACTCTGACCATGAGAATAAGACATCTCTTTTCCGACCTTCTGGGGCCTCTCTTGTACACTAGGTGCCAAAGAACAGGCTTGCTGCACTGGCTGCTGTTGCCTCTGCTCCACATCAGCTTGAGTATTATTCCCCCTGTGCTCCAATCCACGCTCGAGATCCTCTACTTCATCTAGGAAGGCTCTAAATTGAACCTGAAAAAAGTTATGGGCAGCACTTTAGCGCTCCTGACCTGCAATGCAAGTGCATGCTACGGACTTGCGCATAACATATGCACTCTGCTAAAGCAGCATCATTACCTTGCTGGGTTGAATGGGTGTGCACCACACCTCTGCACAATTGGCCAAAAGGCCCTTGTTGTAGGGGTTTGAGCGATTTTCATGCCGGTACCTACAACCGTAATTTGTGTGCATGTAAATGCATTTAACAAATCAAGGGAATCGGGTGGTTTGTCCTTGCACGTTGCCTGTCCAACACTTGAACGTTGTACCATATGTGCTTTAAATTCTTGACTCAAGGCAAAAAAGATCCCTCAATTGCGCGGATTGTTTAAGGGGAGGCTTGCTTGTGAGCATATGGTTACAGGAGTGAGTGGAAGTAGGTAGCGAGGTAGGAAACAGGTTTGCCAATTTAGCCTCCAGCCACACAAGCATTGATTTACAAAATAAACATCACTACCTACATGGAATGCAAGGCAGCAATGTCCTTGTGGGATTCTTAACAAAGCCAACCTTGCAGGCACGGTTTCCAGCTGCAGCCCCCAGCTAATTGCCAGTCAAGTGACAAGCACAAAATTTATATCTTGTACAGCAGCAAACATAACTAGACTTTACAAGCACCTGATGACAAATTACCAGTAAAGTGGTGGAAGAGCGCGGCAAGGCCTTGCGCAAGTAAGTCAGGTTTGGTGCTGATTGTATGCTTTCTGCAGTATAGGGATGTTGCTTGCAACGTCTAGGCACGACACGGCCAAAGGCTTTAGCCTATTTTGAAACCATGCAAGCAATTTATTAACGTCTCCCTCACACCTTTGCAGGAGATTGCTGTTCTGATTTGCAGCATCCCTTTCATATATGGCGCCCACATGCTATATAGAAAAGCATATTTTCAGCAGCATTGCAACTGCCTATACTGATAGATTAAAGCTACGCATGCCCATATTCTATTGAGCTCTTGATAAAAAAAGTGGTGTGTCGCAGCTGGCTGCATATCTCTAGTCTGTGATACAACAGCCTGTTAGATTTATTCTCCCTCTAGTCTTATGATGTCACAAGTACGCAAGATACACAAGACATAGATTAGATAAATGATTGGACAAGGTGGTAGCTCCAAACCGCAGCCAAAGTAATGCTGTTGAAGGCCTGGCGTTACCTCTTCATGCCTAAAACATAACAAAAAGTTTACAAAACTACTCTATAACATTTCATCACAGGTGCATATACGCCTGCAGACGCACATACTTGCACGCACACATGCTCTACACACATGAGTAAGGGTGGGTCATGACCTCGCCGAGACTCGCCGAGTGTGAGGCTCTCTGAGCCTCGGCGAGCCTCTTTCCCGGTGTGGAAGACACTCGTCGGCCAGCGAGAGTGTCCACTTTTTGGGCGGAATAAGCCCCATCTCCCAAAGAAATCCCCAATAGTTCCCTAATCCAAAATTTTCATGGCTGAATTGGCTGACAGGCCCATCTTTTTAATTAAGTGTCTTCATTAATAATATTTATTATTATAAAACCAGGAGGAGTTAAAAGGGGTGTGCAACAGAGGGGGGTGTAAACGATAACCGAATGTTCCTGGCTCACACGTCCATGTTTTCCCAATGTTTTCCACCCGGTCTCAACGTTAATATTCATTAACATATAAAAGCGAACAACAGAAAAAAGTTTTGGCTCAATTTGTGCAGATCTGAGAAAGTGATTTTCTAACCGTAATGCACCAACTAGGGCTTTCCCAGCGAGTGCCGAGCCTCGTTGAGGCTCGCCGAGTCTTGCTGGCAAAATCAGACACCCTATTTACCGACCCTTACACATGAGGCAAAGACACAAATGATAGGTTATTGTATGCTCCACCATTTTTGGAGATCCACAGGATCACGTCACTTGTCTGAACAAAAGTCCCCAAATGTTCTTTTTCATGTAACATTATATAACGATGTAACATGAAATAGCGTCTTGGCTGAAATGGATGACCCTGATGGCCTGGGTGTAGCCTATATAAAGAAGTTAAGAAGCTTGCTCGCTCCAAACTTCATTCTGTCAACTAAGCTTCTAACTTGTCCATACGAGACGTGCCCTTTACAGTACAATTACCAATTCTTATCAGGAGCCGGTTACAAGCCAAGCCTGCAACCCTCCTGATCCTCGTTGATGTTTTCTTCTTTTCTGTGGTGAAAGGGATTCGTGGTACCTAATACCCAAATTTCCTCAGAAATACCCAAATTTCATAAGAAATTTGTTGACAACCTGGAATAAACTGTCAACTGCCGGGCGCACTTTGAGGGTCTTTTTCTGCTTCGTCTGCAGGCGGATGACAGTAAGATTTAAACAGACAATTCTAGTCCTGTACTCTTTCCAGGTCTGCCGAGTTTCGTGGCGAGCTGTGAGGGTCGGACTTTTGGTGACGAGAAGGGCTGCAGAGTGGCGCGTTGTGACGGCCTCGAAATGCAGCATTCACTGTTTCAATTCTTACTTGATTCCGTCCAGAAATCGTGCAGTTATCATGCGCCGTCGTTTTCTGTGGCTGCATGGAGACCGACAAGGAGGGATTTTTGGCTGGCGGTTTTTTCGGGCATTTTAATGCCGCTGATAGTTTATATTTTACGGCGTAGTGACGCACTCTGGATCGTCAACTTGTTGAGAGCTTAAACAAGGAAAGACTTGACTGCAAGGTCACTTGGCACATGACGTGCATCTTCCAGCACTCTGCTGTCAAGACAGGACTTGAAGACACACATACCGTTTTAGTATCAGGCAGACAGCATGCATGGTGGCTACAAACAACACATGAAGGACAAAGTGGTGACCTGCTTCCTGAATCTGCAAGCTTTCCAGAGGGGTGTACGCAACCCATACGATGTTGCGTTGCAAGGTAGAATGCATGCGGCAGGGAGGCTAGGAGACACACAATTGGTTTACACGTATCTCAAGATGCACTCTTCGCACAACAGAACAGTAGCATATATTCCATACACATGCTTTGCAGCAACATTTAAAGAACAGTTTCTGAACCTTCAGGCTAATGTGTCTCTTTCTTTGCAGAGCATGCTAGTACTGAATGCCATTGGCAGACTGCAGATTCACATAAGAAGCACATGACATGCTACTACTTCCAGCACTGAAACGTGTGCAGCATTTTAAAAGGATTGCATGCATGTTCATGTTGCTAGACCTGGCAGGACGTGCACACTTTTGTTGGCTTCACTATCAGGTGCAGACTGCAGACAATCAGAACAAGCAAGATGCTGGCTATTGCGCCTTATGTATCGACCTGTGTGGTGCAAGCATCTGGAATGCGCTAAGTCAGTCTATTTCCGTCTTGTAGGAACGGATATCCGGAAACAAACACACAAAAAGGCAAACAGTTTTGGAGGGTCGGTCTCCATGCAGTTTGCAATTGGTTGTGATTTGGCTGCTTGCCTATGCGGGTGTGGCGGTGTTCTGTGGGCCGTTGGTGAGTATAGGAGGCTCTGCCTGACGAGGCTGGTTATTGGTGATAAGACATTCCATTATTGCCAGTATTGTTCTCTTGACTTGTCTAAACGTGTTATGCGTTATGCGTATTATGCCCGTGGTCTGTTGTACTGCTATACATGTGAAATTGATTCTATTGGGTGTAGGGCCTGGTGCCTGAGCTCAACAATCTTTTCCCATGTCCAGGTGGATTGTGTGGTTGATTGGCTCCAGTGCAGTGATCTGGGCATTGTTAAATGACTTTTGTTTCTGGACAGATGCAGGCTTGATCGAAAATTGCATAATTTAGTTAAAGACTTGACTTATTAGTTGATGACAACAATGCATGCTGACTTCTCTTAGAGATGACGACTTCACTCAGAGATAAAATTGCATGATGACTTCACATAGAAATGATTACTTCACTTAGAGAAGTGATGACTTGATTAATTCACTTCGTTGATGACAAAAATTGCACAATTTAGTTAATTACTTTACTTCAATCTTGTTTTTGTGGACTACTCCACCTTCAGTAAACTAATTTACAAATTCTTGCTATGTGCGGTGGGCACTGTAAAATTTTATTCTGAAGCATCGCATTACTGACTTCATGCCGCCTCTGGTTCTGCAAAAGCGCCTGCCTCATATGCTGATTAAGGCACATTGAGGCAGATTAAGGCTACAATTCTAGCATTTGCTGCATGTCAGAAATTGTCGAGTCAATCCTATAAATGCTTGCTGGTAACGACAACTTCAAGCCAAATAAGAGGATACAACTTGAGCGGCTTGCAGTTGGAACAAGTGTGTGAGTGTAGTGTGAGTACATGCGTTTTACTCACAGTTTGCAAGTTATTACCCATATACTTTGACTTCCTGAATTTTAAAACAACCTTGCACCTGATAATGAGCTTGCACCGGATGAGCTTGCATGATCTGAGGTCTGAAAAATAAAGGACTCGGGCCGCGCAGAGAAATTTGGGCAGGCCCCCTGGGGCCCTTCTATCCAAAGTGGCTCAACTTCATTAATTACTGTGGGGAGTGGTTCCTTAATTACTGAGAGGGATTCACGGCCTGCGTAGCTTAATCTATTTCTTTTCTTTTGGAGGGGTCAGTATTTGACCCATTTTGGCACCCAGGTAGTGGCTGGGGTTTGATATCTCACGAATCACTGGATCTTTACACACCATTTCTTTTACAATATCCTAGTACAGACTCTAAAATATCGTACCAAAAATCACCCAACTGGGTGCTATGGCTGGTCGGATGCAGCATACATGTGCTTGAAAAGTAGGGATTATGCCGCAGCTAATTAGATGTGCGCCATGACTGGCAACTTTCAACCTCGAGTGCTGTACATGACAGTCATTAGCTTGAAAAATTCCTGTCATGGAGAACATGCACTAGAAAACAATTAAAGGTTAAGCCCGTTTTTAAGACTTAGAAACAACCCTTTTTGATGTATTTATTTAACATCTGTTTGACTCCTTGCACTTCCAACAACCTCACAGAATGTTCTGCGCAGGGAATTTGCAGTTCCAACCACCCTGCCAGAACCTGAGTCAACTGCCAAATAAACCTGTTAGTTTCAGGTGCCCGAACGTTGCCAGAGTTTCAGGTGCTTAAGCATTGCCAGAACTTCTTTTCCTCACAGATGCCCAGAAACAAGCCGGGGACACAGTACAGGACAACACCCCCAGGCAAAAGATACTCAAACGTTGTGAAGGACTCGGTCAAACCCACGCACTGAGTTTTTAAATCCGGCAGAGTTCTGGCATGGTCAGTTGTAATTGCAAGTGCGAAAAAAAAATCTCTGCCAAAACCCGTGATTTGAACGTTTTGCGTATTTTTTGTCAGAAATGCTCCCACATAGGAATGTACATATGTTTATCGCCATTTCTGACAAATTGATCACTCCCTTCCCCCCAGTTAATATAAATAGCAGTAGCATGATTTGTACAGTGTAGAAAAGAGCAAAATAAACCAAATATGATTTTTGTGGAGGGCCAGATCTACCTGGACGCGTTTTCAAACGGCTCATGCAAGATAACCTGGCTCCTTGTTTTAAACCCAAGCCACTTGAAAATTACAGATCTTTATGCAAATATGGCACATCTCTTTGCAGATTTTGAAACATTTCCCCCTGCACTCTCAGCAATTGTAGTACCTGAACGTCTCGTAAGTGGTCTGGTTGGTGGCCACCAGGTACGCATGGAATCCTGACAGCCCTCCAACAAACCAGAACAGGAGGAAGGTATAGGCCATGATCACGATGGCCGGAATGGTGTCTCCAATGGTCTGACCCCACCTGCATGTCAGAGCAACAGCCAGTGGGTGTGATCCTTCCAGCCTACAGAGCATAAATTCAAGGGCAGAGCATGCTGCAATTTCTGTAAATGTTGTAATTATTAATGTAGAAGAGTTTATTGTATGCTTCGAAGTATGTTGTATGGTTCAGTGCATGTGTGCTCAAGTATGCATGTACGAAAATTCACTTGCGTGCCAGCACTCACTGCCAACCATGCACTCCTTGTTTGTTTCTTTTGCAGAGATGGCGGTCTAATTCTTTCATAAAAATATTGAATGGTCGAGGGTTTGAGGCAGCAGTAGCAACAACTTTCCGGCAAATTCAAAGGTCATGTGCTGCACTTACCAACCGACAAGGTGCCAGTCCGTTTGGGAGGTATTTAGCTTCAAACTTCAAACTATGCTTTAAACAATTGTAATTGCTAAGAGAGCCTGAAAAGCTCACAGTTTCATCCTGCTGAAGCAGATGGAATGAACCCAAGGGAGCTGTCCAAGAGGAATGCCACTTGTTTACAACACTTAAAAGGGGGGCTATGTCGAAGAGCACTGAAGACAGTGCTATCCGCCTTGGCAGCACAACCCTGTTCGTTCAACAAACGAATTGCGTCTGCTTAATAACACCTGAAACCCAAGACGCTTGTCGCAATATGCACGCATCTCAAGATGAACACTCACTTATCGTCTCCACTCTCCCCACGTGCCCGTGCTTTGTCTACAAGTTCGCTGTGTCGCACGAACAGTGACGCCAGTGAGTTGCCAAAGGCGTACAAACACAACACAGTTGCTGTGTAAATGAAGAGTAGGAAGAACCGGTAGTTGCGCTGTAGGGCACGAGAGTAGATGGAGCAAAGTGTGAGGGAGCATGGGGCAGCACTTCATTAGGTGTGAGCACGAGTAGCTGCAACAAACAAGCACAATGGCAGGCGCCCAGAGTCATGGCCCATCTTGTAAGCTTGTGTGGTTTGAGGCACGTGCATGTGCTGTGCATACCTTCCATATGTAACAAAGCACCCTAATTTCCTCTGAAAAAACAGCTATTACTCTCATCTGAGTCTCTCGCAAAGGCACCAATTACAACCTGTACTTACCGCTCCCACAGTGGTTCCAACCCTGCATGCAAGTGAATGTGTGGCTTTGTATGAAGCATATGCGGGGGTAGGTGAGGACATTCTAAATTGTGTGAATGTATGCCAATGAGTAGGGTTGGCCAGGATTGTACACACGCACCGCATATGACCATATAAATGGACATTTCCTTGCTAGAAATATCGTATATGCACCGTAAATACGTATGTGTGTATGGCTCTGGCCAATCCTATCTATGAGCAACTTTTATCTTTCAAATGAGAGTATGCTTGCGTCTGTATGCATTTGTTGGCATGCGCGTGCTTTAATGTGACAAACTGCATGTATTTTATTGCCATGTGTGATGTGTGTGACCTAATTATTTGAAACTCATCCCTTTTAATTCGCGTGTGATTACATGTGTGCGTGTATGATTGCGTGTTTGTACGTGGGTGTGCGTCTGTGTGCACATCTTGCTCACCAAGGGCAATGGTGGTCGAATCGCTCTATACAATTGTCGTTCACGCTGCAGTGGTGCGCACGAGGTGGCTGGTAGAAGTGGCAAGTGTCGTTGTAGCGTGTTATGATGCGGTGATTGTTCACCATCATTTCTTTGGTCCTGTGATAGGTATTAGTGGGAGAGGACGGACGCGCAGCGATTGTTTCTGATCATGTTTGTGTGCACACGTGTGTCTGCATGCGTTTGAGTGCTACATGAAGGTGGCTTCTCACATAAGCAGCATTTCACACCCTTGTATTCAACAAACACAAAGCCCGTGAATTGCAAGAAGTCATTTCAGCAGCCTACCGTGGTTTTCTGCCCTGGAGGTACTCTTCATCAGGCTGGCGCCTTGGAATGATGCCTGGGTCGGTGCATGCGGTCATGCCCAGGAAGAGCAAGGCCAGCACAGGGAGGATGCAGCTGCAGAGCAGGAGCACGAGACTGCCAGGTGTTCATGCAATTCCTCTCTGGCAAGGCAAGAGAGCATGGAGGGTGTGTGACACCAACCTAAAGACCATGATTGCAGCAGAGCGCTGGATGGTCATGTATGAGGCAACGAAGGTGAGGTATATGACCACGGGCGCCACCAGGATGAAGACCGTGCCTACAGTGGGCTTCCAGTTGGGCCCCGTGATAAGATGACCCCAGCAAAGGAACTTCTGCAGGTGAATAGCAGTGTTTACTGTGTTTGCACATGCACTTGTGGTTCCACAAGATGGGGGTGCCCAGGCAATGAGCAGACACCAGAGCTGCACCTCGTTCCCTTGCCACGCCTCCCAGACACGTATTCTTCGCGAAGCATGGCCACCAAGCCCCCCTGCTCTCTCTTCCATCGCAACTTTGACGAATTTCGAAGTCGCCTACATGTCGTCCGACATTGGCTGGTGAAGAATTTATCTCTTGCTCTTGTAGCGTAGCGGCCCAAAATGGTTACCCGGATGAATGAGCGATAATTAATTCTTACTTTACTTATGCATATATATACATTCGCCCCACCGCGTCCTCGTAGCATATACCACCTAACCTGTACGGTATTTACATGATTGAGGCTTTCGATTTTAACGGAGGAACTCGATTTTAACGGAGGAGCTCGATGTTATGCGGCGAAGTGTAAAGCGTGCGCAAAAACACTTCGTCTTTGCGGGCCGGAAGACTCGAACCGAGAACCTCGGCTTCGATACCAGAATGTAACAGCGCTAAGTGAAGTACCGACAGTTGTACCTTAGGCTGAGGAATTGATGCGGGAGGACACGGGCCCCGTGCTCGCCCGTGTCTGTGAGCTGCTGCCTGCTAGCAGAGAAATCAGGGAATTTGTGTAATTTCTATTATATTAACTCTACTGAAATCCAACTCCCCAGGGATAATATCCCCTCCTTGCAGTAAGGAGTTAGGCCAACTAACTCCATTACCACACATGTAACAATGCTTGTTACATTGCCCCCCCCCCTAGAGAAACCCGTCCTCGGGTTTACCAGAGTGCTATTTGCAAAATGCGTCGAAGTAGCCAGAAAAAGAAGACTCTTTAACACGTAACATAAGGAGTAAAATCCTTATGAACTGTTTGGTTTGGCTTTGTGGTTGATCAGACTACTAGCTCCAGACATTAACATTCTGAACAAGCATAGCACGTATTCTGACGCGTACAGGACGTGCTTGTGCGGATCACAACTTGGCGATCTGCACCCAGGGGCAACGCCACCTGGTTGTGAATAAGCTGCTCAACAAAAAATTATAGTACATGGAGAGGTACTCACAAATAAATTGTGATTGCCCAGGGCACAAACTGTGGCCTTTAGATCCTTGATCGCGGCTAAGTTTTGAACTATTTGCGTCAAAGTTTTCGATGCTCTTAGAATGGGCCCCGTAACTTGCTAGTTTCAAGCTCAGCCTTTTCAATTGTTTTATTTCTCAGTCCATCTTTTTACACTTTAATTCCTCCTGTCTACTGAACAAATTAAACCCAAGATCATGATACAAACCATGGAACTCCTTAGTCAGGAAAAGAAAAAAGGGAAAGAAACATTACGTAACACGTTGTTGGGGCATTTTCTCAAAGGGGGATTTTCTTTAAGCCCCAAAATACACACGCTGAAGTAGCCTTGACAAGCTCAACCAGTTTCATATTCTTGTACTTGCGCTTAAATAATGGCGGAGGAATGCATGGTCTCGTCCCACGCTGGTGTCTGGGCCTGCCTGATCAACTGGGTATGTTGGTGGGGAAGTGGGGAGAGGGGAGGAGGGGGTGCTCTTGGAGAGTTTCGGTAGCATGGAGCTGTTCTTGTACAGCTCGCCTTTGGGGGGCTCCATGTTGGGGCTCTGCTTTGGCGGGTTGGCTGCCTTGGTGCCGCATGCTGCTGGGCACTGCTGCTGGGCTGAGCGACTGTCCTCTGTTCTCCGTACCTGCACACTTGATAAGTTAACTCAGCACGTCTGGTTTCATGAATCTGACTGAGGCCTGTTTAGCATCCTGAGACACATATCAACAGCTTTTTCTCGTTGCCTTCTGCTCGTGCTTAATCAAGCAAACAGGCGTTCTTTTCTCTGTTGAGGAAGGCTTAGGCAACGTCGCAGAAAGGAAGAAGGGGGTGGGAGTATCAAGGATGCATGCTTGGGCATGCAGATCAATCTGTGATGTCCTTTAGCTGGATGTAGTGCTGGAGCGATCTGGTATTGCACTTACCGGGAAAATTGAACAATGGTGCACCATATCAGGACAGTGTGGAAAGTAAATTTTTGTGCTTATCAGTCAGTAAAAATCTTGATTGGCTTAAGATCTATATTTAAAAGGCTTACTTTGAAGGGAGATCAAAAGTTTCCAGGGAATTTAAAACTTTCCCTTTTGTGTATTTTAGGCCGAACAGCTCTTTGGCTGCTTCATTGTAGCTGCCGTCCTAGCTAGAATCTTTTGTGTCGGCTGTCTGTTTCTAGGTATAGACAAACCAGCCTCACCCTTATCCTAGCATTGGAGCCTGCACCCATTTGCCTAGGCCAACTTTTAGCTCACTGTTTCCCTTCCTGTCCTCCCCACTATGGACTTGGTTTTTGAGAGCGACTTGCTGTGCTTTTCTAGCTTAGACCTCCAGGGGAGATTTTTGCTTTAGCCTTGGATTAATTTAGAGTTGGTTTTGGCGCACCAGCCATCGCAACAGCTTAATCGCTATTGTTCTGGCTTACTCTTGTTTTCCTTGCCTCTTGTTGAGTGCCCCGAGGTTATGTTGCTGGATGAACGCGGGTTAGCACTCAGCCTGTTCTTCTTTTTCTTTCTATTTTACTAGCACTTCAATACAAAGAAATTCAAGTGCACAGCTTTTCCTCTCCCATTTTGCCTATGTACTTTTTGCTGTTCTATTTTGCATGTACCTCAGCTGTGCATTAAGTAAATTTAAAACATGTTATAGGTGGCATGCATGCAGACTCAAGGTCAACCATTTCTTGAATATTTTTAAAAAATCTGTACCTAATTGGCTTAGTACGTGCCAGTTGGCATGCTTGATGTTTCAAAGCGTTAATTAAAGCTTACAACTGTTTCAAAAAGCCAGTGGCGTATCATCAGAGGTTTCCGACATTCATGCCAGAGTACATGGGAACAGCTCTGATTACGAATGTTATGAGGAATGTAGCATGGTTTAGGACTTGATGTCATGGACTCGAGTGAGAGTTGCTTGTTTGGCAGAAACTCAGACCGGAGCGGAGTTCACGTGTTTGTAAAGTTGAGTTTTTTTGGTATGTGCTACAAGTCTTGTGTATTACAGCAAACACTTCTCACAAGATCGCAGCCTGGCTGTCGCACTTTTGGGCTGTTGGCTTTATCTTTAACGATAGCGGAGATTTTCAAGATGATAATCAATTGGGGCATAATCAATTGGGGCCCCTAAAACCCATACAGCACCAGTTCAACCGTTTATTTGATAATATGCATCTTGGTAGTTTTTGAGGCTGGCATGGTAAAGACGGGTAGTGAGTCCCTGGTAACCCCCCCTGCAGTTTCTGTGCCTGGCACTCTTGCTTATTTAAACCTGTTACTCCAGTCTATTTGTAACTTCTTTACTCCTTTTGGTACTCTGTTGACTCCTACCTGTCTGACAGGGCCCTTTTTGTCTGCTGGTAAAGGATTTTTACAGCACTTGGTACCAAAGTGGCTTTAATTCCCTTATTTAATGTGGGGGGTGGTTTTCACTGCCTGCTGTTTTCTTTCCTTTCGTGACAATATTTCTGATGGTGATATCAAAAATTTTCTACGACATAACTGTGATGCGTACAAGTTCATAAGTGCAGGCGCACAGCTTGGCACACGAATCATGGTACCAGCTTAAGCCATGTATGGCTGGGCTCTGTTGGTAAGCTCTCAATCTTTTTGATTAATTTTTTGTTGGCCTATAGGTTGAGCAGCTGCCAGGAGGCCTTTACAATCCAATTGGAGGCATTTGTAATTAAACCTAAACTAAACTTGAAGCGCAACATGTCCTCAATATAGACTTGAAATCTTCCTTGGTTTTCATACGAAATTATTGAGGGACATTCATCAGCATTTAGAGCTGAATCACCTTACCTTGATGGCTAGACCTTTTATTTCCGACTCTTTCTCTTGCTTATCATAGAAACTTTCCCTTTTGTTTAGATAGGGTGGTTACAGGCTTTACCAAGCTTCCGCTCAGATGCCCCTGAGGCATATATAGCGATGTAACCTTACCTTGATGGCTATCTGTAACTCTGTAACTCTGAATCACCTTCCCAATAAGGTTAGCATCGCACTTTTTGCATGATGTTTATTCAAGTTTTATCATACTTAAATGTTGATCAGCCATCCCAAACGATACCAAGCAGGCCTCTCCACTTAATAAAGATGAAGACTACTTATTGCACTACCCGGCCATGTCACATGGTGCTAGAAAATGGTGGTCAGGTTTCCATTGGCGATAGTTTTGCAGACGACTCACTTGCAATTAGATGCACTCGTTTTACACGCATCCAGCCTTCTATTACACTCTTACAACTTTTTTTTTGACTTTTTCCGTTTCAGCTTCCGCATCCGTGCCTCCTGTTTCTGCTGCAGCTTTGTTGCATCTGCAGACGCAGGCTGGTTGCTGTCCTTGCTTTTGCCAGCGGCTCTGTCTTTGCTGTCACCCTGCTTCTGGCGCTTGGCACCTGCGCCGCCTGCAGCTTGGAAGAATGTCTTGCCCATCTCCTTGCTGCGGCTGATATTTCCTCTGTCTGACGCATTATTCTTTCTGGGGCCCTCGTAGGTCTGGCTTGGGCTGACATCTACACTGGGCTCATCTGTGCGTTCATCTTCACAAGCTTCGTCCTCGCTGGCAGCAGCTAATCCAGTAGCTACTTCATATGCCCGTTCACTCATTCGCCCGCTCTTGACTTTACGCAGCAGCGCATACTCAGCAGACAACTCCTTGGCCTCATCGTGAGCCTGTTATGAGCAGCACGAGGCACAAATGTGAAGCAGGGCAAAGTTCAAAACCCATGAAGGTGCCGAAGCAACAGGCACTGGAGCAGAGCTATACTTGGGTGTATATGAAATGGATGCGGAAGGTTTGTCCGCTGCATCAGCTCAAAAGCATGATAATTCCCTGTCCAAAATAGATGAGGCAATTCAAAATGAGGAAAGATAAGGACGCACAATTATTATAGGAGCGCCGAAGAGGGTTGATCAGAAAAGTCCTATTAACCCCTTTTAGGAAGAGGCACACCCCTCCAGACTCTACCCAATGAATGAGGGAACAGCAAATAGGCGCATACCTGAAGCTTTCTGCGTACCGCAGCAGTCAGCCTTTCGCCTGCCTGGTGCTGCGCGTCCTGCAGCTTGCTATCTTTACCATCCCGCGCACGCTTTTTACTGACATTTCCTGTTTTTGCGTCTGCTGCCTGCTTTGATCTCTCCTTCAACAGCTGCAGACAAGTGTGCAAACACTGAAGAGTGTGTTTGGGTACTGGGTACTGGACTAAAAAGTGGTGTGATCCTAAGAAAAACAAAAATGGGGTGGAGCGTGTAACTGCACTTCTTTTTGATAGCCCTGTAAACACGCCACCCAGCCAGACGGTGCGTGCATGTGTGTGCGTGTGTGTGTGTGCGTGTGTGTGTGCATGTGTGTATGTGTGTGTGTGTGTGTGTGTGTGTGTGTGTGTGTGTGTGTGTGTGTGTGTGTGTGTGCAATCCTTAAGAAGCATTACGGTGATTTGGCATCTTGGTTTGGCATTCTAAGCATCACCTGACCTGCCCAAATAGGTCAAGATAGAGATTTTGTTAAAACAGTTTTACTGTTCACACACACCTCTTACGTGCAATATTGAACAATTAAAGCCGAGAAACATCAAGACCGAGTCATTACAGCACTGCTCTTTGCCATACCTTTTGTCGCTGCTTCTCCCTGGACTTGTCTTTGTACTTGATGGCCTCTATGTCCACTATGCTAGGGCTGAAATACTCCAGACATCCTGCTGACCCTCCAGTAGATTGCGCCATGAGTGCTTTCTTGACCTCAGGCATGTGCGGCAAGCGCAACAATCCTAGGGACGAGCCAAGGCGCCCAAGGGGTAGGTCCTGCATGACCAGCAAGGGTGCATGTTAACTGTACAGAAAATTCATTGTATCCAAATTCCAGTTTGCTTTTTGGTGACCATCCCTGAAACCTGCCTCAGGAAGGGTCGCCGACGCTTTACATACAAATGCCTGGGACAACCTGCTGGTGCGCACAAAAGTGAGAGCTGCCCCATGCTCTTTTTGCACCTTTCAGGGGGGGCTTGCAATAGCTTCCTGGAAAAAGCAATAAAAAGCGTTTCTTGGTGAAGAAAAAACCAGAGGAGGTCAACGGAGGAAAGGCCTGAAAATGTGCATTTTTGCATTCAGAAGGCAGCCACTCACAGCCACCTCATCCGATTAACACCACTTTAGTACCAAAGTGTAGCTGGCATTGAGAACTACCCGGGCATGTGCCCAGTTTTATGTGGGTCGCTTTGCGTGCTGAGATAGACTGGATTAAGCACACATGTTGCATGTAAGCCCTAATGTGGTGATTTCCATGGGAAAATGGCTCAAATCCTCATACAACACCAACCACTCAGCCGTTTTCTTTCATTTTTGTTGCAATGATGCTGGGAGCTCATTTTAGATTGCCCACTAAATTATCCTTTCCACAAAACTGCAAGTCCAGCAGTGTGAATACTAAAACAATGCCACTTTTACGTTACGTCCAGTGTTGTGCACATACAGCGTCAATCAGAAATGGCACCGTAAATTACGGTGCTTTAATGACGTCTGCGTAACATAACCGTAATTAACAGTGAAATTCATACTGACGGTGGGAAATCGTAAGTAACGGTGCGGCGTCAGGTACTCAGTGGCTCAGAGTGCCAACTCTAGCTCCGATTTCCCCACAAATAACATTCGCGATTTGCGATAAAAGTATAAAATGTCCTCCGGTAATCAGGCCAAGAGGGCTTGTTTGGCCCTGAGTCAGTCAAGCCTGGCCCGGCCTGGCCAGCTGCTGACGGTTTCCCACCGTAAATAACTAATTCCTGACGGTTTCCCACCGTAAATAACTGTAAAGCCGACCGTCAGACGTCAAAAATGAACACCGTAAATTACGCCTGAGGATTAGTTTCTGACGGTCAAAACCGTAAATTACGCCTGACCGTCAAATGACGGTTGACGGCGTCAACAGTAAAGTGCACAACACTGATTACATCAGACCAGTTACACCCACTTTCAAGCCTTATCCAACTTCAGGAGTCCTTGCATTTATAAACTTGTCTTTGTTTAAGTTAATGTGTGTATGTTCTAGCCTCAAGTTTTTAATTCCTACGTTTCTACGCAGACAGCGTTTGTGTGTATGGGCTAGTAGGACGTGTTAGCCTTTTGGACGTTTTTCACCTGCAGCTTCGCTTTGTCAGTGCGTATTCCTCATCAGCAGTCTAACTTGCCCCCCTAGCCTCGTACTTTTAAGGTCAGCAATGTTCCAATTGCGAAACATTCCCTTTTTACTTATTTTGTTTTGAAATTATCTTTTTAGGTTGAGCAGCTATCCCACGTCTAATGCCTTGTAGTCCAAACTAAAATAAACATGGCAAAGTCCCCCTCGTGGGGGCGTATGCCCCTAGCGTCGCCTCCTTTCCACCAAACTTCACATAAATGCCTCCCTAGGCCCACCCAGTGCATATCCTGACCTGAGATTTTGGCTGCCACAATGCAAAATTTTGTTTGGTGGCCCTGCGTGGTCAGGGAGGTGGGGGGGGGCAGGGTGTGGAGCGGCAGGGCCTATGTTGAGATCAACATGTTTTACATTGGCAGTGCCACCTTGGCACCGTACCGTAGACCGTACTGTAATATACCGTAATTACGGTAAAATATGGTGTAACAATTATGGAAGTACGCTGTTTCACAGCAAGTATGGTCCGTACCGTACAAACCGTAACCGTACCAAACCGTACAACTCAACAAGCCTGGAAGTTCTAGAGCAACAATTTATGTTTGGGCAGTCCCGACCTCCTCCCCAGGCCCACCCAGGGCACCTCCCGGGCTGAGACTTGACGTAGGCTCCTAACCAAAACCATCACCGTGTCAAATTAATGAGGGGAACCTGTGCCGTGTGTAAAGTTTTCAAGCAACATTTTAGGTTCAGAAGCTCCAGGAAGCTGCCGAGGATCCCTCAGCCAAGCCCCAAACCACTTCCTGCTGGTGCAGTATCCATCAGCACACTTCCCTGGTTGCGTTTGCTGGGTCAGGGGCACTCAATTGTGTTCCAGTTGCAAAGTCCACGGTTGACCATGCAAGCATGACTTTCTGAGCTTGGATTCAATCAATGCTACTGTTGATGTGCTACCGTACCTTAAGCATTCACCCCGGAACCGAAAATTCATAATGTACCTTTCTTAACTCACCCCGGGTAAATAACGTTTTTTGCCCTCCGGCGTGATACCAACATCGTAAAATATATATTTATTCAGAGGCTCCGGGGTTAACCGGGGTTAGCGAAAATAAAGTTTGGTGGGTGAGTGAACAATGATGAGTTGAGAAGGCCCCTCTGCCCCCCCCGCTCCCCCCCCAGGCCC
>Ga0307963_1001347_pt1:2500-18679 | contig 18679 bp, 17 predicted proteins | sample OrgLakmetagen594_FD_201829 | JGI IMG/M metagenome (GOLD analysis project Ga0307963, IMG submission 201829) | Saline water microbial communities from Organic Lake, Antarctica - #594 | ecosystem: Environmental > Aquatic > Non-marine Saline and Alkaline > Saline | place: Antarctica... | reverse complement strand
TTCCATGCTTGTGTACCTGTGTGCTCTCAAGGCAGTGCTGAGCACAAGGGTAGAGAAATATTGATCTGTGTTTCCATGCTTGTGTACCTGTGTGCTCTCAAGGCAGTGCTGAGCACAAGGGTAGAGAAATATTGATCTGTGTTTCCATGCTTGTGTACCTGTGTGCTCTCAAGGCAGTGCTGAGCACAAGGGTAGAGAAATATTGATCTGTGTTTCCATGCTTGTGTACCTGTGTGCTCTCAAGGCAGTGCTGAGCACAAGGGTAGAGAGTAAAGTGCCTTCTCTCTAAATTTGCTTGTGCTGGTGGATTATGAGGTTGTGTGCAGTGATGCCCATACTCACAATGCCTCTGCTAGTGCACCCATCAAAATGCCTCTGCTAGTGCGCACATCACAATGCGCCCATACTCACAATTCCTCTGCTAGTGTGCCCATACTCACAATGCCTCTGCTAGTGCGCACATACTCACAATGCCTCTGCTAATGCGCACATACTCACAATGCCTCTGCTATTGTGCACATACTCACAATGCCTCTGCTTTTGCTCTCGTCTCAAACACACTGCTTTTGAATTTGTCTAGTGGAGTATGGAATAGTGGGTACATACATTCTAGACGTTTTGGGGCCGTTCAGCAACATATGCAGTGGAATTACGCTATTGCTGCAGTAAGATCTTCAATTGCATGTTTTAACAGCTCATATACAACCGTATGATCAACCCTAATGTTTTTCCAGGACGTGTGCCTAGACCTGATTGGCAATGTATTATAACAAAAATACTTGGTGAAACCACTCTTGACATTTGACATTTGATTTGCAAGAAACAAGTTCTACCAATGCTTATGTATTCGAAAACAAAATCCTGCCTGTCACTACACATGTTCCTAACATGGGCACAGCTCTTTTTGAGCTAGAACCGGTAGGAATGTTTTTACACTTTTACACACAGGCACCCTATGCTTGGTACTTGCTTGGTACTTTGCTTGGTACTTGCTTGGTACCCTATGCTTGGTACTTGCTTGGTACTTTGCTTGGTACTTTGCTTGGTACTTGCTTGGTACCCTATGCTTGGTACATGCTTGGTACCCTATGCTTGGTACTTGCTTGGTACTTTACACACAGGCACCCTATGCTTGGTACATGCTTGTGATGTCATCCTTCCTTTTGACAACGCTGCCAAACTTGTTCTTTCCAGTTTGGTCAATAACACACCTCTCTCGGCCTTTTGGCTGAGATCAAGTATAGTGTCTGTTCTATTCTTAATTATCATCAGAAGATGTACCAGGCAGTCCAAGTGCTTGGCCCCCAAACTCTGCACTATGTCCACCACACTGCCAAACTCTTCATGCCAGGCACGTTCCATTTGCATCTTGTCCACCACGCTGCCAAACTCTTCATGCAAGGCACGCTCCACTTGCATCTTGTCCACCACGCTGCCAAACTCTTCATGCAAGGCACGCTCCACTTGCATCTTGTCCACCACGCTGCCAAACTCTTCATGCAAGGCACGCTCCATATGCATCTTGTCCACCACGCTGCCAAACGCTTCATGCCATGCTCACTCTTTCCAGTACCAGTAAGAACTATCATCGGGAGCCGGTTTCAGGCCAAGCCTGCAATGCTCCTGATCTCAACTGATGCTCTTTTCCTTTTGCAGTGGGGATATTTACTGATGTCGATACCAATGAGGACTTCCCTTCTAATTGCTCATTCTTCCTGCATCTTGCTCTCTTGCTCATTTCTGGCTGCTTTCTCCTTTCTTTGCGCTGGGACAATGTCACGGTTAATGAGGCCTAAATGAAATGTGCTGCTTCTTGCAGGCGAGGCTCATGTCGCTGATGTAATCTGCTCATTTTTTTGGTGCTGCCTGTCGTGGTGTACTTGTGTAGTTCATGTGGTTAGCTGCTGCACAAATGCTGGCAACGCATCCACACTACCATTTGTGAACTGCCTGTTTGGATAATGCACCAAAGCTGCTTAAACTGCCTTGCACTGGTATTGCAGTAGGCATGTAAAAGTACCACATCTCTCTCTCTATCAATCTCTCTCTCTCTCTGTCTCTGTCTCTGTCTCTGTCTCTGTCTCTGTCTCTGTCTCTCTCTCTCTCTCACTCTCTCTCTCTCTCTCTCTCTCTCTCTCTCCCTCTCTCTCTCTCTCTCACTCTCACTCTCTCTCTCTCTCTCTCTCTCTCTCTCTCTCTCTCTCTCTCTCTCTCTCTCTCTCTCTCTCTCTCTCTCTCTCTCTCTCTCTCTCTCTCTCTCTCTCCCCATAAGCAAGCTGCACTTCATGATAATGACTTGTTTACATTTTTGCTACGCTTTTTGCACAGGTGGTGCAAGCATGCAGGTCCCCCATCAAGGCAGGGAACATGAGTGTGCAAAGCATTAGGGTGACGGAGCGTTGTTTACATTTTTGCTCCCCTTTTTGCACAGGTGGTGCAAGCATGCAGGGCCCCCATCAAGGCAGAGAACATGAGTGTGCAAAGCATTAGGGTGACTGAGCGTTGTTAACATCTTTGCTACGCTTTTTGTGCAGGTGGTGCAGGCATGCAGGGCCGCCATCAAGGCAGAGAACATGAGTACTCTGCATAGAGTGATCAGGGACGGGCACGGCCCAGTCACACAAAACCAGCAAGCCTCAACAGCCCGGGCTACCCGCAAAAAATGAGTTGTTCTTGTGCCTGCTGTGGTCTGCGCTCGATTCTGTTAGTTGGATTACGAAGGCATTCATCCTGGGATGAATGCTGAACTGTACGCTAAAAGAAAAAGAAAAACTACGCAGGCAGTGATCTAACCACTCCCCACGTTAATTAAGGAAAAGGAGGCACTTTGGTACCGAGTACCGTAAAGCTCCTCCACCGCGCTAAAAACGTTGGTGCACCCTACTATTAGCTGTTATTTATTTCATGCAGCAGGCAGTGATGTAATCCGCACACCTAATAACTTCTTGACGTGCATGCTGCAGCACGGCATTTTTTGGCTGTGGGTTTCAAGCAATCTGATGGAAGTTTTGATCATGCCATATTTATGTATTTTACTGTTTCCCTCATTACCATACCCGCATTGCGATTCAATATGCATGCATACACGCACCTATGAAGCAACACAAACTAAGGATCATTACCAAAAGATTAATTGAAAGGCTGCAACTGAATTGTGTTGACACCAAAATGTACATGGAATAGCACAGGATGGCTTCCAAACAGGCCCTAGTACCAAACAGGCCCTAGTACCACACCGGCCCTAGTACCAAACAGGCCCTAGTACCATAGGGGATTAAAAGTATAAGGAAGCCTTTCTATCTCTGTGTGTTACACTAGCAGTCATTACTTGTATAGTGAAATTTGGCTAGTAAAGGGCAATTTCATATGCTCTCAGTCTCTCAATAAGCTCATCCACATTAGACTGGAATAGCTCACGCTGGAAAGCATCATGATAAAACAGATAACATTCGTGTTTGATCAACATATAGAGCAAAGCAGAATTCAATCATCAGATACAATCATTTTTACAAAATCAAGCTGCCTCGCAAGTTGGCATCAGGGCTGCCAGCGACTTCTTGCCTGCTCCTCAGACTTTGCAGCCACGACGATAATTTGGCCGGAAGAAATTGGCACAAATCAACATGCCGAAGGGAAACCAGAATTGCGCCCAGCATTATGAGGGCAGTTCCTGTGCCTTCGACTAGGTCTGTTTTCTCCCCAAAGAACGGCAGGCCAAGGATCCACGCAAAGACCACCTGATGATAAATTGGCAGATGTAAGAAGTAGGTATGATAAAAAGATATCACGCATGATGCAAAACTAGCTTCGATGCAATAATTTGCAACAGTGATTAGTACAGCAAACAGTGCTGTCACACCCAGTAATTGGTGGTGAAGTGACAAATTGTATGACGAGCAGTGTTTTCTCACTGAAAGTTGACTGGTCTTGTTTTGATACGCTATAGCAGTTAGGTTATATTCAGCTAGAGGAATACCAATAAGATTGCATTTTCCGGTTTTGATATTGCAGCATCCATTTAGCTTCGTAACTTGCGCTTAAAAATTATTGGTCCACATGGAAGACTTCAGGCCAATTTTAATGCAAGCCAAAGTTCCACCGATCAGGCACACCAGTTGACCCAAATTGTTGTGGTGAGGTTTTTAGTATCAAGAGCAACTGTCACTTAAGAGCAACTGTCACACTATGGCATCATGATATTCGAAAGTACAGCAGAAATGTCAGATCAAATTACCGCCACCGCAAGTATAAGATCAGGCAAACCATTTAACCGCTCTGTCACACAATTCGCCGCTGCCACTGATTGGGCGTGACAGCAATAAGAAAGCCATGATCTCTTACCTGTAACAGGTTGAGCACTGTTGCTCTGCCAGCTAGTGTTACCAACTGAATGGATCTGTCAAAATTAAGAGACCACTCAATTCTCACCTGTGACCGGCTGAGCATTGTTGCTCTGCCAGCTATCACCAACTGAAGGGATCTGTCAATCAAAAGACCACTTATTTCTCACCTGTGACAGGCTGAGCACTGATGTGTGTGCAGCTACCACCAACTGCAAGCTCCTGTCGAGCAAGAGGCCAGCCCTGCAGACAAACATACAATGCATTATGGGATTGCCCCCTTGCATTTACACAATCATGCCACCTATCGCACAGTTTTAGAATGGTGAAGCATGCTGTCATGCTATGCCGTTTACCATCACAAGTCATATGCATGCCTGCCAAATCTCAAAAATGATATAAGTACTCCAGCATGGGGGAGACTCACGGCACTTTGGGCCAATGCGTCTCCTTTTCCTTAATGGGAGTGTTTTGCTGCCTGCGTAGTTTTCCTTTTCTTTTCTTTTCATGAAATGCAAGAAGGGAGAAGTTTGGGATGGCCTAATCTGTCTACACGATTGTTTTGCATGGAGGGAGGACTCAAGCAGCACCACAAAATTACTTAAGCGAGCACAGCAGCACCACAAAAATACTTAAGCAGCATCACAAATTTACTTAAGCAAGCACAACAGCACCACGAATATATGTTAGTGAGCACAACAGCACCACAAAATTACTTAAGCGAGCACATTAGCACCACGAATATATGTTAGTGAGCAGTAGGATAAAGACATGCAAGTGATCGGCAGATCAAATAGACAGTGCACGTTCGCAAGCAGCACAGTACACAGACACGTGCACAGCACACTCGCATGAAAAGCAGATCAAGCAGTACACTTACATGGATAGTAGAGCTCCTGTCTTTGCAAGCAGCACAGTACACAGGCACGTGCACAGCACACTCACATGAAAAGCAGATCAAGCAGTACACTTACATGGATAGTAGAGCTCCTGTCTTTGCAAGCAGCACAGTACACAGGCACGTGCACAGCACACTCACATGAAAAGCAGATCAAGCAGTACACTCACGTAAACAACAGAGATCCTGTCACTACAAGAAGGAGCCAGCTCGTCCCTTGTGGCATGATTGGTTGTGCAGGCACTCCAACTCCAAGGAGCACAGCAGAGAGAGGGCAAGAGAGGAGGTGGTACCAAACTGTCTGCAATGTGTACATAGGTATATTTGAACGACCATTAAATAAATTTGACTTTGGTTGTACAGAGAAATGATGAGGTGTGGTATTTTTGCCTCCTTGCTTGCTGACGATTATTTGTTACACACATGAATTGCAGCACGTATTAACAACAACTTCTTGCTGAAGACTATTTATTTCACTTTTTGTTATGCACGTGAATTGCAGCACATATTAACAACAACTTCTTGATGAAGACTATTTATTTCACTATTTGTTATGCACATGAATTGCAGCACGTATTAACAGCACCGTCTTGCTGACAACTTTTTGTTACACTTTTTATTACAAACATGAATGCAGCACGTATTTAAAACAACTTCTTGCTGACGACTAATTTTACACACACACGAATTGCAGCATGTACTAACTACACACATGAGCAAAATGACACAGTATTTGTACTCACAATGACGAGCGTTGCTTCTTTCTCCTTGATAAAACGCACGCTAAGCAGAGAGAGTGCTCCACAGAAAGCGCTGTGACCAGCCAGGGATGTGAAAAAAGGGACCAGGCAGGGTGTGAAAAAATGTATACAGCCAGGATGTATAATGTGACCGGGCAGGGTGTGAAAAAATGCATACAGCCAGAATGTGGAAAATGTATACAGCCAGGATGTGATTAAATGTATACAGCCAGGGATGTATAATGTGACCGGACAGGGTGTGAAAAAATGTATACAGCCAGGGATGTATAATGTGACCGGGCAGGGTGTGAATAAATGTATACAACCAGAATGTGAAAAATGTATACAGCCAGGATGTATAATGTGACCGGGCAGGGTGTGAAAAAATGTATACAGCCAGGATGTGAAAAAAGGGACCAGGCAAGGTGTGAAAAAATGTTGCCAGTCTGGGGGAAAAAACTACGCAGGCATTGAAAGCCACTCCCCACATTAATTAAGGAAAAGGAGTCACTTTGGTACCGAGTACCGTAAAGCTCCTCCACCGCGCCAGTCTGGGTAATGTGAAAGAGGATGTACACAAATTGCGTTTATTTAGATAATGTGAAAGAGGAAAAGACTACGCAGGCAGTGAAAACCACTTTTCACACGATTTAAATAGCAAAGGGGCCACGCTGGTATCGGAAACCACAATTCCTCCCCAGCAGGAAAGGGGGAAATACATGGGCAAACCCAATTACGTTTTGTGTGCTAGTGGAGGGATATATTACCTAGGGAAATCTGCAACTATGGATGGTCCCTCGCAACTTACTTGAAGAGAAACAAAGAAAGAGAAATGAAAGCAAAGTCAAACAAAGATGAAGTTCAGAGCAAGTTGTGAGGAAATAGGTAGTATGATGATGGAGAGACGATAAAGAAACAAATAAAAAGCAAGAAAGATAGAGTAACATATCATTTGCTGTACTACAAGCCTGCGACCCTCTTGATCCCCATTGATTTTTCCTTTCCTTTTCGCGGTGGAGGAGCGTTACGGTACTCGGTACCAAAGTGGCTCCTTTTCCTTCATTGATGTGGGGAGTGGTTTTCACTGCCTGCATAGTTTTTTCTTTTTCTTTTCTTTTTCTGTACTATAAGAACTGGACTCGTGAGTTTCGCACTGAGCTCAGTAAATTAAATGGCATACTTGATAAATTAGATTAGCAGCATACTTGATAGAATGCACACGGAGCTTGGAAGCAACTGTTTCAACTCGTTGAGAATTAAGATCCAAGTCATTAAGAGTTCAGAGTACGAGTGTTGTAGATGGTGCCACCCACACCGATAAGGATGATGAGAGAAATAACAGAAGCTTCTTAAGAAATAGTGTCGTTGCCTTTGTGCTGTTACTGCGTGGCAAATTTCATATCCTATTTCAATATCTGTGTTATATGTGGCGTGTATTTTAATTATGTCCCTATCCTTACAGCTTCTGCTTTTATCTGTGTGTATAGGGTCATAACTAAACATAGGTTAATCTGTATTTATAGGTTCATCTGTAAGTATAGATTCATTTTCTTGTATAGGTTCATCTGTAAGTATAGGTTCATCTATAAGTATAGGTTCATCTGTGTGTATAGGTTTATCTGTAAGTATAGGGTCAAAACTAAACATGGGTTCTGTTGTATTTATAGGTTCATCTGTATTTATAGGTTCATCTGTAAGTATAGATTCATTTACTTGTATAGGTTCATCTGTAAGTATAGGTTCATCTATCAGTATAGGGACACATTAACCATCCCAACCCTTTGCAGGCAGGCAGATGAAATGGAGCTCTAAATAATGCCTTTTAATAGATAAAGTTCCCTCTCACTTGTTCATCCTACCTAGTGAGTGCGGCGGCCGTGCCGAAGCTTCTGCTCGCTTCCCAGCCCTTAGAAGGTACAGTCAGAGAGGACAGTGCTATGGTTAGTACTTCAGCAACAGTGATCTTTTATTGCATTATGGGACGGCAAGGGATTGGATATTTGCAGGCATGACAGTAGTCACACATTTAGGCATGACAGTCACACATAAGGCGTGACAGTCACACATTTAGGCATGACAGTCACACATTTAGGCATGACAGTCATACAATTAGGTATGACAGTCACACATTTAGGCATGGCGGTCACACATTTAGGCATGACGGTCACACATTTAGGCGTGACAGAGTGATCACTTTGCAGCAAGAACTAGAGACCTTGCGGCATAAAAGCAAAAGAATTAACTAGAGACCTTGTGGCACAAAGACATATTTTTAGGGCCGGCCAAAACCATATAAACACACGGTGTAAACACATTTTTGGCAAGGAAATCACTAATTATACGGCTCTGGCCAACCCTACATAATTTTCCTGTAACTCGAAAAGATCAAATCAATCAAATTCTGATCAATACTGCAATTTCGAGTGCCTTGAAGCATGCAAACAAGACTGCATTGGAGTTTTTACCTTGTCATCATCCCCTTGCTCCGGAAACAGGAATGGAGGCCGCACGTTCAAAAACACGCCAGCAATGCTGAGCACCACACCTGCTGGATACATTTATATGGATTGTTCAAAAAACAAACCCACAATCATAAAACCCACAATCTCTGTAAGTAGTGACTACAAGCAGCATTCTTTAGGTACTTCCAAGTTAAGGAAGTTACCATACATGTATGTATTCTATTTCAGGCATTGGGTTTATATTTCCAGCAACTGTATGCATATCAGTTGCAGGTCAGTCGGAAAAGACACAGGAACGGTAGAAAAGAAAAGAAAAACTATGCAGGCAGCAAAACACTCCCTGCATCAATAAAGGAAAAGGAGACACATTGGCCCAAAGTGACGTGAGTCTCCCCCACCAAGACCGTCCATCTCAACGTGCATGGCCTGCAACGTAATGCCGGTACTACCTCACACTCCTTGCCAGCCCGGGTTTGTTACTTTTTCGTTTGCATTGTGAGATGTGCAGTAGACGGGGGTTTATTACGAAAGCACTGGAGTTCATGTGTCATAGACTGAAAGAAAAGAGAAAAACTACGCAGGCAGCAAAACACTCCCTGCATCAATTAAGGACAAGAAGACACATTGGCCTGAAGTGCCGTGAGTCTCCCCCACCAAAGTCATACACTGAACTCATGTGTCATACACTGAACTCATGCGTCATACACTGAACTCAGCAGCTCTTTGTAGAAGACACAACATTGGTAAACGAGCAAGTGCTTGCCGATTTTGTGTTTTTACACAAAACTTGCCAAAATAAGTAGCCTGGTTATGTCTTGCAGAAGGGACTTGATTGCTATGCATTGCTGCAAGGACCATGATGATTTACCTGACACTCCTAGCCAGCCTGGTCTTTCTCCTAGAACGAGCCATCCAATGACGCTTGTTATTGCAGGACTCTGTATGTATAGTACGCAATTTGCAAGTGTCAAAACGTGTGCATTGTCAGACTGTTCAAAAATGTAGCATGTGCAAAGCCTTCATTATCTTGGTAGTAATTTCCCGTCTAATGCATCTCACGAACGTTCAAAACAGAAGCGAAAATGGTTATTGATTTCATTTGCCCCAGAACGCGGTCAGGCAGCGTTTAGAGTCCACCGACACTACAAGATTGGCACGAGTTGTGAAGCGATGCTGAACGCACTATATAATGCAAGGCCACCGCCGACCCAAGTGCCTGCGTAGATGTAGACAAGGTTGGAGCACAATTAGGGGGAAGTAATTGCAAAAGCTCTTCAATCCTTAGCGCTTTTGCTTGCTGCATGACTTCAGGCTTAACAGTGTGATAAAATAAGCGCACCAAATTTTCCACAGCCATATAAAACAGCCCAGTAGCTGCAAACCCAAAAAAGCCTCGACCAACTGCAAAATGAGAAAGGTTTTGACGTATACAAGAAATGTTTGCAATTTTTATTGATGTTCAATCAATTTGTAGCCTAGATTATTGACAAAACAATCTTTGTTTTGCTTTGCTTTGTGCAGTGCATGCATAAGAATGCAGTGACTTTAATTACGTAGCCTAGATCATTAACAAAACTATCTTCATCTTGCTTTATTTTGCCGTGTGCATCCGCAGTGCATGCACAATGCAGTGATCGTAAATACATAGCCCAGATTATTGGCAATCTTTATTATGCTTTGTGCATGCGCAGTGCATGCACAAAGCAGTGATCCGCCCACCCAGGTATGGAAGGTGGCGGGTGTCAGTCCAGAGCTTAAGCTGGCCTGCTGTATATGCAATCACTGTCCACAGAAAGATGGAGATGACACTACTGACGCCCAAGATTTCAAACGGAGGAATCTGCAGCATGATTTTGAATGGGTTACATTAGAGTACACATGGACAAATAGCAGAGAACAGATTATAGCTACACCAAGATCATATTGTAAATGGGAAGTTTGGCTTCCCATTTACAATATGAGAGAACAGATTATAGCTACACCAAGCTCTAATACCATAGGAAAAGGATATCCCGACCTCTGCTGCTTAGGAACGAAGGTACCTAGATTTCAAGCAATCTCGCTTTCTCTGTTGCAAGGCTGATTTCCTGATGTTGCGAAGGCTTTTTCTAGAATAGTACAAGCCAGATGCTTTGCGTGGACACCAGTATCGTGTAAACAGCGTCACTGCCGTCTGTTGGATTGACATTTGAGCAGTGTTTTAGAATGCACAGAAGATGAAGCAAAGAAGCAAGACGTACTTTCATTCACGGTAACTTGAAAAAGGAAGCACGGACTTTGAGCAAAGAAAACATCACCCGGCTCACCTGCCTCTGTAAAAGAAACTTTACAACCAGGGCAGAGACGGCAAAACACAGGGCTGCGAGAGAGACGCAGGTCGCCCCGTTGGACCATGTGAACTCTTGGAGCTTCCTTTTTATGTGCGCGTGTGTGTGTGTGTGAGAGTGTGTGTGTGTGTGTGCGTGTGTGTGTTTGTGTGTGTGCGTGTATGTGTGTGTGTGTGCGTGCGTGTGTGTGTGTATATGTGTGTGCGTGTGTGTGTCATATAAAATTCCCTGTACAGATGCACATGTTTCATGAAACATGAAACGAAATCAAATGTCACTGAAACGATCCATCCTGACCAATGCAGTCTAAAATGGTTGCTTGCAGTGTAGTCTCAATTACATGGCTCCTGCATGCAATTTTTGACCTCCTTTACTTCGCGTGCACATGTGTAGCTGGTGGCATATCATGTCATCCACGAGTAATAAGAAACGTGATTTTTGAAACAATGGTTTCCTTGATTGCTTTCACTCTCCTCTTACTTGGCCATCTGCGCGCAATGAGACCACAGGCCGGATGCCGCTTTTAACTTCCCAGCATGCTGTTGTTGCAGCCTGCCCCCATCCACTACAGCAGCTCCTTCGTTATCATCAGCAGCGCCATTGTCGCCAGCAGGCGGCGGCTCCGTGGCTGTTTCCTGATCACTCGCTGGCTCGATGACCCTCTGCTGAAATTTGCCGCTGTCCTTCTGTGCAATGTTCTCCTCAACATCAGCGCTGTGCTGCTGCTGCTCTCTAGCGAGCGGCACTCTCAAACTGTCGCTACTCTTTGTGCGCCTCATTCGTCTAAATTTAAATAAATATTCGGTTGACTTGGTAAACTAGGGCAGGATGCAGGCTGAGGCACCTCCTTGTCCCGAAGCCCTGCCTTTATTCCTATAAAAGCGAGGCACGTCCTAGTAATCAAATTAGTAGCAAATAATATTGGAGTGACAATTGAGCCTCGTCAAACGCACCTTTGAAATTAATCAAGCCTGTAGAGTCAACGCTCCTGCGGGACACAGAATAATTATAATCCTAGCCAAACTTTCCAGTCCTCTCTCGTGTCATTGGACCATTCTTCAGGTAAGGCTAGTCAGAAGCATCGTTTTTAAACACATCAACGCACCCTCACCTCACATGCAGATAATTACACATGCTTATTGGTTGTTTTTATTAAGGAGCCTGTGAATTTCCCCCAGACCCCTCTCATCATGCATGCATGCGTGCACAAATCACTGACAAGCTTGTGTGCTGATGAAAACAGCAGTTTTACCGTATTGCATATTGCATGCACTTAATCTTTTCACGTGGCAGACATGCAAGCTTACCTCTCTTCTGATAATCATTCAGCCAGAGCGCCTAATATGTTTAACTAGTCAGCAGTCATCAAACAAATTATGTATCAACTGGATTTGTCACATAACCACAAAGCTGCTGTACCTGCGCAGGCTTTCAATCCTAAGGGTCATCACACAAAACACACACAATCATGCCAACGGCAGCAGCTGCGGATGACGGCACCATTACATCTGAGGCTTGTGCCATCGAGCGCTTGCCTGATGAGGTGAGTAGTTGTATACTTACAGGTTGTTGTTTAAATAGATACCTACAAGTTGTCTGAGTAGTATACTTACAAGTCGTCTGAGTAGAAAATTGCATCGGATGCTGCATCAGACCATCCTTGTCTGCTTGGAATTAAAGCATGAACTAAGGGAGTTGCAGGGGAGTGCAAGGTCGATTTCCATAGAGACTGGATAAAGGACCAGCTGGAAGTCCTATTAGAATTGCACATGCAAAGCCAACAAATAAATTCAATTGGCTGTGACCCTCCTTGGCCGTCCAGGCATGTTCAATTCTCTTTCTGGGGTTGAAATTTGGTGGGGATTACTGCTTGGTCACTTTTCACCTTAACCTTGTTCACCTTGACACATGTCCACTTAGGCCTGGTACAGACATAACTGATAACATAATTATAAAGCAAATTTAAACCTGCCCCTGAATATCCAGACATAAATAAGGTATGCATGCACTTTTGTGCAAAATTGCATCACATAAGTCACTCGTCTGCAAGAACTGGAGTTCATTTGCAAGCAGATACCTTAGCAGGCTCCTAGCAAGGAATATACAGCGGCATAAAAACATCATAGGTGCATTCACCTCCACAAGACACTTTTGCGTGTGACCAAATTCATGGATGCCAAAATTACGACAATGGCACATTTGGCCAACAGCATATGAAATATGACTTTACTATAATATCACTGAGCACTTTGACTACTATGTTCCTAGCATGAGAGAATGCTAAAACCTGTAGGAGCTGAACCTTCTGCTCTGTGTCTTTTGCATTATGAGATGGCGTGAAATATCTACGAGAAAAAAAGGGCAACACCAAATAAAAGCAAGATCTCTAGAGGGATAGGGGTGATGCGCTATGCTTCACTCTAAGAACTGGAGTTCAAAGGTGACACTCTGAACTCAGCAGTTACAGGCGCCAATTATAAGCCATAGCGCCTTTCGTTGGAAGCGCTTGCCAACGCAATCTCAGCTTGGAAAGAGGGAATCAAAGTGGTCATATTTGACTTGATATGCATTAAGTACAGAGATTTTTGTTTTCCTTGCACTTTTACAATTATGCTTGATTATAGCCAGACACACAGACTACATATTCGCCATTGTTATTTCTTTCTTGGCACACACACATACCCAAATAACACAGGTTACAGCCAGACACACAGACCATACATTCGCCATTGTTATTTCTTTCTTGGCACACACACACCCAAATAACATATTTGTAATGTATTTTATATGTATTTCTTAGAGGGGGGACACTGGGGGAAGTAAAAAACTGCTCCCTTTGCATTCAAGGGCTCACTTGCAACTTCATCAAATTGGACCTAGTCTAGCTGAAGCTGAGCACCACCAGCGGAAACAGTTACCATGATAGCATGTATTCAGATCTAGTTAAGTTGCCCTTTGAAGCTGAGCACCACCATTTGGTTGCATTTGAAGCTGAGCACCACCAACAGAAACAGTTACCATGATAGCATGTATTCAGATCTAGTTAAGTTGCCCTTTGAATCTGAGCACCACCATTTGGTTGCATTTGAAGCTGAACACCACCAGCGGAAACAGTTACCATGATAGCATGTATTCAGATCTAGTTAAGTTGCCCTTTGAAGCTGAGCACCACCATTTGGTTGCATTTGAAGCTGAGCACCACCAACAGAAACAGTTACCAGGACAGCATGTATTCAGATATAGTTAAGTTGCCCTGCGTACAAATTCATCGTACGCATCATCGTACGCATCATCAAATGGGACCAAACGCACACAAAAGACACTTTGTACCCGGTATGGTGCAATCTATGGGGAAATGATGTGTTGAATTGTATTCTTGTATTTCTCGCCAACCTCCTGGTCAATTCACTTCACATGATGTATTATAACAAAAACTAGTTTACTTTGTCCATGCTTTTATTATAAAAAAAACAGCGCAGGCAGCATAAGCCATCCTACACATTAGCAGGGAAAGGTAGGGAAGTAGGGAAGTAGGGAAGTAGGGAAGTAGGGAAAAGTGCCACTTCTATACCTGGTACCATAAAACTCCTCAACCATGCATTTTAACTGTGTCCCACTCCTTACAAATGCAGATGCTTTTGCAGGCGCTCTGTAATGTGGCTTTTATACTTTTAAATGTGTCCCACTCCTTGCAAACGCAGATGCTCCTGAAAGTGCTCTCTAACGTGGCTTTTATACTTTAAATGTGTCCCACTCCTTGCAAACGCAGATGCTCCTGCAAGTGCTCTCTAACGTGGAGAGCCCCGCAGATTTGAGCGCCTTCTTTTGTACTTACCACAGAATGGCGCAACGTTTTGCTGAGGACCCTGTCTTGGCAGCCCAATGGATCCTTACGTGTTAAACAAGAATGAGGCTCAATGCACGCACGGTGGATCCTGTATGCGAGGCTGCACGCCAAGCTGTACTATGAGGCAGGTCATGTCACAAGGGGGTGTTGATTCTATACTTCATGTGTTGCGAATGGCTGGGCACCTAGCGAGTGTGAATTTCCCCGGCGACTACGGCCTTTCCACTACACCGCTGAAATATGCGGCGCAAAGGATATGTTCTAGTTGTGAAGGTGCTCCAGAACCCTAAGGTGCGTGCTGACAGCCGGGGAGCCACGTCTGCTCTGAGTAAAGCTGCAGAACTCAACCAAGTAGACTGCCACACCAAAAGTCTCTTCTCCTCTCCTCCCCTCCCCATCACCAGTGATGAGTTTGAATGCAAGAAGTAGCGGGGAGCTACCTGCTTTGCATACTGCTGCCTTTCATGCGCACCCAGAAGCAGTGCACATGTTGATGGCTCATGGTGCTGACTGCACGGTGCGTGCACGTGGCAGAACTCCGTTGCACTATGCGTGCGCTTCTCTTGACAGAGGCCCACTTAGAGCAGACGTGTTACGTGCATTACTAAGCTCATCCACCGGTATTGGCGTCATAGATGCAAGAGTACAGATTTACGTTATGCTGACACTCCATTTTCATTGGCAGAGTCAAAGTGTTTGTGTGAGTGTTGCCGAGTTCTTCGCCAATATGGGTCTTTGGATGCACACATCGCTGCACAAGTTTGAGTTGCACTTCAATCACGATTGATTACAGTTGTTAAAGGTGCGCTTTGACTAGCTGAGGCCTAATATGTCTAACAACGCTGCAGCATGGAATACCACGCAGCTAGTCTTCGTTTCCTATCTGCTTGGCTTGACAAGGATGATGCAGCTACGAGTATGCGTACAGTTAAGGATACGTTGCTTTGCACTGCCAAATGCTGAAGTCCTTCTTGGCTCATCCATTTTGGCTCCCTTTTAATAGGCAGTTCTAGTTGGATGCCGGACGCGTGAAGAGTAGATTAATGAGTCGTGTAACATCATGCCAGATGATCTGATTAGTTTTTACCGCAAGGCAATGCCGTTTTAATTTGCTTTACCATGTTTGATCCTGTTTAGAAAACGGGCACGAGTACAATTCATTGGCAATGATCAACCAAACCTGAAGAGCAGGGCCATTTTGTAATAGAGCCTAGAAAAGAACATGAAAAAGGAAAGATGAAACTACGCAGGCAGTGAAAACCACTCCCCCCATTAATTAAGAAAAAGCAGCCGCTTTGGTACCGAGTACCGTAAATCTCCTTATCATAAACATACTGCAATCGCCTTGCTCTCTTTGAAAGTACAGGAGTCAACTAATAGCAATGAGGTCCAGCACCAAAAACAGTATTTCACTAGTGCTAATTTCACACCAAAGCAAAACACACACACAGAGACGAATGCAAATCTGGCAAATTGCCAAGAATAAAATATAACAGGCACGACAGTGCAACCTGGTGGGACTAAGATACAGATACTTGCTCATCTGTATCAAACCTATACTGGCA
>Ga0307963_1001346_pt1 | contig 18681 bp, 17 predicted proteins | sample OrgLakmetagen594_FD_201829 | JGI IMG/M metagenome (GOLD analysis project Ga0307963, IMG submission 201829) | Saline water microbial communities from Organic Lake, Antarctica - #594 | ecosystem: Environmental > Aquatic > Non-marine Saline and Alkaline > Saline | place: Antarctica: Organic Lake... | reverse complement strand
CAGTCCTACCCAGCGCTTGAGGTAATCCTCACTCATTTGCCATTTTATACGTGCACTCTGCAATGTGTGCTTCTGCACTCGCTTAAAATTGCAGACACCTCTTTTGCTTCACGTGTACATTATATCACGTAATCACGTACTATGCTATGTTGTATCTGAATGAACACCTTTTGAATGCACCGCATGTGACTGTACGTGTCGTAGGAGGACAGGGCGATTAATTGTGCACCACAAATCACAAACACACACGTAAAGTACATACGCCAAATTTGTTTTGCTTTATTTCCCCAATTATTTCCCCACTTAAAACCACGAGGACGGCAAGAATCAATTTTGTGCCTTTTGCAGCCGCTGTTCCTTAGCAATCTACATGACCCCTAGTAGGGATCATGGACCGCACGTTGAAGAGCGCACCAGGTGCAGCTTTCAGTCTTCCCCCCATTTGTTGCTCAAAAACCACCGGATAACTTGGATAGAGCTTAAAACAAATGCCAAGCACCAAATGATTTTTAAATTTCTGCTTTGAGGCTGAACTCAGTCTCCTTGGCCCACATAAACTCGTTATCCCTCTGTCCTTTTCTCTGACAGGATTGTACCTACATATATCACAGCTCAAGATCTCCAATCACATGCATCTAGACTACAATTCCATCATAATTGAGTGAAGCTACAATAAAAAAATACGTCTAAAACGTTGGCTGTGCGTTACCGCAGGTCTCATAGATGACTCAATATATGAGGAAGACTGCTTCTTTGCTGATCCAACAGTCTCATTCTCAGGTACAGTTAAAAGCTTGAAACAAACCGTGACGCACCGGGATGTCTTTACGTAAAATTGCTTGCTGAATACAAACCATACTTGATAACAAGATCTTGGCCGGCCTTTTTACAGGCCTACAGCTATGGAAACGCAACCTGCAACTGCTTGTTCCCTTTCTTTTATTGCCATCTTTGCATCTTCGAGACATTCAGCGCACACAACCAGATTCTGAGAGCGGTGGCGCTGAGACCCTCAGAGTAAGTTTCTTTACTGAGTGTAACAGAGCCTTCTTGCTATGTTTGAAAACATAGCAGCGATATGAGAAACTGGGGTCTGGAACTGCAATGTCAGGTCGACCAAAGGCTTCCCCAGCCGTAGAACCGTACTATCACAACATTTTCAAGGCAAACTGCCTGGAAATAGCTACCTTCCATGCACGCACAGTCTGAATGGGAGTTGCGGACGTACCTCAAACTTCCTTGGACGCCCTTGATCTCCATCTTGGTAGGCAATCAAAGGGGTTGACGGTGCTGATCTGATTTCTTGTTATCTACAGCGCTTTCATCATGGTAACTACAGTAGAAGTTTAGCTGGATCCCCCATAGATCACAGCTATCCTGGAAGTTTAAAGCTGTAGGTTCAGATGAATCCCTCGTTGTTTTGCAGGGAGCAACTGATTACACACTGAATCCGGAGGCAAATAAGGTGAGACAAGCAATTCAAGCGGTGGAGTCTCGTTCATTGCTGCCAATAAACTTCTGAAGTCTGCCTCGAGCGTGGTTTATGCTTTTTAGAGTATTTTCTGCCTCCATCCCTACGTATTTGCAAACTGTGCATACCTGCAAGACCCCTGCTCATTTATAGATTGTGTATACCTTTTTTGGATTTGCTTGCACCCATTAGTATTCCAAGACTGAGCCGCAATTCGCTGATGATAAATTCCATTTTATGCCTTTGCAGGTCATGAAGCATGTGGAAAGCTGGTGAGTTATTTCAAAAACAAACAGGTTTTAATTTTGCTTTTTAACCTGACGAAAACTTATTCCTCGGTCATGATTTCATAGGAACGTGACTGGACTTCAAGCCATTTTGCAACTTTTCCGGCCAGGAAACCCTGCGCAGGAGGATACATGAGAAAAACACGTTGTGTTTTTGCGCACCTGATCTCAGGGTCCTTTCAAAACTTTAAATTGATTTGTGGATCTAACTGGTATAAGAGGCCAATATGTTTAGAGTACTGTGTGATTCCGTGATTCATGCTCCCATCACCTGGAGGCTGAATAAAATGACAAATTGGTGTGTTTAAAGTACACACGCCAGGAGGATGTTGGAAGCTTAACTTTTGGACGGCACGTGTGAAATCGATTAAATATCACATCGTCGGAATTTTGGCGTCGAGAGCTATCGATTGGTATATGTATGGGTCGAATTGGAGAGGGGGAGGTCTGGGTTTTGGGGGGGTTCCCCAGTTTTTTTGTTGGCCACTTCCACAAAATTTTAATATACCATCGGAATCCTCAGCTCCATCCCAATCGATTGGCACCCTTTTTGAGCAAATTGGGTAAAAGGGGGGATCTGTGGACATGTCCAAAAGTCAGAGGCACACGCCCTTAGGTCCAGGCCGCAGGGTGAGTCAAGCCAATGGAGCAGGGATTCACTCCAAACTTCCAGGATCGTGCCAGCATGGTATAGTCAAGGGGGTTTTAAAGAAATGGATGCAATGTAGGTCTGTGTAAGCCAGTTGTGGGTGCTGGTAGGTCATGTGTGCATGGGCGTCCGTATCTCAGTTTCAGGATTTACAGGATTTACAGGATTTACAGATAAAGCCATCAGTCAAAACGTGCAACTGCTAGGCTGCGTATGTAAAACGTGTAAAAAGAAAAATAGCAAATGATGTAGCAAGTACATAAATGGTAGGGTTTGCACAGCCCAAGTCCACGCAAATAGACGTGCATGGGCGTCCGTATCTCAGTTTCTGCCCCAAAACTCTGCAACACTTCAGTTTCAGGTCTTGATGATTATGCAGATGGATGCAGAATTTAATAAGGAACAGATTGGTACCCTTTTTGTCTGGGTAGGGGCACTGGAAGGGTGGTTTGGGGGGTGGGTGGTCCGTCAGGGTGTCCACCCCAAAAAGTAAACGTGCCTTCCAGAAAAAAGTGCCTCCTGCACACGCATTAAATTTTGTTATCCCGATGTCTCTCAAAGTTGATGGTAGTGACAATTCGTGTGGTGAACATTTGTTGATTTTCCTGATGAAATTGTTAAAAGGACAAGAAAAGCCTCCGCTGGTAGTGATGACACAGGCAGCATGATTAAGGAAGGGGGCCCGCACCAGGCAACCCCCCACCGCACAAACACACAAAAAAACAATTAGTGTGGGTTAGGGGGTTTGTGTGCCGTGGCACCCAGACCCACACCATGACTGTCGTTTTTAGTTGTATGGCATTTCTTGTTTTTATGAGTGTAGATGCATGTCTGATGGAGTGTTCATTCAGTTTGAATGTCAGCTTTTTAATCTTATGGTAGTCCAGATTGAGTTCTGCCAGAGGTTTCTCTGCATAGTCTTTGTAATTAGTCCCCATCACTCCAACAAGGATGAAGTGGAGCTTGACTTCCCGATATTTCTGTCTATGTAGGTGATGATAAGCCACTGTGCAATGCCTCAGCTTTTTGAGTTTACAGAGCTTTGTTTTGAAATTGAGGATCAGGCCTAGTGTCTTCACATGATTTTTACTCAACCAGGTGAACCTCCTACTGGTTTGGATTCAGTTTCTTGTCTTTAGCAAGCCGCTGAAAATCTGAGTTGTGGGTGGTAACCCGAGAAGAAAAAAATCAGATAGCGTCGGGACGAGAAGAGGCTTTTAAAGCATGTGCAACCCTCCTGATCGCCATCTATCTTATTCCTTTTCTTTGTGGTGGAGGGCTTTACGGTACCAGTGTGGCTCTTTTCCCTTGAATTATTGTGGGGAATGGTTTTTGCACGCCATCAGAATCAGATCATGTCCATCCTAAGATATATGATATATGTTTGTGAAGTAACACCCATCTTTGGTGCTAGATTCAGTTTGTGCACATGTTATGTTACAAGCACAACCCTGCCTTTTTTAAGGCCCTGTCTGGCTTAGTAAACCTGAGTTACAGATCATGCGAGGCGGGGACAAAGGTACGCCTGAGGTGCTCATTGTAACAGAACCCCTGCTTTTCCTCAACCACCTAACAGCTTGTAACATACTCTCAGGCACTTGATCACCATCGACAATAGGTCCATGGCCCTCAAGGGTTACAAGGAATACAAGGATGGCCTACAGCCCGAGACTCTGGCTGATGGCAATTGGATGGTGAAACAAAATCAACCAGTGTCGAAAATTGAAACTAAATCTGACACAAACTTGAAGAGTCTGTACGAGTCTTGATTCAGGAATGCATTGATCTCAAAATCAGTATACTGTGATGACAAGCCAATAAAGGAATAATTTCAGAGCTCGAAGGAGCAAACGCATGCAGAGTCTTAAACATTCCTTCGAAAAGGTCTTTGTATCTCATGCGCAGCTCGCACACTTCAGCATGGCCCTCAGTTAGCTGCAAGGGGTTACAAGGATGGCCTACAGCCCGAGACTCTGGCTGATGGCAATTGGCTGGTGAAACAAAATCAACCAGAAAATCAGTTAGCTGCAGGTAAAGAATCCAGCTACTTCTTCTGGCAGGTCATAGCTCTACTATGTGCGCAAAAACGCAGAAAATTGCGGAGATGCATACACGGATTCGTAGCGGGCAGAAACTTGAATTCTAGTAGAGTGCGAAAAATGTTGCGTAAAATTTTAATTATGTGATAACACATTCCGTCCATTTTCTTCTTCTACTGGTGCTACGAAGTACTAAATGCTGGAATTACCTTCCAAAGTTGTTCATGAAAGAGGCAGGAGCCACAGACACCATCCCCTTCAGGGTGATTCTCAGCAAGTTGCCAGCTCCCCTGCCGGACCTCTGCTGGGTATCCCGGAGGGCCCCCTACAGGTTGGATGGGACTAGGCTAGTGGACATTGTCAGCGCCAACGTGTGCACGCATGCTGTTTCGTCTTGCGTTGACTGCTACACTTGCACGGAACTAGGACAGGCAGCCCGAGAACATTCTCTATATCTTTACTCACCACAGGGACCAAACCTCGTGGGCGATAGCATATGGGTGCAAATGGCGGATGGCGCATCTACACACAATGTCACAAGAGAGGTAAGCCGGCAGGACCTGTGACAGGCATGCACATCCATTGCATCGTAGTAGTACCTTACTATGAAATTGCCCAGTGCGCAAGCATGTCAAAACACATGCAAACATTCAAACACAAAGCGCGCACACACACGTGCCCACATGTGCGCGCGCATTCACACAACATGCATTTAAGCACACATACATACACACAAACATAAGTACACACACACATGTGCGTGCACATACACACACACGCACACACACATACACACAAACACACACACACATACACACACGCACACACACATACAAACACACACACACCCACACACAAACACAAACACGCGCGCACACACACACACACAAATACACACACACTCAAATGCATGCCCACATGCGAACACACATACTCATACGTACACACACGCAAAAGCATGCCCACATGCAAACACACACAAACACACGTACACACACGCACACACACGCACATACATACACTCACGAGCAAAATTACGCGTACACACACGTAATGTCAGAAATATGCAACGCAGATGTACACACGGATGCAAGCATGTGCTCGTTTGCATCTGGTGTGTACTGTCTCGTGTCCTCTCGCAGCGAAGTCCTGAACCCCCTAGGAATAGGGTCGAATATCACAAAAATATTCACCAAAAGTAGATTAGATGCGTTACATGGCAAAACGGCACCAGGCAGGCTGTAGAAGAGCACCCTGAATCCCACTCTCAGCTCTTCCTGTGATTCTTTGATCGTTCACTTTGTTTCCTGCCTCGTTCTCTCCCCTTCCCAGTTCCTAACGCTTGTGCCGTGGTGCAACAAGGAGCTGCTGCAGCACGGCAGGGGCACCTCACAGAAACACCCCTGCATCCTTCCCCGCCAAATCTCACCCGAGGCGCTGACAGTCATTTCAGGATATGTGGAGTTTCACAGCGCACCAGGGCGTTCAGACAAGGCAAGTGGCAGTGTGACTTGAAATTATGCAAGCTCCTATTTTCCTTTTTTACTCTGAACACATCTGGGTAATGCTGGCTGTTTGGGATCGTTTTCTTGGTCAGCAGGAACGGAAGCAGTTTGACGAGAGGCTGGTCAAAATGGATACCAAGCGTCTCTGCGAGCTGACCAGTGCAGCAGATAGCTTAGAGATGCGGCCGCTGGTGAGTGCTTGCATGTCCACACGCATAAAAGGATGCTTTCAAAAGGAACGAATCAACTTTGCAGCTCTCTCACTCAGGCAAGCTGAGGAAAGTCCGTGCATCTGATGATCATGGCAACCTATGTTTCCGTCCATGCTTCCAGGTGGACATCACTTCCCGCGGTCTGGCAAGGCTCATAGAGGGCAAGTCCCCTGAGGAGATCCGAGAAGCCTTCAACTTGCCAGGTAGGGTACGGAGACTAGATTGCTTGCAGCGAGCAGCAGTCAATTCTCTATACCCTGCCACACGCATTGTGTCCCTGGATGAAACATGGGCTTGCGGTCTCAACCCGCTTGACATTCTGCCTGCTCTGTTCCATGTAACACAGATGATCTGACTGAGGAGGAGAAGCTGGAGCCCGTGAAAAACCTAATCAACGACCCTCGAATTCGCCTCCTTAATCGGTTATATGCAAAAAAGCGCAAGGTGAGAGGATTGTAGGGCAATCTTGCTGTCAGTCATTACGAGCATAGAGAGATTGGTTATTTAGTCAATATCATACAGCCCTTACTTTAACCCGGACCAAGTTGTTACCTCAAGATAGATGCCTTTGTTTGTGTCTGATTTCCTCAAACTAATAACTTTCTGGATGGAGACAACCTCATTGAATTGAGTCAGGGGGGTTTAACCTTGTATGAGAGGGCAAAGAGGCAAGCTCTGGACATACAGAGCACTTCCACTGGGTACTAGCACGAATCGTGCTGACCCACACACATCAACCCTTCCTGCCTACGGCTACGCATCTGCAACTGCAGGAGTTGCACTCGAATAGGATAGAGGCCAAGAAGGTGTCAGATGAGCAGGTCAAGCTGCAGGACAGCCGCCCATTAGACGAGCTGCTGTCGTTCATTGAAACCACGCCTGGCAGGGCAGGATCCAAGCAGGACCAGCAGGGCTCAGAGGGACAGAGGTGAGTTCAGGCATCATCTTGGTATGCTACTTCTTTATAGGTGCGCTCCAGCATGTGTACAGCACAAATCCTCCTGTGGCTCAGGGACTCTTTCGCCTTAATACTAGAGGCGTTAGAAAGCATCATTTACTTGACCTTGCCGGCGAGCGTTCATCATTTGTCACACATATTATGTGCGCATGATGCTAACCACACAAGAAGGTTATCACCGTTCCTAATGAACGTTTTGCAGGTGGGGCAGGTGAGTAAGTTGTGCCTTGCATCAGTTATGTGGAGGGGAGACGGCAGGGACACCACACTTGCTCATTTGTTACTTGTGCCATCTCCATGCTCGACACAGAGGATGTCCTGTTGATGTGGCAATTGAAGATTGCAGTGATATTAAAGACATATAAGACTTTGACTACAGCATGCCCTTGTAAAAACATACCACCTTCCACTTTACCGTCACTTTTCAAATTGTGAACATCCACCAATACCTCATTTCCTGGCATTCTCATTGTCCTAAAATGCACGAGGGCGCAGCTCTCTTGGTAAGTATTCTCCTGGGCGCAATTGCCTTGCTAGGTAATCCCCTGGGCTTGCCCCTTCACGGTTCACCTCAGCACTCCTTTTTGTGTTTGCAGTGTCAAAGGGAAGAAAGTAAAGCAGAAAGCCAAGCAGAGAGAGGACAGCAAGCAAGGTGCAGCCCGTAACGGCATGTCAGCTGCTGCAGGCCAGGCAGCCTCTCGGGACCACGCAGGGGGGGAGGAGCAAGCAGATGCTGATGCTGACGCTGCCTTGTGTGAGCATGCAGACTGTACCAGCGGGGATCAACTGTCAGATGCCATCAACGCTCTTGAGGTGTGTAGGCTGTAAACCGGTTTGTTAATAGGGACCTTTTTCAGCTTGCCATGACAAGGAATCTAAGTGTCGGAGTTCAGTCACTAAAGGAACAGCGTTGTTTTGCGTTTTTTTGTGACAGAGGTTTGGTAACGTTTGTGAAGGTTCGAACATTATCCATTTGTTTGAACAAACCCATGTGCAACTTTAAAATGGGTAATGCTGCTGGTCTCCGTGGTTATGCCGCAAAAACATGCTTAAATAGTCTTAAATATATATATTGATACCGTACCTACATGTACCCCCCCAAAATAAAAATTTTACCAAACAAAACAACCGCCATCCCTAGATATATTGATTTTCAGGTGAGATTTTGCAACCACCCTCTCTAAAGGGGCTTTTGCAGCCCTGGGCTTGCGTGTGGCCACTTTCACCTCCTACATACGCGAGGATGTGAAAGCCACTGCCACTGTCTCTCACTGCTGCTGCTGCTGCATGCATGTGCTAGCTTTGCGTGCTGCTTGGGTGCTATAGCTAGAGCGTGCGTGGGTGTGTGTGTGTGAGTGTGTGTGCGCATGTGTACATGTCATTTCTGCTGCTGCATTGCTGCTGCATGAGCAAGCTTGCATCCTGTCTCAACTTCATTTGTTGCAACCACAGAATGCAATGCCAACTACACAATTATGCAACCAAGGCCTGCCTCTTGTTCTCCATTCTTCCTCCTCTCGCTCGTCCCGGACCGCTCTTGTCTGCTGCAGGCGTATGAGGTCGGCTGCCTGCTGCTGCTCCTTTGCAGGCAAGCCGACCTCGCAGGAGTAGGCGGAGCAGGGGGGGCCCTGACCGCTCATCGCTGCTTTAAAATAAACATTTTACGCCAAAAAATAAACATACAATAAACCACCGCTTTCACAGTAATGTGTCACCGCCACCTGCAATAAAGTTAATCAGGGGCGTTGGTATTCTTTATGTACGGTATTTAAATAATAAGTATACAAGAAATACCTTATGAATGCCATCTAAGGCTGTTTCCTGCAACTTTGACTGGAAGTTTATACCCAATTTTCCAAAAGATGGCTTAAGTTAGATAAACTATATAGTTCGTGGACAGCTTACAACATTTGTTTATTTTCTGAATGTTTGCAAACGTAAAAACTGGCACAAATCTTGATCTAAACATCCCTGCCACCGACCAACTTTTGAACGTACTTTTTTACAAGTGTGCGTGTTGAGATTCCTCAGAGGATGTTTATTTATCACTGGTGAAGCGTCTGCAAATTCTCTCTTGGAAGTTGATAAGCCCTACTTCAATGCAGTACACAATTTGCAGCTGCAACAAAAAGTGGCGGGCTTGGGCTGTGATGTTGCATGAGCATGCCCTCCAGTGATGAACTGCAGGGGAATAACAGTGTACTTGTGCTTCATAGTGTTAGCGGATGTGTGCGGCCAAACAAATAGCACTAAAACAGATTCAGGCAAGTAATCCGATGAAATGTTGCTTATTTGCATCATTGGCTTTCCTTTTATTACGCTCTTAAAGCAACGCAGTCATAATTAATTTTCTTGTGGTCATGTTCTGCACGTTCTGCACCACTAAATCACAGACTCTGCCACGTGCGTGCAGCTGCAGCTAACCCAGGAAAGCAGCAAGGCAGCAGAGCTGGCAGGAGCAAGACGTGCTGAGAGACCGGCACTCTGCGTGTACAAGGACGCTTGCCCACAACCCCAGCGCCAGAAGAAAAAGCGGCAGCCAGTCGTGTCAGCAGGCAGCAGGTCCCTGCAAGATGGGCAAGGAAGCATACACCTTTCCCTCCAGGGATCAAGGGATGGCAATATTCAAGGCTCTAGCTGCCATGAAAACGGGGGTGTTCCAGCCGGCTCGTCTGCTCACCAGCAGCACTCACCGTCTGTTTTGTCGGCAGGTGCGTGCTTATATGTTGACTGCAACCTGTATTACGCTGGGCACGGGTTGCAGCAATGCTTTTTTGTCGATAGTTTAGTTTAGTTTGATTACAAAGGCATTCAACCTGGAATGGCTGCTCAACCTATGAGAACGAGGTAAACCTCAAAACAAACCAAGTAAAAAAAAGGGCTGTGACGCAACTGGAAAATGCTAACCTTAAAGACACGAGAAGAAGTAGGCAAAAACACATCGAATTGTAGACATTAGTTCACCAAAGTAGACGCATACTGAAAAATAGCTACCTTTCAAAAGGTCAAAACCCACACACATTGCACACAAATAAGTTGGACAAGTTGGAAACACAGGGACAACTGGAGTTTGAACACAAGTGTGAGACTACTGAAACTGGCCTGTACAACCGACTGGTCTGCTGGTCTGTATAACCTACTGCACTGGTACTGAAACTGAGCATGGATTGCTACTGCTGAATCGTGGTGCCACCATCTCCCCACATACTGTGTCGACCGAGGTCTGGTAAATGGGGCACCTGTAGGTAAAGAATAAGAGCAAAAATGGTAAAGAATAAGAGCAAAAAATCACTTTGAACTGAGTCTGTGTCAAAACTTCGAACATGTTGGTGGCGTCTAGTGTTCAAGTGCAGGGCAGCAGCTGGATATGTAGTGCTGATATAGTGCTATAGATGCTGATCCTCTGTGAGGTTAGGTGCTTTGTGTGCAAGTGCTGTTTCCATGGTTTCCATCCATCCCCATTCCCGCTGCAAACTCAAACGTCCTGGGGTCCCGTTGTATGCTGTGTGCTGTATGCTGAATGCTGTTTCTGTAATGTAAGGGTTTCTGTCCCCCCCTCGTCGATGCTGTGCAAGGCGAGCGGTCATATGCGAGTTAGTGCTGTTTGCATGGTTTCCATCCATCCCCATTCCCGCCTGGCCAATGACGTCCTGGGGTCCCGGTGTGTGCTGATGCTGTATGCTTGCTGTTTACAGGGTTTCCGTCCCTCCCTCGAAAGCTGCAAACGAAGCCGTCGAAGGTCCCTCTAGCGCTGATGTGTGCTTTGCTGTTTTAAGGGGTTGCTGTCCCACTACGTGCTTGTGTGATGCTGTAAAGCTGCTGTGCGCCTGCTGCTGCCCCAAACCCAATTCGCTGTTTGCCTGAGATGGTTCGGCCCCCCCGCCCAGCGGACGAGGGGGCGAGTAAAAATGTGAAAAAAAAATAAAAATCGACTAGAGGCTGGCACAACCTTACATATGAGAAAGCTACATCCACCCATCTCTACCCATCAGGAACGCATTTATGTGTCTGGTGGGAAGATGCTGAGGGTACTTCTACGTTGCTGTTCTCGTCATCTTGGCTCTGCTGAGCGCTCTCAAACACAAATGAACCATCCCGCCTCTCACTATATGCACTTTTTCATGCACGGGAGCGAGTTCTATTTTAGGAAGAGAACAAAGGCCGCTTCTCAGCAACCTGTATTTCAGCCATTTCTCTGCCCTAATACTAAAGAATGCACGAATGAAACACACGCAGGAGTGACTTTGATGGCAGCAACACTGTGGAGGGCGATGTTGAGAGCAGCCAGGGAGTGGGGCTTCGTTTGTGTTCTGCATCTGCTCCTCCCGACAGCAATGGCCACCTGCTGCCCAGGCAACCAGGGGTGTCAGAGCCAGGTATGTGTGGGCCAATGTGTTGGATATCAAAAGGCCAGGTATGTGTGGGCCAATGTGTTAACTATTAAAAGGAGTCGCTAAATATTGTATCAAAGCCTGGTGTGTTTGGACGCATTTGTTTGCTTAATACTGAAAGGGGATGCAAGTATACAAATATACAATCAGGTATGAAAGAGCCTTGTGCGGGCCTACACATGAGATTGAAGTATATGAAGAAACTCAGAGGTTACAATAACTGGATACATAGCGTGATCAGTTATTGTTAACATTCTCATCCACGCCCTGTTTCCCACTGACTCGTCTAATCCCCCTTAAAGCACTTCTGACGCGAAGAGTATTGGCCTCATGGCCTCAAGCGCACTAGCAGGAAAAGCGGTCTGTGAGAAGGCTAAGTCTGTTAATAGAGGGCACGATCATTTATTTATGCAAGCCACTGGTCCTTTGCATGAGGCAGCAAGTGGACGGCAAGTCACCCACAGGATGCATGTGTTCTTTGTATGAGGCAGCAAGTTATCCTTTGCGTGTGTGGCAGTGGTCCTCTGCATATGGCAATTAGGCAACAAGTAATCCTTTGCATGAGGCAGCAAGTTGGTAGCAAACATGTGCCGTATGTAGATTTCCAAAGGTTGTGAATGTATTCTATGCTGCCTTGTTTCCTGTTGCCCAACCATTTCAGAAACTGCCATCGTAGTTTTTTTCTGCTCTTCGTTCCTCTTGCTTTTGTTTCTGCTATTTATTGCTTGTGACCGCAGCTTACGTATGCTTTGTATCACGTCTCCAAGCTCAGCCTTTCGTGTTAAAGCCAATGCTAAGTAAAACTAATTACAACTAGCGCTGGGCTAAGTAGTTTTTGAACCATATTGAAGGTTCTCCTTTGCATGGGGTCTTCATTGCTATGCAGAACCATACCACGATGGAAGGAAGCACCTGTGAGCTGTGCTTGCACCTGTAAACAATTGCAAAACGTACACAGGACACGCTGCATTGCCCCGGAAGGACATGATACCTTTTATCTTGCTGAGTGACCAATGCTCCCTATTGCTGACTGCAGAGATGAGTGGCACAGACGACTGCTGGGGAAACTGGGGCCAAAGACAAGGCAGCAGCACCCCTGCGTCAATGGTCAGTACTCATCTCGAGTACCATGCTGAAGTGCCTTTGTTACACTTATGTGGCCGCTGCGCTGTGACGTTCGTTGCACTTGTCTGCTGTTGCTTTGAATAAGGAGAAAGAAAGAACCACCAGTAAAGGAAAATAACCCTTCGTATTTGCTAAGGAACAGTAGCCACTCAGGCATCAAGTGCCGTGAGCTCCTTCGACGACAAGTTTAAACTAGACTTTGTTATAATACCCTTCATAACAGCAGGCTTGCAGCTTGCAGGCTTTGTTAAAACTCGCTTTTTGGAATTGGCTCCTGGTTGGATGATGAAAAGAGTGGAAGGCTGGGAAATGTACTGGTTATGCAACGTAGTTGCAGAGTGCGCATGGAGCTTGGACGCTAAAATATAAACCTAAAACATCATGACCCAGTTCCTGGAAAGGCTCCAGGGTGTGAGCTTGGTGGATGGTGCCACCAACACCCACGAGGACCATTTGGAGAGTAAGGGGGGCTCTTTGAAGAATGGTGCAGAGGTCTTGGCGCTGTTCCTGCACAACGCTCAAGTTTAGCTCTCCTCATAGGACTTGATCTCAATGTAGTGGATGTCACGTCGATGTTTGCCAAGATCTTTGCCGACACGTCTGCTTTGCTGGTGGCATTGTTGCTGAGGTGCTTTTAGTCTCCCTCCATTGCCCCCTGTCACTTTAAAAATCCGGCCTCCTCATTACTTTGTCCTTGTTATGCTTACGCTGACAAATGCATTACTGTGATTGACGCATTCATTGCAGCCACAATAGTACATGAGGCCCACGATTGGTCATTACATAACTACAGGATTCTGGGCATGGATTTCGACATGACAGCCAGCCAACCATTCCCCAGGAGCTACCTGACTGCTTTCCGCCTCGTTACTTGTTCACTTGCACCGTGGGCCGCAATCGCTCAAAGGCCAGGTGAGGGCCATTGCGCTGATAAAGCTCTACATTTGAACTTGTGCTCCCTGAACCAATTGTTAACTTGGCGTATGCTTAAATTTGAAAGTGCTGTTATCATGCAATGCTTGGGAAGGTACAGGAGAGTGCGTTGTAAATATGTACTCCTTTATGGCAAGACTGGCAAGAAACTACATAGAATCAGTATGTTTTAGGATTCTTTTGGCAGGGATGTCAGATTGGTTTTACATACTCACGTACTCTAAACAGACCACCCTTTGTGTGAGAGGCCGCTTTTGGGCTTTCAGGGCATGTGTTCAACCCCTTCACTACATTCATGTTTAAAATTAGGTATGCGTTGGGAGCTGCATCCGAAGTGTCTGATCTTTTGGACAGCATTGTGCAGCAGGTGAGCAGTATGGTACTTGTGGCCTTTATTATTGAGTTTCTCCTCTCTGCAAACCGTTAGATGTGTTGGCACCAAACCCGCCTATGTTTGATGTATTGGCACAATTATGCGTAACACCTCCCTTACAGCAGACACCTTGTGTGAGAAGAGCATGTGTGTTATGGACAGCTTGGTAGAGGTATCCGTCTCAAATTGCTGGAACATGTTTGAGAAAAAGAGATTTGCTCTTTCTTGTCTTGCCAGCCCTGTTTTCTTGTTTTGTTGGTGGCACTTTCTCAGCAGTAGCAATCCCCATGTACACCGCCCAGTTTGAGTCAGTGACTAAGTAAGGGCCGAGTTGCTTCTGTTATTGTGTTGCAGCTGGTAAATGGGGGTTGGCCAGAGACCTGCATACAACTTACAATCATTAAATCAGCAGAAAAGCTGTAAGGTAAAGAGTCACATACGGGGTATTCGTACAACTCTGGCCTGCAACGACAAACCCTTGCAATGACACGCAGCATCCTCATCAACCTGACGCCTGGGTCCATATCTTAAATGCACAGGCCATCTACCACCAGCAGCCCCCCACCTTGCCCCCCCACCCCCACAGCCAATCCCAGGTATGCATACCTTAATTTACCATGCAACTCTTTCTGACATGCACGTAGAATGCGTAATCCTGTAAACCTGTAAACGCAGTCACTTGCACAAACACACACATATATACAAGCACGTATACATGCATGCACGTACTTGCACAACTTCACATGCACGTATACACGCTATGTAAACACTGTACCATGCACACATAGGAGTGTGCCACAGGGCCTGCAACCTCCCCCTTCACACCTGGGGCTGGGGCTGGAATAGACTCTAACAGCAGGGTGCAGAGCTTCTCCTCAACAGAGCCAGTTTCTCCAGACTCCATGTTCACCCTCATTAACAGCTGGTGGGTGAAATACATGGCCCTTTGTACGCGACTTGCTGCATGTGTCTGACCATGTGCATTCAACAGTACATTTCGCAAAGAGTACCTTGTTTGATTGACTTGTGATTTTGAAATGCCCGTTGTTTTTTCGCGATTCTGAAATGCCCGTTGTGCTCAATTGAGTGAGAGGAAGAGGCTGCATCCTCATTTTGTAAGCTTCATTTGATGTTAACGCCCTTACACATGTCATGACGTATGCCATGATGTTAACGCCCTTGCACATGCCATTATGACGTATGCGAGTCGTACATGGGCATCAGGATGTGTGCGTGCATTCGTCTTGCCTCAGAAGCCCCTCAAGATCCATACAGGCATGCTCCACTTGACTGTTTTACACAATGCTTGACCGACCAAGTGTGCTATCTCCTGTGGCCGCTCAAACGCTTCTTGCTTTCCTCCGCGTGCAGGAAGAACTTTCGTACGGCAGGGACTGGCGTAGTCACCCCCACGGCAGCAGGGGCTGATACATTGCCTCCTCAACAGCAGCAGCAGCAGCAGCGACACCAGCAAGGTAGCACTCCATCCGAACACCCTCCCACAAACTTGTATGCGAGTCAGAAGCTGCTGTCTCTCCTTTTAAGGGGGTATAGCACAGCCATTTGTATGTGAGCCGTGCCTTAATTTGCATGAACTTGGCACTAAGCCTTTGCGGCCTCGTTCTCTCCGTTGCTGCCCAAACGTTGGCCTCTTACAGCCCTACGTACACACACACACATATGTAGGCACACACACCTCAGTACACGCACTCACCTTTGTTTCTCTGTGCAGCCAGTGGCACCATGCAGGCCAGAGACAACCCGGGCACCACTGCCTCCTCTTTAGGGCAGCAACCCCAAAGCACGCTCCCCCCCTCCACCCTTCACTCACATACATCTGGCTCGGTGGTGAACAGCTGGGCCCAGGGTGCTGCTGCGGCTTCTAACGTGCACCACCAGCAAGTGCAGAAGCAGCAGCAGCTGCAGGACCAGCAGACACTAGCAGGTGAGGGGGAAACCTATACCAATAGGTGTGAGCAAGGGGAGCATCTGAGCAATTCATTGTTCACACTTTCAGTGGGCATAACATCCAGTGGGTGGCAGCTGAAATAAGCATAAGCCTTTGCACCTCAGATTGTCAAAAAAATGGATATGCTTTTAGAATGTTTCTAGCATTTGGGCACCTTGACATGAATTGTACTATTCAGGCTTAACTCTGATATGCAGTTTAAATAGCAGTTTAGCATCAAAGCTGGCTGTCACCACGCACATGTCTGATTAGCCGCGACGTGAATTCTACTTTTTCTGCCAAAGCTTCATAACCAGAGCTGTGCAATGACGGTGTGACGGTACGGTTTGTTAAGAAACGGTCTGACGATTGATGCCATGAACGACGGTGTCAAGCTGTCATTCAGAATTTGGGGACTGTCATGACGGTGCATGACGGTACGGTCCAAAAATCGCATTTTGACCCCAAAATGGCCATTTTGGCTCTTTTCTCCTCAACTCTAAATGTTGCATGTGTGTTATTTGTACAAACAAATGATTGGTATATTACTGAAAGGAAAAAATTAGAAATGTTTGTTTGACCAGGATTTGAATCCTGATCTCAACTTTTCACAGCAAAAAAGCACTTGACGGTGGGTTTACACAGTATTACAGCGGACTGTTTCCTCGACTGTCTGGATGGTCGACACCATCATTTCTGAAACACCATCAATTTGATGCTCTGACGGTACGGACCGTCAACCGTACCGTAATTACGGTGCAAAAGTGCTATGACGGTGTCATTGCACAGCCCTGTTCATAGCATACAGGCCTGTGCACTTATGCCATAAAGATAGATTTTGGATTTTTGTTACAATACCAATAATTAATTATCCCATACAGTACGGCACAAATTACAACCGGCCAAAACTACGGTGTCAGACCGTACAAGACGGTGCCACCGTACAGTTGATCTTGAAAAGAATTTTGCCGTTTGGCTCAAATCCCGACCGGAAACTTTATTCTCTTCGCAACAATTGTTCCTGAATAGAACACAAACAATTAACCAGGAGTCAAGTACTGCATCTGACTAAGTTTCTATGCAAGCCACTGCTGGGCCCTTCCCCTGAGCTGATGCAGCCCCAACCCAGCCTCAGGGTCGTTCAGGGAAGCATTATGTGGCGTCAACATGTGAGAGGAGCATGCTGTATGTGGAAATGGGAAGTGTTGGTGCGGAGAGGCCTTTCTGACGCCAGCTTGGCACTGTACCGTACTCTGTAAAGCATATTGCGATTAATTACGGTAAATTACGGTCCTCCAAATTGCAAATATGCCGTAATATACAAGATAACGGTTTACACAACAAATAGTGTACCGTACCGTACACCGCATAGTGCACAGGCCTGATAATATATCACCTGAGCTTTAAAATGAGTGATCTTTGGTAATGGCTGTCCCCATGAACCCACCCCTTAGCAAGCCAAACAGTCCCAATATGCCAATTTTGGCTCTATCTCCCCTTTCCCTTCACCATTATGGGACCTGAAAGTTGATTGGAACACTTCTACAAAAAAAGCAGGTAAAAAGACCCAGTGGCCCTCTATGCCCTCTAAAATTTAATATCCTTGATAATTCACCCCGATACTCTGGTGTGAAAGTGAGGGTGTGAAATGGTGCTGAAAAAAGCTCCAGCCGAAATTGCTGCACGTAACGCAGCATATAATTCACCAAATTCCGACAGGTCACTGATTGGCCACATCAAATTTTATTAAATTCTTTGTTTTGGTCCGCAACTCTGAGAGCAAAAACCAGGCTGAAACTTGAAACGGGTACGGAGCTACAGACATTTATCTTTTTCCCCTGTGTCCCCTGTGTGAATGCCTTCCACTCGCCGGCATTCCCAGTACCCCTGCCCCAAATTTAACATTGCAACATTGTTATATAACATTTATAATGCTTATATCATGAAGCAGAGGTCGATCAGGGCAACTTCAGAAATGCACCTGTTCCCTGCCAAAGTGGGTGCAAAATACGCACCAGGCCCCACAGAACCCCCCAGAATGCCAAATTTCCAGCAAATGTCAATAATTTATATATAACATCAAGTATCTTGCATTCAGATGAGGTATAGGGGGCTTTGAATTGGGTAGAAAGCTAAGTGAGAATGGTTGGAGGTTTGTTCATGGGGACAGCCTAATTTCCTCACATGAACAAAGATTATTGCAAAAGTTTTGAGGCAAAAGAGACACTATGGTTGGTGAGGTTCCATATTACAGCATTAATATGAATATTAGCGTAAGAGGGGTCAAATTAAGTCGCAAGCTAACCCCCTCCAGACCTAGCTTTGAGCATCCAGTATCGTTTTATGGCATAAAGCTAATATGCTGGTGGGATTTGGGAGTGAAATGTGCTTGCTTGGGGTTTGGTGGCTCAATACATGAACATTTTGTGCTAAAATCTAGGCTAAAAACATCGTGCAGGCCAGCAGGGTCGTCCATATCAGCCAAAAGTTATAGATGTCAAGTGATACAACATTTATTTGCATAGGAAAGATACATTTTAGAACTTTGCCTCCGTCGCCTCCCTCTGTCAGTCTGCCATCATCAAGTTTTTATAGGGTTGAACATTTTGTGTTTCAATACCTGGTTTTGCCTGCTCAAAAGCTCATACAAAATTCTACTGTACTGCCAGGAGGCTGCAAGAAGCACAACTTTTGGAACACCCCTGTCCGCCCTGCTTAAAACTATATATTCGGAATCCTGGGATTAAGAGCTGTCGATTGGTATATGCATGGGACCGATCCGAGGAGGGG
>Ga0307963_1001341_pt1:12500-18706 | contig 18706 bp, 19 predicted proteins | sample OrgLakmetagen594_FD_201829 | JGI IMG/M metagenome (GOLD analysis project Ga0307963, IMG submission 201829) | Saline water microbial communities from Organic Lake, Antarctica - #594 | ecosystem: Environmental > Aquatic > Non-marine Saline and Alkaline > Saline | place: Antarctica... | reverse complement strand
TCTTTTTCTGGTGTCTTGTTCAGTCTGGCCTCTTTCTCTTCTTGAAGCTGGCTTTTTATGCTATAGCTCAACTGCCCTCGCTGGCGGATATAGCTGTGTAACCCCTTACCCTTACCCTTACCCTCTGCAGGAAATATGCACCTCTGTTTCCCTCAACAGGAGGAGCTCACGTTGTGTTACTTTCTTGAGCCAGAACAATAACGAGCTTTAATTTTTTCTCCATAAATGAGCAGGCTAGCAGTCGCACTTTGTGACTGAAGGCCTTTCTTTGTAAACCTTGTAAACCTTGTTAGTAAACTGATTTGTGTTGTTGCAAAGCGTATCTTAATTAGCTTTAGTTAGATAAGTCTTTAGCTACTGCCTGACAAATGGCCCTTAATTTTTTTAACATATGCTGAGATATGAGAACAACAATCCAGTGCCTGTAAAAATGCAAGGCGTGGATATGATAGATGGTGCCAGAGATGACGGGTTCAGAGTGAAGAAGGAGGCTTTCAAACATACTAGTTTTAAACATACTAGTGATTAAATCAATCCCCGCACCATCTCCATTTGTTTGCGCGCTTGGCACCCTGGCTGCATTCCAATGTCCATTAAATTCAACAGCTAACACGTGGCTTTTATGATTTATTATGAGCAGCCCCGTTGCAGACCAGGGGAGCAAGAACATGCTATATCTCAAGGTCAACTTTCAATCTCGACGTTGGAATCACACTGTTTCGCAACCCCAACCCCCGACACTGGAGAGCCTGTTGAGTCTGGTCCCTCCTGATTTAACCTAAATTCTCTACACCCTTGTCATAATGCAAAGGGTGATTTACCCTGCCTGCCACAAAGATTGATTACAATGTCGTGCCTTTCGGTCAGTTGCCAACATACTAAAATTGCTCTGCAAGTCAGGAGAACCCCCATGCTTTTTGCGTTTGATATGCACGCATAAGATCCAAAATCTCTCTCTCAATTATGTCCACGCTGTATCTCTGCTGCGGCAAGCCTTTTTAACGCCACCATGTAGGCTGAAGTGCGCCAGCTGAGTCCTGATATTGTGTGATACTGGTACATATTCTTAAAAGCTAACTCCATTGTCCTGCGATAGGTGTGAGCAGTTGTTAGGGTTCACAAAAAGGTGTTCAGCATCCTTATAATCTAGGCTGATGGGCTTTTTTGCTGAGCTCATCCAGCAACAAAGTAAACGTAAAAATGTAGAGCAAGAGGGAGCAAATGGTCAGACAAGCTGTACCAGCCGGTAGTCTTGAGTTTGAGATAGGGAAATGGATGTAAGGTCAGATTTGCGTTCGTAGGATTACAGAAAAGAACTACAAAGAATGGTGCAGAGTAGGGAGCTTCTTGTTAAAATTTCAAATTGTACCCAAGCGGTGATATAATTATATTGGGAATGCAAAGTAGAGAACTTCTTGTGAAACAAAATTGCTCCCAAGTTGTTATGACACCTGAAGCCTTTCCTGAAAACGAAGACGTTTTTTGCTGTGCAGCAATGTGCTCATATAAACGGGCGCTTTGTTCAAACCCACGACCCCAAAAGGTCTTCTAGTCTGGCCACGGACAACTCGGCTGTCAGAGCAGCTGCCCAGGCTGAGTAACTATTTCGCTAGGCTGTCAAAGCAGCTACTCTAGTTGAGCATCTATTCTCACAAATATTATAGAAGAAAGTAGAGTCTCACCTCTCTTGCTTGCGGAGAATTTCCTCTTCGTCCCATCTCAGCTGCTGCAGATTTTGGATCCACTCAAAAAAGCTGCACAGAACGGACATCACAAAAACACGCAATGAGTACACATTTCATGCTGCTATCCTTAATGTGCAAGTGCTTTATGTGAACATCAACCTTCAGAATGACGGGCACGACAGACAAATGGAAACGCAATAATGAAATAGAGCAATTTCAGTGCTGTGAAAGTGTCAAGAGAGGTTTTCAATCGCAAATGCTTTGTGGTTCTTTTAACAGTAGCTGTTGTAAGGATAACGGCTGTTGTCTCTTAACACCAACGTGTTTACGCCACTCTCCCTTCCTTTGCACGCGTCTGTGTGAGTTTTTCCCTTGCTAAAGCTACGCTCTCCTCTGCCGTTGACAGCCAACACTTACAGCAACAGAGCACACGTTCACCTGACGATGCCTGCACCTCCTGCAGAGAACACGTCCGGGCATACAGGGATACCCTTTTCAGCAAGTGCCTGCAGTGCAGCAATTATGAACCCAAAACTGAAGAATTGATGCACAGGATCGAAGCAACGCCAGTACCGGTAGCGCGGTTCCGCAGCTGTTTATCCCACAGCTGTTTTCTTGTGGTGGTTTGCAATACACCGTTCACTAGACACCAGAACAATTTGCCATACCGTACAGGCCCAGTTCTCTGTGTCTTGATCATGCTGAATGTGGTAGCACTGCCGGCATAGACATTTCCATTCTTTCTTTGGTCAAGAGGCAGACTCGTTTCCTTGGTCGAAAAATAAAAGGACCGGTTTCATGTACAGTTTTGCAGCTCACCTGATTGGCGCCCATTGTGATGCCTCCATTGGAAGCCTCAAGAACTGTCTTGCTTTGGATCCGGTGCACGTTCTCGGCATTAATGGTTCCTGCAATGGCTGTGAGGTACAGACACAGCAAAGGTATCTAGGCATCACACTTGTGTGTACGCACTTAAAAGTGCATATCCTGCAAACTCATCAGGTGAGTGAGCAAGTCCTCACACACGCGGCGTGTACACAACAAATACACTGTCATACCCACAAGCTCTTTCCCCACCACACACAATCGCACACAACACACACGCACACACGCGGACGTACGCACTCACACACCTACCTGCTGGGATGAGCATGTCTGACGGAATGTCCATGAGAGAATCATCACTGGGTATGCCTGCAGTTCAGTTGATGTTCAAACTTGTTGAAGTCGCAGGTATCATGCAGCTGGCTTTGTGTGATCTGACACTTTAAAGCTGCTGCGACAACACAACCTCCAGGATCTTATGAGCAGAAGATCCATAATATTGAATTTAAACATGCCTCTGTAAAATGTGAACCACCCCCGGCTCCAAAGTTAGAATAAGTTTGAACTAAATCTGGTTTTATATCCAGTAATCTCGTTCAGGAAGTACATTATGAATTGGGTCTCCCCACAAGGGTTTGGGGTTGTGTAGGTAAGGGTGGTAAGGGTGGTAAGGGCTTACAAGTGCGAGTTGTGTTTCAAGCCTAAGGACATTGCAAGACATTCACATTGACATGTGAACAATGTGATGCACAGGCCACGCAAGCTACTTGATCTGGTGCTTACGTCCCCTTCATATTTCGATTTGGCCAAACCCATTCCTAAGCAATTATATATATTAGCATGTATTCTGGGAGAATTTGCGGTTCGAAAATACCGTGAGTAATTATAGGGTTGGCCAGGACCGTATACAGGATTCCTGTACATGTATATATGCGGCGTATAAGCCGTATAGATAAAGTATATATCGTATAAACCGTATACCGTTTAAAGCCGTTCAGCGTAGAAATCTGGATGCTGCAAAAAAACTAACATAGTAAGATACGGCATATATGTACTTGTATGGTTTTGGCCAACCCTATGATCAAGCCGTATACGCATATGGTCCTAACCAATCCCAACCCTATCCTGTATTCTGCGCTCACCTGTCCCTTCAGGAAATTCAGCCAGGTAGTTCCCCGCGGCCACATGAGCGCGCAGAGCCTCGATGTCTAGTCCATTCTGCAAATTGGTGATCGATTGGCAAACCATTTTTCAATCGACAGCTTAATCGCCCAATTGGCAACTGCCTAACAATTGACCAGTTGCACGGGTGATGGCTTAACCTCTGGACTGTGTTAATATGGGGGGTACCTCTTGGTACTCGTGAAGTCAGAGACTTGCGCACCTCGTTGTAAATCGCAGTCTCTGCGGACGAGATTCCAATCACTTTGGCCCCCGCTTCTTCAAGCAGCTGCGCAGACCACGCCCCTACCTTACCAAATCCCTGCACGTGTATTTAGCAATTACTAGTAGTAGGTACACAGAGGATCGGCAACTGGTGTGTGGATCTGCAGGCAAGTGTGTGGATCTACAGGCGAGTTTATTGGAACATACAACAACTGGTGTATGGAAGTGGCCAGCATGTCAACAAAAAGACTGTTCATTCCTGTGATAGAACAGTCCACCATTCAATAGCCCTTTTTCAGCCTAGCACATGGGAGGCACTTGCAAATGTAAACCCATTAATGGGAGAATGAAGTGATGGGTCTCAGGCATCAAAGCTTACAGAACCACGTGTCACAGGTATGATGCGCCACAACAGCTATTTGCTATGACACTTGTGACAGTGTGCGCCGTTTAGGTAAACAGAGCACAACTCTGTCAGAAGCCACCAAGCCACCTTCACTTGGTCACCTTGTTAACGTGAGTAAAAACACCCAAGCTTCACTGCCGCACAAACTGACTTGTATCGTTACCGTCGCTCCTTTCAGAGGCTTCCTGAGCTCATGCCTCAAAAACATGCGAGCTGCAATGCACGCTCCTCGCCCGCCGGCAGAATCTCGACCTGAGTGTTGGCACAGGCAATAAGGGTGATTATAATAGGTACACCTACCACAATTGCAGGCTCAAACAAGCCTCTTCCGAGCCAGGCAGCTTGTAGCTTTGTGGTACTTTTGTTGCAGATCATCGCAGCAAACAATGTGAGATAATCTAAACCCATACACTAGAAGAGAAGCATAAGGAATGCCTCACAATCGCCTCCCTAGTGCGTGCCAAACCAAGCAAAGCTTTTGGCAAAGGTCGAAGGGTGGCTTACAACATTGGCCAAGAAATCATAGTGCACAAAGATTGCACGCTCACCAAGAGATCCGTGCAAGGAGAGAGGCTTGCCTGTTGCCGCAGCAGGAGCGAACCCGTTCCGTCTGGAGAACTGTGAGGAGGGGCAGGCAGGGCGTATGTGAAGGGTTGGGCAAAACCATACATATACACCGTATATTACCGTATATTTGGTGAATTCCCTGCCAAAAATATTGTATGCATATATGGTTCTGGCCAACCCTACATACGTGCACCAAAGCAAGCTCGCCACAAGAACGGCCGCAATGCAAGAGGCATTAGTGAGAACATTTAGTGTGAACATTGGATGCGTCCAACATGCTTACGCCTTAGAGGACAACCGCTGCTCATAGCCATGAAAAGTACATGGAGGTTCACAGAGAACGAAGGCTCTCATCACATAGCTGTAGAACTACCCATATTCATACTTGAGGCTGTGCAAAGAGACTGTGCCCTCTAGTAATACTACTTAGGAAAGCTACGTGCTTATTTTCATGTCTGAACATAGGGTATGCGACTCTGTGCCATTCAAACTGAGCTGTAACGGTGTGATGTTGTTTAACAAAAAACCGTTGTACACTGCACACCTGATCGAAGACCCACGCCATGTGCCGCTCATCTGTGCCAATGTCAGCGGAGGGGATGCAGGAAGACTGACCGAGGCAAGGGTTGAGGGCCTGGGAGGGCAATGGCAAAGTACGGTGACATGGGGCAAATAGATTTCTAGTTAGTTGATAAAGTAACACCAAAGGGTGGTATAACCATATATGCTGTACCCCTTTCTTCATGCCAAAGCAAAGGATTCCCAAAGCTGTTGGAAGCATCCCCCTACAGCTGAAAAGTGTATCAGTCATGTCAGCCAGACATTTAAAGAAAGAAAGTGGTCCAGGCTGCTCCATACCTAAGGTTGGCCAGAACCGTATATACTCACTGACCTACCGGGAGGCGGGCCGCGCATTGTGACAATCTTTAATGCTGCGCAGAAGGCTGAAGAACTTACAACAGAAGGCTGAAGATTTTACCGTTGCCCGTAAGTTCCTCACCTTACCGGCAGAAGGCTGAAGAACTTAAGGGCGACACTGAGCACTACTCCAAACAGGGAGGTGAGTTTCCTTTCAATCCCTGATACCCCCTTGCGTGCAGATGCCTACATTATTTCCTGCCTTGCTTGTGGATTGCATGCTCCTCCTGTCTATCCCCTGATGCCATGGATGCAAGCTGTGCGTACAAGTCTGTTAGTCGGATGCAGTGCTGCATGCTGCGTGCACAGAGTATAATTTGTGTGCACGGTGAGCACACACACACACAAACACACACATTCTGATCATTAGGATAATCTGTTCCAAGATGCAATCTTCATGCCTAATTTTTCCAAAATAT
>Ga0307963_1001341_pt1:0-7500 | contig 18706 bp, 19 predicted proteins | sample OrgLakmetagen594_FD_201829 | JGI IMG/M metagenome (GOLD analysis project Ga0307963, IMG submission 201829) | Saline water microbial communities from Organic Lake, Antarctica - #594 | ecosystem: Environmental > Aquatic > Non-marine Saline and Alkaline > Saline | place: Antarctica: Organic... | reverse complement strand
AAGCTGCACAGGCTGTGTACTGTGAACACCATCCCCACGTACAGTCATGGCATTTAGGTTACCTTCTTACAAAAGTACCTAATTAGGTGTTCAGGTCACAAAGGCTTCCAGCCTGGCAACGGCTGCTCAACCTATTCCGGACGACATATTATCATTAATGGCAAAAAAAGCAACAGCTGTTTGATTCCCTCGTGGCACCATCAACGGCCTTCTTTAATCTTGTAGCTTATGCTAGGTCCCCGAGCTTTCAATGTTTGGTTGACTATTCGTTGGGCTCATGATGAGCGCAGCTTTCCAAGAGCTGCAGATCGACCCCTGTGAATTAACCTGGTCACCTTTTTTAATTTACAGATATATGTTTGTCTTACTTAAAATTGTAGTTGGCAACATCATGCCGTAGCGGGCAATATCATGCCGTAGTGGGCAATATCATGCCGTAGTGGGCAATATCATGCCGTAGCGGGCAATATCATGCCGTAGTGGGCAGTATCAGCCGTTTTCGTGCATGCTTGGCCATTTAGTGCAGCATGAAAAAAATTAGAGTGCACGAGGGATTGAGAGTTGCTGCCCACGTTAATCGTGAGAAAGAAGTCACTTGGGAGGTTTCATCGACCAGCAACCCCTGACAACCTAGCCAAATCACATATGGCAAACGTTGTCGGCTGATTGCAACGCGTACACCTTATACTATAGGTATTTTTTGCGGTTAGTGTTACCCGACCCATTATCTTGATCTATAACCGACCCATTATCTTGATCTATAAAATGACTGTATCAATGTCTGTATCAATCTCTGTATCAAGTTTAGTTCATAGCAAAGCCTTGAAAACCCTATCTGCCTTGCTGTTCATTACAAGCCTTAAATATCCATCTGTCAGTCAAAGCGGCTGGCTGGTAGGAGGGACAGAAATTGCAAATTAAACCGTACATGCTTTTGATAGAATTCAAATGCTGCACATACATTATGAAAAACGACCCCGGCCGCTTTACTACTTGTTTAAGTCCACATACTCTACAAAAGTTCCCAGCTGGAAGGAATAGACTATGCAGGCAAAGGAAAGGCTACAACTCCATGCTTCAAGAAACCAAATTGATATGCATGCCAAATTGGCCTGCTTGCCAAATTGACCTCCATGCTTTAAGCGACTTAACTGAGCTGCATGCGGAACTTGCCTTGTCCACAGTCCGGTTCAAGTGGGGGAGGGACGCTGTAAGAAAAAGCTCACAGAGATCAACACGTAAGTGGCTGTTGCACTGCACGGGCAGTAGGTGGAGAAATTTCACAATTCACAATCATCCACACACAATTCACAGTCATTCACACACACACACACACACACACACATACGCACACACACACACACACACACACACACACACACACACACACACATCACAATGCTTGGTATTAAGGGGCTCCTATCTTTCAATCAGTACGGGGACTGGTATTCGCTGCCTTTGCAGCTCATTCATTTTTCTGTCGCACAGCACAGACGTGTTTTCCGCTGCTTTACAGCAACTGCCCGTGTGAGCATGGCTGGCACCGACTGCCTTGCACTCAAGGTATTGGATATATCCTATAATGCCTATGTTACAGACCTGGCATAGACTGCCTACCATCTTGCTGTGGTGGAATGGGTGTGAGTTCCTATCATGCAGCCTTGAGAACGCGCACACACACACAACTACATACACAAGCACGCAAATCCTTCCCTATTCACCTGATCATCAAACAGCGTCGCTCCTTCCTTTTGCTCAGTTGTAATGTTCCCGTATGCAGCCTTGCATCCCTCAATGCCTCACACGACAAAATCCGACTTCAATTGCATCCTTGCCTGGATCACGTGTCATTTTGCGGCCGGTCTTACCTTGGTGGGCTCCTCTAATTCATACCATCGTGCTGCAGCAGCATCCATGTACATGATGAGCTGGAACTGACTGGTCAGACTGAGGTGCCTGTCTTGCAGGATTTTTTATGCATCACTTAGATTCATGGTTTTGGCGCTTATGCAATTCATGCAATTCCAGGCCACTTTACGCACTGCCCGTGCAATGATTTGCAACACAGCCCATCGATACCCGTACTGATCCTGCTGGCCCATTGCCCCATCGCAATGAAATGGGTAGATCTGTATGTGTCATTAAGTACGTGTACAGTGCTTGGGGTGGTGCACGTGCTCACTATATGCTGAATTATAATATGACTGGGTTGCGATGCATTTTTAGGTACCGATGCAAGCACTGTGGGACGCGTGTGTGCCTGAAGCATCGATTGCCGGATGATCACCAATGCCAAGAGTTGCAAGGTGCGCTGCTGCTTGGTGTGCTGCCCAAAAAGGTGTGCGGTTGCAGGTGTGTGCTGCTTGGTGTGCTGCCCAGAAAGGTGTGCGGTTGCAGGTGTGTGCTGCTTAGCGAGTTGTGCTGGCTGATGCAAAATGTGTTGTGGCAAGGTGCGCTGGGTGCGCTGCTCAGCAAGGCATGTTGTCATAACAATACCGGCAAGGTAATAATAGCCTTAGATAAAGCAAGAAAAATACACACACAAACGTACACGTACGCCCACACATATGCATGCATGCACGCCCGCACACACATCCACCTTCATACACAATCCCACAAAAGTGCACACGCACAAACACAGATATACACTCCTTGATACAAACACACAAACACACACACATACCTGCATTGCAGTTGCAGCTCGTAAGCAAGCAGCCGAGCAGGCTCGACAGCAGGGAATGTTTGGGAAGGTGAGCCTGGATGTTGTTTGCATGTTTTTCCCTCTGTGCGTGCCTTCCACTTCTTGCAGCCATATGACGGACATGGCGTGGTCCAGCAACTCAAGAAACCTGCATAATTCATTTACCAGCGTTAGTAAGGCTTCCTGAGCATGCCCTTCAGCCCCAGAGGCTTGTGTATCCGTTTTTAAAGAGGCACGTCTCCATGCCTGCACAGGGGCTATTAGTTGCTCTGTTTTGGAAGAGAAGCAGTAAAAAAAACCATGCAGGCAGTGAAAACCGCTCCACTTCCCACACCTGCGTAGAAAAAGGAGGCACTTTGGTACCGAGTACCGTAAAGCTCCTCCAACAACAAGGAGGCAAAATATTCAATTGGAGTTAGGAAGACAGCAGGCTTAACCTGAAACCGGCTCTTGACGGGAGTTGGTGACAGTCCTGGAAAGGGCACATCTAGTGTACGCAAGTGCAGCCGCTTGGTTGCTGTCACCAATGTGGTGACAACAGTTGGATCTGTCTTCACTGAGATGCTCCAAGCCCTTGTATCTCATTTCGCCCCTAGCTCCATGATGACAATGATGGAATCTGGTTTCACTAAAGTACTCCAAACCCTCGTTTTTGTTCCATCCATAGTTCCAAAACCTGCTCCATCCCAAGGCCCAAGCACCCTCCACCTCCAAGCCCGCACGAGCGCAGCCTGCTGGCCAGAGCAGAAGGCCAGCAGCAGCAGCAACAACAAAGCCTGGATGTGGGCAAAAGGCAGCTGCAGTCGACCCAGCAAACACCCTCAAGGGGTCTGCGGAACGACGGATGCAGGTGTGAGTAGTGATTTCCGAGTCGTGCCGACTGCATAATGTATGTCACATTAATAGAGGTGGGTAAGCTGATCGCCAGGGCTTGTGTGCTGTTTTTGTGACTGTGCTTTGGATGGCTGTCTTCTTGTGCCTTGCATCTGAAGGTAGTGAGAGATGACAAGACTCTTTGTGGTTGGATGCTCGACGCCGTACACGTCTAAGCCCTATTCAGTTCTTTATCGTCTTGCTGATTGGAACAGGGCTGGTGTTATAAAATGTGGCATGCTGATGTCATTGCTGATTGATGCACTTTTGTGTTGCGTGCGCCCCTGTATTGCTTATTCTTCTTGCACCTTTCTCGCCCGATGTAAGTTTACCTTTCTCACTAGGTGTAAGCATACCTTCTCACTAGGTGTAAGCATACCTTCATAAGTTACATGACCTGCAGCCGTTCGTTTTCCTGAAATATACCCCTTATAACAACCATTTATTCCAATAACAAAGCTTTCATTTGTAGGCATTTTCAAACCGCATACTTGCACAACATGTTTAATTGTTGCCTGCACCTCGGAACATCTTCCCCCATCCATCATCAACACAATCAATTAGGTATAATCTTCTCATTCACCCCCCCCCTTTCCTTCTACTTTACATGTGTCTTACATGTGTGTGTGTCTGATTGTGATCTCTTTCGTTTTGCAGCCTCTCCCCCCCTCAACGCCTGAGGTGTGTCCTCAATGCTCGGCTCGTTTTTCCACAGTGGAGCAGCTCATAGTGCACGTGGACTCACAGCATACAAGGACACCGACGCACAGCGATCAGCAGCACCAGCAGTCAAGGCCGACGGGCACGCTTGTCACCGGCTTGAACGGCCGGGGTGTGCGTGTGGACGAGGTGTACAGGTATACACCTGTGTATGTGTGAGTTTGTGTGTATGTGTTGTTTGTAGTGTGTGTGTGTATGTATGTGTGTGTGTGAGTTTGAGGGTGAACGTAACCGTAGCTGAGGTTGTTTAAGAGCAGCAAAGATTGGGCTGCTCAAAAGGAAATGTTAAAACCTGTTAATGTGTGGTGCTTTTGCATGAAGAATAAATGTGTATGAGGGGGAAATGTCTAGTCCTTTGCGCCTTGCCTGTTGCGATCGCAAGTGTGACCTGACGCGCCAGCAAGTCAGCACGCACGCCTTCTAAACACTTGCTGATTAAGGTTTTAAATGCAACACCATAAGCAAAGCTCACTTGCCGTTTGACTCGTCCCTCTTGAAAGCTTGTTGCCTTTTACCTGTCTAGACGCCAAAGCGCAGCCAAAACACATCAGCATGCTTCTAGAAAATACCCCAAACCCCAAACTAATGCTCACCACAGCCATGATTTTACTGAGATGTTTTGTAACTTACTGAGATGTTTTGCATCAAAAAAGGATTGTGAGCAATTTGTCAGTAGGCACATTCATACCCATTCAATAGAAGTTCTATCCATGCCTCTCTGTCTACGCCTATCCATGCCTCTTCATTAACAATAGTTCCCTTCCCTCCAATGCTAATGCGCAGGTGTCCTAAGTGCAATATATCAGTGACAGACCCTGCCCGACTTGTCGACCACGTAGAGCGTTGTACGCATGGTGAACCGGAAGCTGGCTCAAATTGCTCTGTGCAGTGATCGTTTGCTCCTATCAAAAGCACCTTAGGAGATCCTGTACAGAGGACGTATCAGCTACTTGTGTGTTGCTGTGATTTAGAATGAGAGAAGAAACACGCCATGTGTCAAACAACCTAAATAAGAACCCGCCTCTGATTTCAGCGCAGGAAGTTGACATGCTTTTTTCTAGCACATCACCTCATCTTTTCCAGTTAAACAGAATGTACTTGCAATTATAAATAAATTACACTGTACTGGTAACGTAGCACGGCTGGTCATCTAGACCATGTTACTACAAAAGAAGGTGATAAAAGACAAAGACCAGTCTTTTGCACACGTGTGCAGAAGACCTGCACACGTGCAGTGTTATGCAGGGCACATGTGTACAGTGTTAAACGCTGTAGCGCTGGCTGAGTATTGAGGGTGACCGGTACAGGTGGTTTGTTTAATCCTTGACTTGACTCTACAGTTGTGCAGTTCGTCTTAGCTTGTGCTTGTTTGAGAGCCTGGCACTTCAGTCTCTTACCATTTTTCTTTTGTCCTTCTGATGCTTCAATGGACCCAACATACTTTGTGAAACTTTATTTGTGCTACGGTGGTGAAGAAACTTTCAACCGTTATGGTGTCCGGTGCCACAGTGGCCTCCTTTCCTAAGTCTGTGTGGAAGTGGTTTTTTACCTGCGTAGTTTTCTTTTTTTCTATTATATAAAATCTGGCCTGTGCAACTCTTATCTACTTTTGGTGATACAAGGGGATTGTTAGTTTCCTGCGTCTCTCTCTCTCTCTCCCTCTCTCTCTCTCTCTCCCTCTCTCTCTCTCTCTCTCTCTCTCTCTATATATATATATATATATATATATATATCTCGATCTCGATCTCGACATATCTCGTGATAGTTTGAGCCTTATTCATTTCTTAGGGGAGTACTTGCTCACTACCTGCTCATGTTTTTTCCCGGAGATTCTTGGTATGACTTGCTTCTTTTGACCGGACAGTGGGATAGAGTTCGTGTCACAGAGGATTAGGAAGAGTGAAATTGAGGTACAGGCTGTTTTTTTGGTGAATGACTTGTAAGGTGTACAAGCTATGTTACACTGCAAAAGTGTATGCCTCTCTGAGCCCCTCTAGCACTGCTCAATTGCTGGACGCCAAGAACTAGAAGAGTTGCATATAGCTGTCCCCTTTGACCATGACCCCACACTCCCCCAATACTGGGGTGAACACCCAAGAGGCAAGCAAGGTGTTCAGAGCTAGCCGTGATGTCTTTTCCCCAAAGTTCACTTGTTATCCAATCTGCCATCTCATTTACCATGAAACACCATGTACTTAGCAACAAGACATGCTATGTGCTCTGCCGCCCTAGGCACATAGGCAACAGCTACTTTCATGTTCCTTTTTTCCTAGATTAAAAGGACCGACCACAAATCCCTATGCATCGCTCTGCACATGTGCAAATTCTGGGCTCAATATTTTCAAACCGACTCCAATTCTATGCAGAAGCACCCTTCTGGAACAATATACAGACGCCCCTCCTGAAACACACATGAGAAGTGCATATCCTTGCCATATGGAGGATAGCAAACTAATACGTGAGAGAATAAATTTGAAAGAAAAAGGGCAGCTAGAGAGGCCGGTTGGATGGGGTTTGGTTCTGGGTCTCCTTGAGCAGCTTCCTTTTGCTTTCTCCTCTGCTTGAGCCCTCTCTCCTCTCTTTTTTGTTGTCTGTCAGGTCCCTGCTGGGGGCCGTAGCTGTAACACCACCCCAAAGATGGGAAAAAGGAGGCAAGGCCTAGGGGGGAGGCTTTTAAGGGAAAAAGGTTCAGGCGGAAAAAGCCTTCTTATTCCTTCATTTTCACTCCGCTCCTACCTCTGAGTCCCGTTCTCACTTGCTGTGTGTGCACCTCTTTAATGTCTTTCCTCCCTACTCATTCTCTCTTGTTCCATTTCACTTTGATTGAAGGGGTTGCAGAAACTGAAAGGACAAATAGGAGTGGTGCCTTTGGCATGACTCTAGAGATGCGTGGGTACTGTGATTTTAGGAAGCTTCTCAACATCCCAAACAGACAATACAATTTTTGTAGCTTGTTTATAATTAAGAACAATAGGAATCATAAACACTATAATTTTAAAAAACAGCCTCGGTTGAATAGCAGTTGAAGCGGTTGATTTCAATCGCCGTGACTGGTGATCGAGTGAATTGTGTGTCCCACATGCTGTATGCTGATGACCTTGGATTAACTACTAATGACCCTGGTGAATTGCAGACGATGTTGAACAAGCTTCGTAAGTACGCTGAGAAGAAAGGATTGACTGTGAACACGGCCAAGTCGGAGGTGG
>Ga0307963_1001340_pt1 | contig 18713 bp, 20 predicted proteins | sample OrgLakmetagen594_FD_201829 | JGI IMG/M metagenome (GOLD analysis project Ga0307963, IMG submission 201829) | Saline water microbial communities from Organic Lake, Antarctica - #594 | ecosystem: Environmental > Aquatic > Non-marine Saline and Alkaline > Saline | place: Antarctica: Organic Lake... | reverse complement strand
AGTGTGTTGAAGTGTGCGAGCTGCGCATGAGATACAGAGACCTCTTTGAAGGAATGTTTAAGACTCTGCGTGTGTTTGCTCCTTCGAGCTCTGAATTTATTCCTTTCTTAACTTGTCATCACATACAGTATCACTGATTTCGAGATCAATGCATTCCTGAATCAAGACTCATACAGACTCCTCAAGTTTGTGTCAGATTTAGTTTCAATTTTCGACACTGGTTGATTTTGTTTCATCACCCAATTGCCATCAGCCAAGAGTCTCGGGCTGTAGGCCATCCTTGTAACCCTCTACAATTACAATGGGGATTTACACAGCTCGGGTGTACGTTATGACGTGCATTGAACTCATCAGGTAATATTACTGCACTGTGCAGTGCTACAGCGTGCCATGGAGTTGAGGCTGCATGTTAAATTTACCTATTTAGGAAGATGTTGAGGTAATTAGAAATAGGCCCATGGCATATCAAAACAGCATCCCAGCATTTTGTCTTCCTTTTTTCCTGGGCACTCTCGCGACGTAAGAACTGGACAGAGAGTTTTAGCAGGAAATGAACTCTGTAATGAGCTGACAAAAAAATCCTTTTAGTCTTTTGATATCGATGCCGCGTCATCATCCCTGTGGGATTCTTCATGCTTGTAAATAAAGCATCTAAACGTATCCTGACAGAGGTACGTGGTCTCATTTTCTCCTTAAAAGTTAAAAAATCGCAGGAGGTAAAATTAGGCTTTTAGTTTTAGCCTTTCCCTCCCCTTCTGTATCCAAAAAACTTCAAAAATAGGCACCCACCCACCCACCCAACACACATCACACACATAATACTGTACATTATCGGAACATAGTCTAAGCCGTCGTTAAATTCTCTGTACAGAAACCTTGCAGGATGGGCACCATCCTTGCTGAGATGTTTGGCATCCTGCATTGCAACGATCGAGGAAAATAGAGAGTCAAAACGCGAAAATTTGGTCTCTAGGACACTTCGTCAGAAAATTTGACCTTTCTCAAAACACTTTTGTCGCAAAATTGAGTGAAAACCTCATGCCGAGTAGATTAGTTCTTGTTGAAAGTTGAACGGTGTCCTGGTTGGAGAATGGCACCATTTCTTTGAGCTTCTGGACATAAAAACTAAATAAATGGAAAGAAGACAATTTTTAGACATGTGACCCTGTGTGGAGCATTTGGCGACACCGGGAAAGCAAGTCTGTTTGCCGGGCGGAGTCATGTTGTTGCATGTTCGTGTTGAGCAGGAAGTTAAACTTGATATTGCTGGAGCACAATTGCATTCCGGCCAATTGCTGTTATGGTGACGCGTCGCGCGGAGAGAGCACTGCCTGGGATGGAGAACGGCAAGTCTCAGAGATGCAGCTCAGAGTTGCAGCAGGCTTGCACAAGCCATCCAAGTTGCTTTGCACTTTTTTGCATGCATGACAGTGGTCAAACTCAGGACCTTGAGGATATAGGTGTGCAGTGAGCACTAGCTTGCTGGGCACACGCACAGCTCATGCATATGCACACGCAAGGCTAGCTGGGGTGAGCAGGGAACCAGTTTTAGGAGTGCACACAACTCTGAGGGCAGAATTGCCAGGCAGTTGGCACAGGCATAGGAGACAACGCCATTATTTGGGATTTGTTGAAGAGCAAGAAAGCCCTTGCTCATCATAGAGCTTTGGCTGTCACGATGAATTATGGTGCCATCTTACACATGGATTGCCTTTGCTATGGGCTACGTTCAAGGTCTCTGAATAGTTCCTAGAGACCCCAAGCGCAGGGCCGCTATTTTGTTCCGTAGCAGATGCAGATAGAGCAAAATATGCGGGTGCAATCACTGTCGTACAGGGTGCTGCAAGGTGTCAATTGTTGTGAGCAAATCACAGTTTTGGGAGCCAAGACTGTCACATACTGATCTAGACCTGGTCCCGTCACAATTTCTTGATGACACCAGGAGGCTGTAGTTATGACAATTTCTTGGCGTCACATGTCAATTGAAATGAAAATAAAAACTCGGAAACATAACGTCAAAATATATCGATTAATAAATAAACGAGTCGATTCTGAGGGGGTTAGGGGGGGGGGTGTATGGGAATTGAGGGGGGTGCTCCAATTTTTTAAAGGGCCACTTTTACAAAATATTAATAAATTTTTGAAATCCTCAGCTCAAGCCCAGTCGATTGGCACTCTTATTGAGTGATTCCATTAAAAGGGGGTCTGGGTACCTGGTCATAGGAGTGCATGGAATGCCCCAAGTAGGCCACGGGGTTGTGTTTAGGCAAATTACCAGCAATCAAATCCAAACATGCAGTTCATATGTTGCATTATGCATGCATTATTCATGCATACATTAAGCATGAGTTGCATGAATAGAGTAAAAAAGTGCTTTGGCAAAGAATTTGGCTGGATTTGTGCACTTATCAGTTGGTCAGTGCAAGAGCGTCCGCTAACCAGTTTTTGCCCTATGACTCTTCAGGTATTAAATTAATTGACATGAGAACTGTGCAGGCAGATAGCTGCTTAACTCCTGAACAGACTGTCACCCTTTTTATTAGAGGCCCAAAATTACACGTGACTGTCAGAAATTGTTTCTTAACAGCCTCCTGATGACACGGTCATAATCTCTTTAATGATACGTCACCACGCTTGAACACTGAAATATTTACGTCAGCATTTTGCTTTCACGCAGGGATGTTTCATATTATCATTTGGACGTTCAATATGGTAAAACATGCGACCGTATTCTAAAGCAATTTTGTAAATGCCGATTTTTGACCCAAAATGGACCCAATTCACCCCAAAATCACCCAGAATATTTCTAATTCTATTCTTATAAATCATGTGACATTTGACATTCTATTCTTATAAATTTCCCCGTTCCCACGGGAGGGTTCCAACACTAATAAAAAACTATTGATGTCCAACCTGTTCTGAAAAAAACGTTCCCACGGGAGCAATAAACTAAAGTTTTTTGAAAAGGTAAAGAATCCGAAAGAATTTTATTGCACTACCCCCGGGGTAGTCATATAAACTATTGCGCTAAAGAATTTTATTAAAGGACCCTCAGGCACTGCGGGTTGCCTAACGGAGCCCAGGCTACCTCCCCCGGACCCCGCGCTGCTGCTCTTGGCTAACACTTTCCCCGGAAGTGTCCCCGGAAGTGTCCCCACGCAGCCCCATGACCTGCCTCCCAACTTCGGCATGCCCCCGGGCCTGTCCATGCTGGACCCGGTCAACGCAAGCCAGTTCCAGGGCATGCAGCTCCCTAGAACTCACCCTGGCCTTCCCCCTCTTCCCCCTTTTCCCACGCAGCAGCAGCAGCAGCAGCAGCAGCTGTGGCACCTTCAGGCCCCCAGCTACCCTTACAGCATGGCACCAGGTCCATACATGTGTGCATGCGTGTGTGTGTGCGTGCGTGTGTGCGTGTTTGTGCGTGTGTGTGTGCGTGTGTGTGCGTGTGTGTGTCTGAGTGTGTGTGTGTGCGTGTGTGAATAGTCTCCAGGCAGGCAGGGGAGTGGGCATGCATTACATTTTTTTATGCACACGTTTGCGCACTGCATAAACATTACACATATGCGCACATTGCATGAACACTGCAGCATTGAACGGCCGAGGAGCTGAAATGGAATTGTCCAAGGGTTGCCGTGATGCCTAATCTATTGCTTTAAAAGCCTTTTGGGCACTCCGTGTGAACATTTGTACTCTTTTTTGAAAGTCCGTGGGAACGGGTGCTCAAAAATAATGAGGATTGCCTAAAAAGGCCAAATATCGCCCCAAAAAGGTAAAAGTTGCAACTGTATAATACGGCCCGATTTGTTTAATACTTAATACGTTTAAATACGCCTTAAATAAGCCGTATGAAACATATCTGCTACCACGAGAATTTTATACGTGCAGGCGCAGAGCCAACGCAAGGTTAAATTTGACTCTATTGATAGAAGGGCTCTGCCCGCCCAGATTTCTGCCTCAAAACTTTTTTCCTTCTTGTGTATTTGTTTCCGTTCCTGCCACCTGCCTAAACTTCGACCCGAGTTGACAAAAAAATTGGCGAAGCCCATCACGCGCGCAACGTGTGCATGCATATGCATATGCATGTGTGCGTGTGTGTATGCCTGTGTGTTTGGGCGTTTGTATGTGTGCGCGTGCGTGTGTCTGTGTGTTTGTGCGTGTGCATGTGTACGTACGTGTGCACGCCTGTGAGTAATCACGCGCGTTTGTGTCTGTATGTGTGTATGTGTGCGCATGCGTGTGTGTGTATGCGTATGTGTGTGTGTGCGCGCGTATGTGCGTGCTAGCCTGATGTGTGTGCCTTGCTGCCCCACAGACGCTGCAGTGGTGTGCGTGATGCTGTGCTAGAGCATCCTTTGCTGAAGCAGGCACGAGGATGTGCTGCTGCTGCTGCTGTTCCCTGTCTGTTGAGAGGGCAGGTGCGAGCATGGTGCCCGGGCTGGCCACAATATCTAAACTCTGCTTCAGCAAACAGTGCGCAGCAAGCACTTGCACTGTGCGCTCCATGCCCCGCGAACAGTCCAAGCCAGCGCGGACCGCATTCCTGAAGGGTCCTGATCAAGCAAACTTCCGCGCGTCAAGAACATCTGACTAAAGTGAAGTTATATAGCCCATCGAAATTAATGTTAATTACTTGATTCTGCTCGCGTGGTCAACCGTGAACTTTCCATCCGGAACACTCCCCGGCCCCTGACGCAGCATCTGCAGCTGGGGATGTGTCCTGACTGATACTGTACCATCCGGAAGTGGTCCGGGGGCGTGGCCGAGGATTCGTGGGAAGCTTCCTGGAGCTTCCAAACATAAACCTGTCTCAAAACTTTACATACGGCACCCCAGGGTCCCAAAATCCATCTGCCCTGGTAGAAAGATTTGTTAGGAGCCTCTGTCGAGTCTCAGCCAGGGAGGTGCTCTGGGTGGGCCTAAGGAGGAGGTCTGGACCCCCCAAAAACAAAATGCTGCTCTAAATCATCACACACCGCACCCCAGGGTCCCAAAATTTATTTGACACGATAAAGGTTTTAATTAGGAGCCTATGCTGAGTTTCAGCCCGTGGGGTGGCCTGGGTGAGCCTGGGGAGGGCTGTATGAAGTGTGGTGGGAAGGAGACAACGCTCACATCCCCACGAGGGGAGCTTCGCCAAAAAGAGTTCCTGTTCTGTTGAAAATTGACATAATGTATTACAGCTCAACTATTTGTTATACCAATTGGCCAAAAAGGAGGACCCTGCTGGTCTGGAGGAGGTTTTTATGTAAAGAATTCACATATTCAGCCACCACACCCCAGTTAGACTTCATTTCACTACCAAGACGCCGTCAGTAAGCTTTCTATCACTGGATGCTGTTTGAAGAGGGTCAGGTTCTGACCCTTTTTAACACCCCTAATGCTGAGTTCCTTGACAAGGCCAACCACTGACTTTTCACTTCAGTCCTTTTGCGATGATCGTTATTTGTAGCTCAATCCAGTTCTTTTGCGGTGATCGTTAAAAAAAAATCAGTGGATTTTGGTGCAGTGGGTGATCTGTACAGAATATTTGACAGCAAAAAGTCAAACAGTTAGGTTTACGCCACAGCAAATCATACACATGCGCCTTATTTAGCACTTTTCATGCTCAGTTACTTTGAAATCGTACATCCTACATAACAGTGCTGAGCTTGAAATCTTGCAGTCACTAAGCACATTCGCTAGGAACATTTGAAACGTGAGCCCATTTTGGGCCTCTATCGGCCCCCTCTACAAGTTTGCTGCTTTAAATTCTGAAGTAGGCGCAAACCATGAGCTGGACAACTTTATTATAAAATGAGGTTGTGACACTCTGCAAGGTGGTCAGGATTGCATTACGTGGTGATCCTTGTCTAGGTACATGGTAATTGACTTGCTTGTGTAATTATTTGGGCCAATTAGACAATTAGACATGATAGCAAACACACAGGTTTCTAATCAGGTCAATGGGGGATGCAAAGGCAATGGCAAAGCTTTTTGGACGGCAAATTGATAGTAAGTGCAAGAGTATGCGTGTACCAACTCAAACTGATCCCTGGGGAGCCACTAGCCCTTGGGTAACCTTGATATGCACGGGTATAACGCATTTAAACAGGAGAAAGATCGGAGGTTAGCAGGACATGGAGGAATTGTTGCAATGACACTTGTCACAGAAGAATGTTACAAAGCATGCCTGACAAGATGCTTTGTACCAAGCACAAACTTAGGCAGCTCGTTTGCTTCATTTAACCTAGAACGGTTACGGAAGTCTTTTAAACACAGTCTGGTTTAGAATTTGTGCCTAAGCACTCTGACCTCGTCTGACACAGGACCCTGACATAGATTGGGCTCGGCTTTATACTCACTTATAGGTGATGAGCCCATATATTGGCTTTCCAGAAGCTGTGTTCTCTACTATGCACAGCGCCACTCCCACACTTTCCTCTGGTGTGTCACACATGGTACGGCCGTACACGAGCGGTGGGTGATGCCGGTGCACCTAAAGCGGTTGCACGTATGTGTGTGTATGTGTGTGTATGTGTGTATGTGTGTATGTGTGAGAGTGTGTGTGCGTGTGTGCGAGTGAGTATATGTGCATACATGTGTGAATGTGTGTGTGTTTGTGTGTGTTTGTGCGAAAATACTGCCTAATGCGTGCTGCTTGTGTATTTGTTTGTGTGCGTGTGCGTGCATGTGTTTGTCCGTGCGTGCGTGCGTGTATGTGTGTGGTAGTGTTTGTGAGTGTGCTATTGTGTTGCATATGTATGTATGTGTGCGCATGCCTGCGTGCGTGTGTGTATGTGTGTGTTGTGTGTTTCTGTATTGTGTGTATGTGTTGTGTGTGTGTTAGTGTGTGCACGTGTTAATGTGTGTGCGTGCGTGCGAGCGTGCGTGTGTGTATGTGTGTGCGTGTGTGTGTGTATGTGTGTATGTGTGTGCGTGCTTGTGAGTATGCACGCGCGTGTGTGTGTGTGTGTGTGTGTGTGTGTGCGTGTGTGTGTGTGTGTGTGCTGTGTGTGTGTGATGAGGAAGTGAGCTGCAATTGGTAGGGTTCGCACACCTCGTAACGGGTTCCTTGCAATGTTAATCCCTGCTTGATGGCTTCGTCGCGATTGTCCAGGGTCTTGGCGATGGCAGGAAGCTCGTCGGGGCGAGGGTCCTGCACAATGTGGACAGCTCATTGTCTTTGCAGTTCAAGCAACCCAGTGCATCAGTGTGCAGCTGCTCCTTAATTAGCCCATGCTGTGCAGAACGCAAGGGAAGTTTAGTTTTCCCGGCATTGATTCAATACAAAATCAACACCCATGTTGCACACCGCAAAGCTGGTGGCCAGCACATTGACGGGCTCTCCACTTCCTGGGCTCTCAAAGAACAAGTAGTCTGCTGCGTCTTTCAACTGCTCCCTCGCGCGGACGTCAATCTGCTCAAACATGATTAAAAATTAGCAAAACGAACGGAACCTGTGAAGAGACGTACGCCTATTTTAACCGACCTCTGACTTTCCGCCACGCCCAATTAAACCGCCATTGGTGAACGACCATGGCAGGCGCCGGGATTTGGATGGTCCGCTGCGCAGAAAAAAAGGGGCGGCAGCATCCTCAGATCATTATTAGCGTCCTTCTCCCTCTTCCTCATCGATGGCAGCACCCACACAATCTTTTTTTCACCCTTCCGCTGCTCCTTGTCTTGAAGTCTCCTCTCGTGACAACGCACAGCCTCAGCCGCAAACGCTGCTTTGCTGGAGGCATACTTGTTTGCTACTTCGTTTTCATTATTATTCATGAGCCGTGCAACTTTGTGCTGTGCACGCAGCAAACAAATAGCTAATTAATTGCCTTTGTACATTTTTGTTTATGGTAAAGGTAGGTACTAGTTAAAAACGCCCAGACTACTCTTTGTTTCTATCAGTTTCCTTCTGTGCGGACCCCAATAACACGCCAGAGCCCTGCGTCAAACAGTTTTACTAAAGCAGTGAACGGGCCCAAGCCTCCCGGGAGACAGCAAGGCCTGGTGTTTGGATTAGCGTCTAAGCAGCCGTGAAGAACTGGATGTACTGGACCTTCATGACACAGAGAAGCAACACGGCAGCAAATCTGCTCTTCTAGAGGTACACTGAGGAGAGACTAATTTTGTCCTATTTATGTAGAAACAGTCATACGTGGCATTTGAAACTTGATTTTACTAGGCCCTATTTTTTGAACTGTTTTTGGGTATTCTGCTTCTGGGTATTGCTTCGGTCTGTAGCCGAACTTTTCACTCATGACTCTACCTACAGATATCATTATTCCTTGTGATTCCCCTAGCAATCAATACGTACATGGCACCAAACATTCATCAAGAATTACTCTGGTACTTTAACCATTTATTTGAGTGCTGATGGTGATCCAAAAACCAGTTTAGCAACACGATTCACACGTCTACAAGTTTGCAAGTGCAGTCGAGTCTTTTTTGATTGAAAATTTGGGATCCTTAAAGGTTGAGCAGCCATGCCAGGCTGAAGGCCTTTGTTTTAGTCTGAAAAAGCTGGCAATTTTTGTTTTAGCACCCATATGTAACTTTGCACTGGCTGAGACCAGCACAAAAAGCCCAACAGCCTGAACATGTGGCTGCCGGTTACCCCCTAGTTACCCCCTTATAAACCCTTATTCATGAAGATTGTTCTTTTTCTCTGAGGTGGAGGAGTCTTGAAGACCCAAAGCGGTGGCTCTTTGCCTTATTAATGTGGGGAGTGGTTATTCACTGCCTGCACAGTTTTTTCTTACCCTAATCAGGCAATGCAAAAAACAATCTTGGTGAGTAGCATGTGCAAAGTCCGGCTGGAGGTGGGGGACGGGACTAATAAAAGAGACAACGGTCAAGGTATATATGACTGAAATGTATGCATCGACGCAGAAATGCTGCAAGAACAGCCCAATCCAGCATCCCCCACCAGGCTGACCACAGGTGGTACAAACTTGGCAAAGCTTGCGTAAATTAGGTACCCAACTTGCAACATTAAGACGTGCACTCGTTTGAAAGCAACCCAGTCGTTGCAAAGACACAAGACCAGAACGTATTAGCGTAGGTGAAAATAAATCCGATGATTATCAGAGCAGTGGGTTCTAGCACTATGTAAAAAGTAAAAAGAATACATCGATGGGCCTTTAACAGAACTTAGTGAACACTCTTTGTGCGCCTCACCACCAAATGAAAAGAGACATCACATTTTACATACAGGCAAGGTGTGGGTTGGGTACAGATGCTTCTGCACGCAACCCCCCTGATTATATATACCCGTACAGCGGCCTACCGCTTAATTTCGGTGGTAAGGGGCTTTCAGGTGCTGGATCAGCTCTTTTCCTTATAATCCTTAATGAAAATACGCTAGACGTTCCTTAATTATACTTTTGAGGCAGCTTCAAGGAGTCAAATTAAAACCCGATACTTCAGATGAAGTGATATTAAACCACCGTACAAAGATCGTTCGCGGGTCAAAAACTTCTAGCACGTAGGAAGCTCCTGGAAGCTGGCGTAAATTGCTTGTCACTTGCATATTAATAAAATTGCTCATTTACCATGATCACTTACGCTTAGGTTAGAAGCAATCCTCAAACACTATGGCCGCAAGCACCGAGGCGGTCCTTACGGCGGCCATAATCTCTATAGTGACCGTATTGATAGGCTTTGCAGGCTTTCACCTGCTCAAGACGTGGGGCAAGTCCTCCATTTTGTATGATAGCAAGGTGAGGAGAGGGAGGGGGGAGGGAGGGAGTGAGCAGAAGGGCAGACTAGGAACAGCTACAAAACAAGACAAGAATCAAAGCACACCTAGCGAGAAGTTCACGCGCCCGAGGGAGTTCAAGCGTGAAATTGTGTTTGCTACACGTTTTACACGTATACATACACACACACACACACACACAAACTCACACACTCTCACACACAAACTAAAACTCTCTCAAACACAAACACACACACACACACAAACACGCACGCACACACACACACACACACACACACACACATTCATACAGTCACACACACACACACACACATACACACACAAACGCACACATCAGTAACTTAACTTACGCTTGCTTACTGTTTTGCACAGCGGCACACGCCTGACGTGCTTCACAAGCCCTCCCCTCTTCCCTCCAACTTCTTTGGATGGGTGTGGAAGACCCTTACATATCCAGAAAGCGACATCATTAGAGAATGCGGTAAGTTGGATGGGCACAATGCGATAGGCACATGAGCAAGATGTGAGCTGAAGCTACGCACGTGCAACTTTCAAATTGCTTTTTTTTTAAGATGCCTGTCATCATGGCAGAATGTTTGGCTACCTGATTGCTAGAGTGTCCTTGTACACAAAGCAGGACCTAAATAGGCACTGACTTTTTTTGCACGGTGTGTAGCGTGTACCTGTGTAACACATGTGCTCACCTGCTCAGTACTTGAACACAAACCGATTGCATCTGCAGGGCTCGACACTGCCATCTACTTGCGAGTTATGAGCTTTGTAAGTGAACTTATTCAAGCAGCACTGTCAGCCTGTTCAGTCAAAAAAGTACTGCTGTCAATGCTAGCATACATGAACACATACGTACATACGTATGATCATGTATTAGTGTGTGCACCTCATTCATCATACCAAAAAGGCACAGGCACCTGTGCGTATACACTCGTTTTGCGTGCTGACTCTGTTAAATCGCAGGGCACCAAGCTGTTCTCCATCCTCACCGTGTGGTGCCTCCTCACCATTCTCCCCACAAACTACACGGTATGTGAACACGTGGATCTGTGTGTGTCTGGTTTGTTTCTTTGTCATTGACGTGCTTTTAACGGTTGCGATTGCGTTCAAAATTCGCGCCATTACGGGATGATGGTTGGTTAAGCACAAAAGGTGCGCCCTCAGGTGTCCTTCAACCCCCAAGTTTCCTGCAAAGGCTCAGAGAAGAACTAAGTCTTCTTGTGTCGCTTTTGGACGCTGCTGCTCTTTGTGTCGCAGGACTCTGAAGTAGACATCCTCATGTCAGGGTCCAGAGACTCCACAAAGTACGAGTTCACTGGCTTCGACAAACTTGCGTTGAGCAATGTACAGGTGAGGAAACATGTGTGAGTGTGAGTGGGTGGGTGGGTGGGTGCAACTGGTTTGCGCTTGCACCCAGGTTCTGTGCATTAGTGTTTAGACGCATGTGCCTGCCTTGAGCTTCTCTGTCGAGTTTGTGGCCACTGCCATTTAGCTGCTGTGACAGCCTTGCTGCATGCACCTTTATCACTGGTGTCTCTCCTAAAGGCTACTCTTTCATTGAATAGGGCCTATGCACTGGGAACGTTCTTTCCTTGCAACCTACACACACACACACACACACTCACGCAAGCTAATACACATTCAGTTAGTGAGGATTGAATCCCCTGTGGGTGAATCTCTTGTATCGACAACTGCGCGGATGATGCACATCCGCACCCTCATGCTCAAACTCACCTTCTGACACGCACACATACACGCATACATACACGTACGCACACAGCCTGGCTCCCATCGCTTGTGGGTGCACCTCATTTCGGTGTACTTTGTGACTTACGTCACGATCAAGCTGCTGTGGAAAAACTGCAGTGAGTCCGTTCTGCTGAGGCTCATGTGGATCGGCAGCCAGCGCCCCACCCCTGTTACGCATAGTGTCATGGTGAGTGAGTATGTAAGTTTTAAATGTGTGCATTTGTGTCAGCTATTATAGTTCATGCTGATGTGAATTTGATACCACACCTCTGGTAGCAGTGTACTCTGTGAATGTTGTTGTTCATGCTGCAAACCCAACATCTTGTTCATTCGGTATAAGACGAAATTATTTGCGTTCTTTTTCTCTCTCTCTCTCTCTCTCTCTCTCTCTCTCTCTCCCTACCTCTCTCTCTCTCTCTCTCTCCCCCTATCTCTCTCTCTCTCTCTCTCTCTCTCTCTCTCTCTCCCTATCTCTCTCTCTCTCTCTCTCTCTCTCTCTCTCTCTCTCTCTTTCTTTCTCACACACACACACGCACACACAGGTGACTGACATCCCTGGTGTCTCTGATGCCACACGAAGGACCCGCAACGAATGGCAGCGGCGCGAGAAGAACATGCAGCGGGCAGACAGAGAAGCTGCTCAGCAGGGCAGGCCAATGCGCAGTACAGAGGAGGCCGCAGAGGAGGGGTGGGTCACAGCCAACCCTCAAATGTGCTGCTGTATGTGTGTCTGTGTGTGGGACAGATGTGCATGTCTGTGCTGATCTGTGCTGAAGTGGGCCTCGTACTTCTTTTGCACGTTCACTTTAAACTTACCCCATTTCAGCACCGCCAGTGCATAAACACGCACATTTCTATGCGCACGCATGCTTATATCAAACCACACACCCACTCTTAAACACGCAACCATATGAGTCCGTTGCAGGCTAATATTTTGTTTTGATTGCGCTGCGCAAACGGCACACACAGGCACGCGCCCTTGCTCAGACTCAGGCGCGCACGCACAACAAGACACATATACTAACACGCTGACCTTTCCATTGCCAACCTAAATTTGCCCTCAGCCTCGTGGACGTGCAGCGCCTCAGCACAAACAGCGCGCAGAACTTGATGACAGGGGAGACCCCCATGTCTAACTCCCCTGTGTATGAGTACCCTCCGCATACGGGTGACGCTAAGCTGGCCCCAGACAGTGGGAAGGACCACCACAGCGACCAAAGGGATCAGGAGCCTATGGGGCGGGCAGGATCTCAGAACGTGTACCTGCCGCCCAACTTTGTGCAGGTGCGCAGTCTGTCCGTTGAGGTGTTTTGGTAGTAGAATGCTTTTTGACCTAGGGGTTCGGTGCCCGAGCAGCAGATGGGCTATATATATAAGATGTGTGTCTACCACCCAACAGCTTTGTGCAGGTGCGCGCTGTGGTTCAAGAAGGTGTAATGTGACCTGGAATTTTTGGTATTCATTGGCTTTTATATGCGTGTGCCAACCCAGGCTGGAATGCACAAAATATCAGGGTGGCATATATTTATATAGGTAATCAACATATTTTACAACCTTGAGGGTGTCCTTTGCATCTTGTCGATTTCTTCCTGCATCCCTATTATTTTTCCTTTCCTCCTGTGCCTGTGTGCTGGTGCGCAATGTGAGGAGCTGCGTCGCCAGAGCACCGCAAGCAGCTCCCAGATGAGCTTTGGACACTTTTCACAAGTTTCCCTGCGCCCAGCTTTCAATTTAATTGTCCTGTGCCATTGTAATGGTGCGCAGTGTGAGGAGCTCTGTTGCCGGCACTGTAAGCAGTCCTCAAATGAGCTTTGAGCACCTTCAAATTCCACAAGCTGTTTTGCGCCCATCATTCAGTTTCATTGCCCTGTGCCTTTCTGCTGGTGCGCAGTGTGAGGAGCTCCGCCGCCAGCACCGCAAGCAGCTGCAGGTGTGGTGTTGTCCTAGGGATGTGTTTTGTGCAATGCAGGTGTGGTGTTGTCCTAGGAATCTGTTTTGTGCAATCCAAAAGGTACCAACCCACACCTCAATCTTTGTAAATGCTTTTGAATGGAAACATATTTCCTGCAGAAGGATTTTGTTTGTTTTAATGATACTTGCTCGGTCGAGTGTTGAACAGGCAGACTCTAAGCTTGCTAAATCTGTGCCGTCAAGCCAGCTTGCCAGTATCACCTTGCCTTGCCGCTTGCTTGCAGCGGTTTGACCTGTCTGATGCATCGCTGCTGGACCCTGTGGCTGTGGCAAAAGGAGCTTTGGGCCCTGGGCATATGGAGCCACTGGTGTGTGTGTGTCTATATGTCATTTGAATGTTTAAGTAGGCAGATGCGGGAATTGGCGTGGTGCCATTGAACTAAATAGCACTGCACCCTGCTATTACATACTCCTGTGTGTGTAGTGTGTATGTGTGTATGTGTGTGTGTTGTTTGTATGAGTTATTTTTGCAAGCTTATGTAGGTTGCTTCATAAAAGCCTTTTCCATGTTGCAAGTTCTGTAGACCTGAAACCTAGATGTGAACAAGTCTCATTTTGATCTTTAATGCTGTCCTACTTCAACGGCTTAAGCTCAATTGTATGGCGCTGGAACAGCTTATTTGGTTTTATGCCAGGGATTTGTGCGTAGGGTCCTTTCCAATGCCTGGCGCATGCGTGCTTCAGCAAGCGCACACACATTCACGTTTAAATATCATGTCCACACATCACAGGAGTTTGTGCGCCAGGAGTTCAGCTCTGTGTACTCTGAGGACGAGCTGAAGGCCGTCAATCTTGTGCATGATTTGTCTGCCCTGCAACCCTTGTTCTCTGAGTACACCAAGGTACTTGGCGTGTAAACGTGTGTGTTCGAGTGTGACAGCTAAATTAAAACAGCAAAATTGAGCGTAGAGGGTGTGGGTATGCATGACTGTGTACGTATGTATGTGAGCATAGATAAAAGAGGTATCATCTGTTTCATTTCACCTTCTTGCGTAGTGCATTTCATGCAATCCAGGCATCATGAGAGAGACATGTTTAGCATCTGCTAATAAGCCGCGGCCTGCCTTAAGTTTTAATGCAATCTTGTACGCTTGTATTTTAATTCATTGATGACCCTTAAGCTAGTGGCCTTCCTTGAGCTGAACAAGCAAATGTGTCGCCAGTCGCCAACCTGATTGCACCTTGAACGTGTTGCGCAATATCACACATGAACAACCCCTTTCCGACCCATTTCCATCGCACCCGCAGCTGAAGCAGAAGCTTGATGACTACTTGGACGAGTGCCACCACAATCAGCGTCAAGGGACAACCACGAAACCTAGAAAGGTGAGTGTCAGAGTGCTGGGATCAACACACACGACAAGTGGCATTGGATGCGTTGCAACTTCATGCACATGTGGATTACTCTGTGAAAGGGAACTGTGGAGCAGAGCTGACATTTGCCCTGCTTCAACCTCACACTGAGATGGAGACTGTGCAAGAACGATTTGCTTTCTACGCCTCAGGAGTACGCGCGATTGTGTTGTTGCTCCACATTCCAATACGCCTGCCACCTTCTACCTACCTGTGTGCTGTTGTGCTGTAGCTTAAGGTGCTGTTGCTTACTCGGCACCCTGTTATGACAAACACTGTAGGCATTCGACGAGCCTACCAAATCCTGGCTAGGACCAATACAGTGATCTAAGACAACTACCACAATGTACACGCACGCGCGTGCGCGCACTCACACACACACTCACGCACACACACACACACACACACACACACACACACACACAACCTCAGTCCCTGCTGTTCATGCCGTGGTACGGGAGCTGGGGTCTGCGCATGTACGGGCCTGGCACTATCAAGCGTGTGGATTTCCTACACTTCCACGTGTCTAGGTAAGGTTTTGTAAAAAGAAATTGCTGCTGTCGTTTGAACCCAGGCGGGGTGTATTTGTGTAGTAATTTGATGGTCATGTGACTGTGCGATTGTGATCTACCCCGCCTTCAGATTTGTGGCTCATGGCACAGTGAGAGCCGAATGAAAGTTTGATCCCTCCTGCGTCTAAATTCATTGCTTTTGATCATCACATTCGCATTCATATCCACAAGAATTCCGTGAGATGTAACACACACGCACACACATGCGCACACACACACAAACAGACACATGCACACAGACACACTCCTCCACTCTTAACCATGTAAGTGCACCCATGTAGCAAACACACACACACACATACACTGACACACACAGGGCAGTTGCAGGGATTTGCATTTCCTATCTATTATTGTACTCTATCATGTATCATGGCAGCAATTATTGCATGGGCTTGCAGGTCATCGTATTGTGCATACCTGCACGTATTGCATGTATACTCAGCGTGCCATGCGCAAGCAGATTGCAGTCGGTTGATGTTCAACGGTCACCTGCGACCTGCGACCTGCATTCAACAACCTTGTACAAATTGGAGTCGTACTGTGACTCTTACACCCACAGGTTGCGTGAGCTTGAGCGTGCGCTGGTTGAGGAGCAAGTCAGAGTCAGGACCCTTGTGTGGCCCTCTGCCTTCGTGACTTTTAAGTGAGTGCTGTCGGTTTGATACTCGTAGAGATGTACCTGGGGCCGTTTGCCTGTGCGACCCTTTACAAGTCAGGTGGCAACATGCGTGCGAAGCTGAATCGGCTTGTAATACATGCGCAAAAAGAGGGGGAGAGAGAGAGAGGGGAAGAGAGAGAGAGAGAGAGAGAGAGAGCCAGTCGCAGAATACAAATGTGATGTAGTTGAATATGACAAAGGCTTATACAAGAGTATACGGCGTTGGATGTGCACTTTGGCTGCTTATAACTTGTACTCCTTCACCCATGTCCTCAACTTGATCAGTGCTTGCTTTTACTGTAATTGTTACAGTAGCGTGTTACCATCACTACATTGGGGGGGGGCAGCATTTGTGTGCAGTGCACCACATTCCATTTAAAATACAAAAGCGTCATCAGATGGTTAGTCCATAAATTAAGGTCATCCTTTTGCCATTTTTGGTGGATTTTTACGCTACTGCACGGTACCGTAATGAATGCAAGGGTTGACAAGTGTGGGAGCGAAAAATTGGCAAAGCCCATCACGCGCGCAACGTGTGCATGCATATGCATGTGTGCATGTGTGTGTGTGTGCCTGTGTGATTGGGCGTTTGTATGTGTGCGCGTGCGTGTGTCTGTGTGTTTGTGCATGTACATGTGTACATGCGTGTGCGCGCCTGTGAGTATTCGTGCGCATTTGTGTTTGTATTTGGGTATGTGTGAGCATGTGTGTGTATGTGTATGTATGCGTGTGTGTGCGCATATGTGCGTGCTAGCCTGTATGTGTGTGCCTTTCTGCCCCACAGACACTGCAGTAGTGTGTGTGATGCTGTGCTAGAGCATCCTTTGCTGAAGCAGGCGTGAGGATGTGCTGCTTCTGCTGTTCTCTGTCTGTTGAGAGGGCAGGTGCGAGCATGGTGCCCGGGCTGGCCACAATGTCTGAACTCTGCTTCAACACACAGTGCGCAGCAAGCACCTGCACTGTGCGCTCCATGCCCCGCGAACAAATTAAGCCAACAGTCTAAGCCAACAAGGACCGCGTTCCTGAAGGGTCCCGTCCAAGCAAACTTCCGCGCGTCATGAACATCTGACTTAAGTGAATTATATAGCCCATCGAAATTATGTTACTTGATTCTGCTCGCATGGTCAACCGTGAACTTTCCATCCGTAACACTCCCCGGCCCCTAACGCAGCATCTGCAGCTGGGGATGTGTCCTGACAGATACTGTACCATCAGGAAGTGATCCAGGGGCCTGGCCGAGGATTCGCGGGCAGCTTCCCGGAGCTTCCAGACATAAACTTGTCTCTAAAATTCTACATACGGCACCCCAGGGTCCCAAAATTCATCTGCCCTGGTAGAAAAATTTGTTAGGAGCCTCTGTCGAGTCTCAGCCCGGGAGGTGCCCTGGGTGGGCCTATAAAGGAGGTAAGGACCCCCCCAAAAACAAAATGTTGCTCTAAATCATCACACACCGCACCCCAGGGTCCCAGAATTCAATTGACACGATAAATGTTTTAATTAGGAGCCTGTGTTGAGTTTCAGCCCTTGGGTGGCCTGGGTGAGCCTGGTGAGGCCTGCGTGAAGTGTGGTGGGAAGTCGTCAATGCTAGGGGCTCACGCCCCCACGAGGGGGGCTTCACCAAAAAAGCAAATAATGAACCCCAATTCGAGCCTATGCAGGGTATTCTTGTCCCTTTCTTTTTAATAAGCAAGCAAAGCCTTCATGTACATAAACCAAGGCAAAACTGGAAAAAAAGACGCGTTGAAAGGCGGAAAATTGGGCAGATCCAGAACGCGTATTTGGAGCCAAAAACACACTTTAGGTCAGGCCAGCCACCCCTGTGAGAGTTCTTGCCCCAGAGCAGGAAAATAAATTTTAAGTATGTAAGGACCTCAATTAGATGTATCCAAGCACCCCTGCACACTCAGTTTGTGGCGGGAGGTGCCCAGGTGGGCAGGGTGGAAATCCCTGCCAAACAATTAGTTTTCAAAAGCTCCGTACCATCAACTTACCAAATTTCTATCCCCCCTTTTTTGCTTTGATGGGTATGGTATATGACCGTGAACCTATCTAGGAACAAAAGAATTGGTGAAATTTGGACCAAGATCCGCATTTCTACACCCATGCCACCTTTCTGGCAGGGAATTGGTACAAATTTAGCCCCCCACTCACACCCTTGACCCCAAACTCATTGATGTTTATGCAGAAGTGTTGCATTTTATGTATAGAAACCACTGGGTGACCTCAGATGTGCAATTAAGGAAAGGGGCATTTATTCCCCCTTTTTGGGTGGGGCTTGGCTGGGCTGAATTCAGGGGTGTTTTTACGAGGATTCAAACCTCATGAGCCTGTTGACACTAAGGCGTTTATAATTTACATATTTTATTTAGTCGCGACACACCGCGAGGGGTCAAAAACATTTTTGGCATGCGGTGACGTGCATACCCTGCATGTACCCGTAGATCATCGCCGTATGCAGGCCTGTATGTACAAGTGCCTCTATTATAAAATCAATCCTCAGCTCTTTCGTATTCTAAATCACGCTCCCTGCATGTCTCAAGTCCTCCATTTAAGAATGTTCCTCCTCCTCTTTTGTTTCTCTGCCCATATATATTCTGTAACACGCTTCCTGCATGTCTCAATGTCTCCGTTCCAAGACTGATCCTCTCTTTTTTCTCTGACACAGCTCCCGCGTGTCTCAAGCAGTGGCTGCCACTTCGCT
>Ga0307963_1001337_pt1:7500-18726 | contig 18726 bp, 23 predicted proteins | sample OrgLakmetagen594_FD_201829 | JGI IMG/M metagenome (GOLD analysis project Ga0307963, IMG submission 201829) | Saline water microbial communities from Organic Lake, Antarctica - #594 | ecosystem: Environmental > Aquatic > Non-marine Saline and Alkaline > Saline | place: Antarctica... | reverse complement strand
GTGTGTTTGTGTTTGTGTAAGCGTGTATGCGTGTATGGAGAGGGGGGTGTAGCTTTAGGTGTGCGTGGGTGCAAGTGTGTCTTGTGTGTGTGTGTGTGTTTGTGTTTGTATAAGCGTGTATGCGTGTATGGAGAGGGGGGTGTAGCTTTAGGTGTGCGTGGGTGCAAGTGTGTTTTGTGTGTGTGTTTTTGGGTGTGGCTTGCATTTTTTGTGTGAAAGAGTTGCGCCTGTTGTTATGGTTGGTATGCTTGGGCGTTTGCTTGCGCGCAATGGCTATTGAAGCCTGAATAAATGCAAAACGTCATGCATTGTTGGCAACATACTTTCCTACAGCACACACACACATATACACACACACGCGCGCGGACACGCATGTGCTGGTTCCGGAACCAATTCTTATCTTTCACGTCTAATTGCATCGTCTTCTTCTGCAGGTGCTTGAACCACGTGCTGGACCTGGCAGCTTCTTACATTGAAAGCGTGATTCACAAGTGGGTTTGTGTGCGTGTGTGTATACGTGTGTGTGTGCATGTGTGTGTGCGTGTGTGTGTGTGTGTTTGTGTGTTTGTGTGTGTGCGCGTGTGTGTGTTTGTGTGGGTGTGGGTGTGGGTGTGTGTGCGCCTGTCAGGTGCCGTTCTTGCAGGTGCAATGTGGAATACTTTACCTGCACATGCATACACACACTATCTTTCTCGCACACACAAGCCCATGCACGCACACACACACAACCATACACACATGATCAAACTCTCTCTCACTTACACACACACACGTACACACACGCACAGGTGCTTCCAGCGAGCGGTAGAGGAGTGCACAGACCCAGACTGCCGGCGGTCGCTGCGCGCGCTCGCGGACACGTTTGCTCTGAACTGCATCATGAATGACGTGATCTTCAGGTGCGTGCAGCTCAGCAGTTTTGTTGTGTTCCCTGTCATTGCTCTCCATATCAAACATAAATTTAGCCCTCCAAATGCGTCTGTGTGTGTCTGTGTGTGTGTGCGCGTGCGCGCGTGCGTGCGTGCGTGCGTGCGTGCGTGTATGTGTGTTGCGTATGTTTGTGTCTATATACCTTGTGTATTTTGGAGATGACTTGTTTATGTTGGAGCACACACACACTCACACACACACGCACACACACGTGCAGAAACGACGAGTACATTGCACCTGGGAAGGCCAAAGCCATTCAGAGGCTGCTGGTAGAGCTGTGCTCAGAGTTGAGGTGTGTTGTGTACGCACGTGATGTATACGCCTGTCATGTGATCAATGCCTGTCATGTGATCAATGTCTGTCATGTTTAGGGTTGGCCAGAGTTGAGGTGTGTTGTGTACGCACGTGATGTAAACGCCTGTCATGTGACCAATGCCTGTCATGTGATCGATGCCTGTCGTGTGATCAATGCCTGTCATGTGATCGATGCCTGTCATGTGATCAATGCCTGTCGTGTGATCAATGCCTGTCATGTGATCGATGCCTGTCATGTGATCAATGCCTGTCATGTGATTGATGCCTGTCATGTGATCAATGCCTGTCATGTGATCAATGCCTGTCATGTGATCGATGCCTGTCATGGACTACGTTTAAAAGGTTTGCTTATGTGAATGTGTGCACACTCACTTCACAGACGCTTCACACATAACACTCACTTCACATACGCTTACACATAAAGGTGGCGGTGCCGCTGGATTAATTTATTGCCATATCACTGCGTGACACGTCCTACTACACGTTGCCACACATACACACACATACCGTACTGCGCTTGGTTGTTTTGCGAGTAATTAAATAATTATTGAGGCCCCTCGCAATAAGTCAAGCCGAAAATAAATAAAGTTTTTTCAGGCCTCGCAATACTTAAACTTTTTAATGCGGTAGTTTCTGGGTCCCCCCAATGGAACCCCATCGCCCTAAGGGGCAAGCATCACTATTTGACCTAGGTTGCACCAAACGGAAGCGCACAGAGGACGATGTTACCGCTCGGGAGCTCATCATCCGCCTCAGGCCTGATGTGCAGCAGGCAGTAGCAGCCAGGGATGCAGCCATTGCAGCCAGCATTGCATCCCGCCCTGCCCCAGTTAAGAGGCCTGTGGGGAGGCCTAAGGTGCTTGCACCATTGGGGGTGCAAGCCCCTCCAGGAGAGAGGCATGTGTGGGCAGAGCTGCGATGCATGCAACTCAGGTGGAGTGGGGGGGAGCATGCATCAGGTGCGCTTGCATCTGCACTTCACAGCAATAGCAGCAGCAGCAGCAGCAGCAGCAGAACCCCAGAAGCTGAAGAAGCAGGCAGTGTGGGTTAGGATGCACCTGCAGGGTCGCAGGGGGAGGGAGAGGGTGGTGCTGTCTTTGAGAGCAAAGTCCCTTCCCCCTCAGAAAGAAGTCCCCAAATTCGCAAAGTTCGCAAATTTCCTTAACTTTTCAGGGGCCTCGCAAAAGCTTAATGCTCGCAAATTAATTATTCTGATTATTTTGGCACCTCGCAAAAAGTAGGCCTCGCAATACTAAAAGCGCAGTACGGTACACATAAACATACTCACATACACATACGCACAACGCACACGTTGACATACACACACATAAACATAGTCACATACACATACGCACAACGCACACGTTGACACACACACACATATACATTAACATACTTACATACACATACGCACAACGCACACGTTGACATACACAGACATACACACCGACAAACACACACAAACACACACACACACTTTTCAACTTTATGACATAGTTACGAACATAAAATTTGCAGCTGTTGCCAGTCACCTCCGTTGCTTTCCTTACTGACTACATAAGCATTCGTGTCTTCCCAACACACACACACACACACACACACACACACACACACACACACACACACACACACACACACACATACAGGGGAGTTGCAGTGCCGCTGGTCAACTCCTTTGCCATCCCTGACCACATCTTGCGTGCGCCCATTGGTCTTGCTGGGTCGGGCGTGTCTGATATGTACAAAGAGTACCTCTTGGCAGCCGGCTTTGATGTGTAGGGATTCGCATGCCGCAAGCGTGCACAAGCTGCAGGAGTGTGTATGTGTGTGTGTGTGTGTGCGTGCGTGTGGGAGTGCCTGCACATGCTGCTGTGGGAGTGTCCGACGTGTAACTTTGCCAGGCAGAGGCAAGCAACTACTGGCAGCCGGCTTTGATGTGTAGGGATGCGCATGCCGCAATCGTGCACAAGCTGCAGGAGTGTGTATGTGTGTGTGTGTGCGTGCGTGTGGGAGTGCCTGCACATGCTGCTGTGGGAGTGTCCATCATGTGAATTTGCCAGGCAGAGGCAAGCATCTACTAGCAGCCGGCTTTGATGTGAGTGTGGGCATGCACATGCTGCCGGAGTGCGCGTGTCGCTGGAATGTATCGCTATGCTGGTAAATGCTTACGCTAATGTATTGCTATGCACATGCTGCTGTGGGAGGGGGTGTCAGACATGTGTCGTATGGAAGCATCTTCTGGCAGCTGGCTTTTTACTTCAAGGATTATATGTGCAGCTGCGGTGCTCAGGTGGGACTGAATGCTTTGGTTTCTTTTGATGGCTTGGGTAGGAGCCAAGCATCTTGTCACTTGCAACAAGATGACCAGAGATGTGTGTGTGTGTGTGGTAATTAGACAGCGGTTGGGTATGGAGTTTGTAGGGAGTGTGGGTATTAAGATATTGAGGTATTTAGACTGCGGTCAGGTATGGAGTTTGTAGGGAGTGTGGGTATTAAGAGAATGAGGTATTTAGACTGCGGTCAGGTATGGAGTTTGTAGGGAGCGTGGGGGAAATAACAGGACGAAGCAATGCTTTGAACCGTGTCGCACATTATCGTTCCATTGATCTGTGCCCCCTCCCTCTTAGTAGAAACATATCAGGACATTCTGTAGAGCAGCTCATGGCGGATTAGATCGCGCATGATGATAGTTTGGATTCGTGAGTGTTGTGAACGCTTTTATAGAGGATTGATTCCGTTTGAGGAATTAATGGTACTTGGTGCCCTTCCCGTTTTCCTGATGTGGGGAGTTTCAGGGCACCCAGATAGCAATTTGCATTTGTAAGTGGTCGTGGGGAAAGGTGTCACTGCGCATAGGTCCTTTCTTTTTATTATAATCTTATAAAAAATCTTATAAAAATCTTATAAAAAATATTATCCGTCCTTACACCAAGATCTTGGTGTAGTGTTGCTCTATAGCTAGAGCCACAGCGTTAAGTGGTGGGTAGTGCTCTTGTGTGCGCGTGTTTACATGTTAGTTATAAGGACCCCATCAAAGCCCTTCTTATCAGTAACCAGTAGCAGGGGTCTTTCAAGACTGTTCTTGCGATGCGTTCCTCGTCTTCTTTCCTGCTTCCTTAAGCGATTAATCCTCCAATACTTTTCCCTACCAAATCGTGACGTGCAAGTCAACAATCTGTATCAAAATGTATCCTCTGCTTCATGCTCATTTATATCAATCTGTATCAAAAACCTTGTGCTCTTTTTGTGTGGTGTGCTAGCATCTTCTCTTTTGCCTTTTGTCTAGCTGCTATGTTTTTTTTGCTTACCCTGTATTCTGGATGCTGCTCTGACACTGCGCAGAGTAATGTACCTTTCTCTGTCATTCTATTGTGAGGCCTATTGCCCTCTGGTTTTGCTCTTGTCATTCTAGCTGAGCACAACAAGTGCATCCTTAGCTCTCTGTCCTTTCTTGCAGCAATTGTTGTAAATCTGCCTCAACGTAGGGTACCTTTCTTGAGATTAAAGTCCCTCTTCGTTTGTCCATAGACCATACAGTTAGATTTACGTTATTTACATGTAAATGCCATGGGAGTACCTTCAGCCAGGCGGTTTGGCATATCACCCTGTGGCTGGTCCTGGCCAGTCAACATAAATTTCATTGGCAGTCAACAATAAATTAACAAAGGGCATACATATTTACATATTTACAGGTTAAGCCATCAGAAAGTGCGACTGCTAGGCTGTGTCAAAAGGCATACAGTTAAGAACTTGAACTCGAAAATGGGAATATGAACAAGAATTGCAAGTAGTGAGCACTGTTTGGCTCAAAACCTTGAGGGTTAATTTGATATAAAAGTTTACAGATAAAGCCATCCGCCAGTGAGGGTTGGCAGAGCCTGATGTAATGGTTACAATGGTTACAATGGGGGGTGACCTTCAGCCAGGTAGTTGGAGCCTGATGTAAGGCCTTCTGCTGCTAGTTAGAAGGAGAAGGTAGTGGTGTCACACCAGACCATGTTTGATGTTCCAGCCCCTCTCGTTGTGCATGTGCTACTCCTCACACAGTTTGAGAATTGACCATGAACTAATTGCTTTTTATGAGCAGGCTAGCTATCGCACTTATTGACTGAAGGCTTTCTTTTTGTGAACCTTACAAAGGTTTACAAAGGGTGTAACCGGCAGCTATGAATGTTAGTTTAGTTTAGTTTGGATTACGAAGGCCTCCAGCCTGGCATGGCTGCTCAACCTATAGGTCCCAACAAATAAATCAATAAAAAAGATCGACAGCTGCACTAATAACAAAGGGGGTAACCGGCAGCCATGAATGTTAGGCTGGTGGCACGCTGGTGGGCTTTTTTTGCTGGTCTCAGCCAGCGAAAATTATGATGGTATTCTGGTGAACAGCTAGTGTAAAGTCTCCCTGTGTTTGTGAACCTTACAAGTGAAATTTACGTGTTATAACATTTCAACCCCATTTCTTGTTGTCTCTAGACTTTTAGCTCACTGTCCTCCTTTTTTCTTGTCTCCCTCATATTGGGCTCGTAATGTTGGGAGTGACGTGCTGGCGCAGGTGCGCTTCTGTCAGGGTAATCTTTATTCTCTTGAGCTGTGTTTGGAGTTGGTTTTGGCGCGCCAGTCATCATCGCAATGGCCGAGCTACTTTCGTCTTGTCTAACCCTTAGCTTCCCTTGGTTTTATGTTGTGTGCCTCGAGGTTGTGTAGCTAGACGTGCTTTCAGCTCGTTGCCTTTGCAACCTTACTAGCCCTGTTTCCCTAGGAAAAATGAAAAAGAAAAGAAAAGACTCCGCTGGTAGTGATGACACAGCCATCATGATTTAAGGGAGGGGGCTACATAGGTGCCCGCACCAGGCAACCCCCTACCGCGTAAACAAATAAAAAGAAATTAACGTGGGTCAGGGGGGTTGTATGCCATAGCACCCAGACCCAAACCTTGACTGTTGTTGCTTTTGTTATATTGCAGTGCACACCTTGTTTTTATGAGTGCAGATGCATGTCTGATGGAGTGTTCATTCAGTTTGTGTGTAAGGTTTTTTATCTTATGGCAATCCAGATTAAGTTCTGCCAGAGGTTTGTCTGTATTGTATATGAGGTTTGACTATATTGTATATAGTCCCCATAGCTCGAACGAGAATCACGTGGAGCTTGACTTCCCTATATCCTTGTCTGTTTAGGTTGGCAATAAGCACGCTGTGCTGTGCTTTTGCTTTTTGGAGTTGGGGATGAGGCCTAGTGTCCTCACAAAATTTAAACTCAATCAGGTGAACCTCCCACTGTTATGGATTCAGTTTCTTGTCTTTAGCAAGCCGCTGAAAATTTGAGTTGCGGGTGGTTACGCGAGAGGAGCACACAGTGCTAGGTAAGATTAGGATGGCGTCAGGACAAGAAGAGGCTTTTAAAGCATGTGCTGTTTAGTTTTGGTAGCAGCCAAGAGGGCAGTGTTTTTTGGCAGTGATTCTCAGATCTAGGCCTTGTTCTGATAATGTATCTGCGCTACCTACATCAGTGTAGGCAATTTGGTTGGCACCGCATGGTCCCTTTTGTAGGGCTTGGACAATCAGCACACTTGCCATATTATGGCGTTTCATAATCATGTTCCTCATTTTAGTGTGTTGGCAACCTAAGAGTATGTGAAGCGCATCATCAGTGCAAGGTCAGATGGGGCAGTTTGCATTGGGAGAGAAGCCGTGTTTCTGATTAAAAATTTTACCAGTGCGGTACCTCATAACATTATGCTTTTCGTAGAATTTGAGATTACAATTGTTCCAGAAAGCATTTGTGGCTTGTTTATTGACCAAAGGTCTAAGGTCCTTCCTGTAGTTGTAATACCCTGTGTCTGTTTTGACACTCCCCAGTCTGTGTGATTTGCACATTTCTGTTTTCAGCTTGGCCTTTAAATCAGAGAGTGCACGAAGCCTAGGTATAGTTGCCCCTCTTCAATTTCTTAAGCCGCAAGCCAATAAAGGTGTGTGTATGCATTGCCATCTGGAGCTGCAGGCTGAAAGTGCACGTCATGACCTCTGTCATGTAAGGCAGAGAGTTTGGCAGTTGCATCCTCTGCAAATTAATTTCCGACAATGCCACAATGGGCTTTCACTTTATAGAAGCAGATAGGTCCTGGTGAAGCATACATCATAGATACAATTTGTTCTAGCAGATTTGAGTGTATATGGGCTCGTTGCATTTCAGGGAAGAGTAGCTGTTTTCTAATTTGGCTTAGGGAGCATGCACTGTCCGTTGCAATCTTGGTATACCTATAAGTAAGCGCTGCTGCAATCCCTGTGAGCTCAGCTCTATTGATGGTGTTTATCAATGCCACGCCTCCTGAGTTCACATAACAGTCAGCTTTGGTTTGAGAGCAGTATACCGCTGCGCCTATAAAGTTTCCGGCCTTGCCTATGCAGCTTTTGTCAGTGTTAGCCCATAATTTCCAATTGGGGCACTTCACCTAAACCCTAAACCCTAAACCTAAACCCTAAACCTAAACCCTAAACCCTAACTCGAACTGCTTGCTTATCGTCCCATGGTTGAAGATGCACATTAGCGTTTTGGCCTCTTTCCTGGCCAGTGATGTCCTTTCCCTCCTGTTTCCCTAAATGCTGTTATGAACTAGGCACCTAGGTAAGTACACGGCTTTGTGTGTCTGATTGTATATCTCTTTCCCTTAATCAATGCTAGGTGTGTTGCTTACCACTACAAGCGTAGCCTTTTTTTCTTTACACGGCTTTGTTTCTTTCCCATGCTTCACCTTCATGTACACGTTTTGCCCTTGCCATCAACCTGTTAGTTTGCCCCCCCTACTACATTTTTCTACTTCTTCAAGCCTGCCTCTCTTGCTTCCGTTTTATTTCGCAACTTTTGGTTTCATCCTCGTAGTAGGAAGTTTGCTATCTTCCCTTTGACCTGTTTACCATGCCAAAATCAAATATTCGCCTCCCTCATTTTTGATATCCTCAGTGCGACAGTCCATGTTTTCACTGTGCCCAAAACAAATAAATGATCCCCTTCTTTGATTTAATGCGGTCGGCTGTTCCTGATGCTTGATTGATTAACCTAATGGTTTTATTCAGTGCTGCAGTGTCACAAACAACATTGTGCCTGTTCACCAGCCAATTGCCATCAGCCAGAGTCTCGGGCTGTAGGCCATTCTTGTAACCCCTTGCCTGTTCCCCCTTCACAATGTTTTTAGGGTGCTACAAGTTTGTGGTGCTACAACAAACACTCCTCACAATTCGACTGATTACATACGCAGCCTAGCAGTCACACTGTTTGACTGATGGTCTGATCCACGACCTTACCTATTAACATAAGCCAGCATGACAGAAGTGCATCTTTCAGACACACCTGGACACGCAAATAGCCCTATACACTTTAAACACCACGTCCAGAATTTTCTCACAAAACAAAATTAATTGAATGAGCAGATAGACTACTCTTCAATACAATCAAGGAAAACAAGCCATTCAGGCAAAAAGCAAGGGACTGCTTGACACGCCCAACCAAGCAATCCAGGTAGCTTCAAAAACCATTCCGTTTGTTGACATTGTTTGAGCTATTCGTAAAAAGCAGGATGTCACTGACGGAGCATTCCAATATCCGATTTGCAGGACAGGAGGCACCCAAGTAGGCCGAACAGTTTCCGAGCCTGCTCACACCAACGCACGGCACAACCTTGCAGCAGTGACAAAAAAAACAGGATGTGCGATACAGACGTCTGCCTGTCGTTTCTGAGCCTGCTCACACCAACGCACGACACAACCTTGCAGCAGTAGTAAAACTAGGATGTGTGATACAGACGTCCGTCCGTCGTTTCTGAGCCAGCTCACACCAACGCACGGTACAACCTGTTTGCTTGCGTCAGTGGGCCCAAAGCTAACACACACACACACACACACACACACACACACACACACACGGCACAGCCACACAAAAAAGCTGCGAGCTCAGGCTTCAGCTACCGCACGACACAGCCTTGCAGCAGTGCTCCTCGCTTCTCTGATCTCCCACGGCTCCGCTGGTTGACCCCCACCACTACCACCACCACCAACCGCCTCTGCAAACCCAGTCTTCTCTACATAAAAACCACCACTCTGCCGCTCCTCCTCCTCCTCCTCCTCCTTCTCCTCCTCTCCATCTCCTCCCCCTTGCACCCCAATGTCCCCACCCTTCTGCCCAGATGCAGCCACACCCACACCCACACCCACACCCACACCCACACCCACACCCGCACCCGCACCACTGGCAGCACCAGCACCAGGGCCTGTGTGAGCAACCCCATTATCACCAGCACCGTTAGCAGCACGTAGAGCCTGACGTGGCCATCCAAACAGTGACACGTCGGGAGGTAGCACAGCCGCGTAGCGCTGCAGGAACCCGTCCCACCAGTCATGCGAGGGCTGCCATGTGTCGCTCACACTCTCAATCATCCATAGGAGGGCCAGGGCACCTGTGTGTGTGTGTGTGCGTGTGTGTGTGCGTGTGTGTGTGTGTGTGCGTGTGTGTGTGTGCGTGTGTGTGTGTGTGCGTGTGTGTGCGTGTGTGTGTGTGTGTGTGTGTGTGTGTGTGTGTGTGTGTGTGTGTGTGTTTGTGTGTGTGTATGAGTGCGTGCGTGTGTGCACACTTTCGGGCATTGTGAGGGGTTGCTAGGAACCAGGCAGCGTGCACCATAAAGGGTGTGTGCGTGTGCGTATGTATGTGTGAGAGTGTGTATGTATGTGTGTACCACACACTCCTGGTCGTGACGCACCTTGAAGAAATTAGACCAGTGGTCGCGAGCTGAACTAGAGTACTTCACACACTCCTGATCCCAACACACCTTCCTCCCACCTTGAAGAGATTGCGACCATGTTTAGCAAACGCAAATCATTTGGGGATCTCACGCCCCTTTGTATGACTTACCATAAGGAGAGATGACGTTGTTCAAGTGACCAAATCATGCAAAGAAAATGGACACTACAAATCGACACACACGCACGCACACACACACACGCACACACACACACACTATGAAGAGGTCGCGACCATGTTTTTATTGTCGCATCATTTGAGAATCTCACACCCCTAAGTTTAAAACTCACCATGGACGGGCTGAGGGGGGTAAAAAGGCAGCATTGGCTCATGGGGCGTGGTCCTCTGTCTACGTTCGTACGAACGTTTCCGCTGCTGTTGCGACTTTTCGAGCTCTATTCGCAGGAACTTGGCGCTAGCGGCAGAGGTCTTGTTGTTGGGTACCATACTGCAAACACACAGTAAACACAGATTGTAATTTTTTGGTAACATGCATGAGCTGCACGTAAGACAGTTTAGCGGATGCATGCCGGACCCTCAATTCACTCCTGAGCACCTCCCAGGTAGTAGGAGGCACACACACACACAGTAAACACAGTTCAGGAGGGGGTGCTCAAGCAACGTATCTACAAAGGGGTGGTGCAGAATGGCACCATGTTATCTTAGTCTACACCACACGAGATCTGTACCACCAAGCATTGTGTGGAGGGACATGGCGGCCAACCCCGCATATAAGGAAATCGTTCGCTTACTTGTTTTATCAGCAAACCCATTGCAATTGCAGCTCAACAATTCATCATGTAAATAGCGCATACATGATTTTTTTTGTAGATGGGACAAATAATTGTGGGTTTGCAGTTTCAATAACGAGAGAATGCTTCATTAAGAAGAAAAAAGTGTTTGTTATCCTACTTTAAGCTGATGCGTGCGTGCGTGCGTGCGTGCGTGCGTGCGTGCGTGTGTGTGTGTGTGTGTGTGTTTGTGTGTGTGTGTGTGCGTGTGTGTGTGTGCGTGTGTGTGTGTGTGTGCGTGCGTGTGTGTGTGTGTGTGTGTGTGTGCGTGTGTGTGTGTGTGTGCGTGTGTGTGTATGTATGTGAGTGTGCGTGTGTGTGTATGCATTGTGTGTGTGTGTGTTTGTGTGTGTATGTGTTTGTGTATGTGTGTGGTATCTACCACTGAGTTAGACATCGTTTT
>Ga0307963_1001337_pt1:0-5000 | contig 18726 bp, 23 predicted proteins | sample OrgLakmetagen594_FD_201829 | JGI IMG/M metagenome (GOLD analysis project Ga0307963, IMG submission 201829) | Saline water microbial communities from Organic Lake, Antarctica - #594 | ecosystem: Environmental > Aquatic > Non-marine Saline and Alkaline > Saline | place: Antarctica: Organic... | reverse complement strand
CTGCTGCGACGGACTTCATCTGGATGCTCTACTGCTGCTGCCACGGACTTCATCTGGATGCTCTATTGGGTTAAAGTAGAGCTTGAAACCACACCTGATCTCCCATCTGCCCTACTGCTGCTGCGACGGACTTCATCTGGATGCTTTATTAGATAAAGATAAAACATTCACCTCCTTGTACACACCCACTCTCTATGCGCAAGCTCACCCACTTGCCTGACCTTACACACGCGCTCACCTGCTCACCTGCTCGTCCGACCTTACACACGCGCTCACCTGCTCACCTGCTCACCTGCTCGTCCGACCTTACACACGCACTCACCTGCTCACCTGCTCACCTGCTCGCCTGACCTTACACACGCGCTCACCTGCTCACCTGCTCTCCTGCATGTAGCCACCTTCCTATACACACACTCACATGCTCACCCGACCTTACACACGCACACACCCACCTTTTCACCTACTCACCTGCTCGTCTGACCTTACACTCGCGCTCACCTGCTCGTTCAAATTTTTCCTTGCTGCCGCTGCCGCCGCTGCGTCTAAGCGGGCCGCTGCAAGGTTGCTGCCACTGCCGGCTGAAGGACCTGTGTGTGTGTATGTGCGTGTGTGTGCGTGTGTGTGTGTGTGGTTGTGGGTGTGGGTGTGCATTCACGTGTGATGTGTTTGTGCATGTGCATCTAAGCGGGCCGCTGCAAGGTTGCTGCCACTGCCGGCGGAAGGACCTGTGTGTGTGTGTATGTGTGGTTGTGGGTGTGCATTCGTGTGTGATGTGTTTGTGCATGTGCATCTAAGCGGGCCGCTGCAGAGTTGCTGCCACTGCCGGCGGAAGGACCTGTGTGTGTGTGTGTTTGGTTGTGTGGTTGTGTGTGTGGTTGTGTGTGTGTGCATTCATGTGTGACGTGCTTGTGCATGTGCATGCATGACGTTTGAGGTGTGTGTGTATGTGCACGTGCGTGTGCACGTGTGCGAGTGTGAGTTGTGTATTTATTATGCTGTGCGGCGCTCCTCTAGACAAGTTGCATTTGCTGGTGGGTGCCTTCATGTCACATCGTGGTTTATGTCACATCGTGGTTTATGTCACATCGTGGTGTATGTCACATCGTGGTGTATGTCACATCGTGGTGTATGTCACACCGTGGTGTATGTCACATCGTGGTTTATGTCACATCGTGGTTTATGTCACATCGTGGTGTATGTCACATCGTGGTGTATGCCACATCGTGGTTTATGTCACATCGTGGTGTATGCCACACCGTGGTTTATGTCACATCGTGGTGTATGTCACATCGTGGTTTATGTCACATCGTGGTTTATGTCACATCGTGGTTTATGTCACATCGTGGTGTATGTCACATCGTGGTGTATGTCACATCATGGTGTATGTCACATCGTGGTTTATGTCACATCGTGGTTTATGTCACATCGTGGTGTATGTCACATCGTGGCTTATGTCACATCGTGGTGTATGTCACATCGTGGTGTATGTCACATCGTGGTGTATGTCACATCGTGGTTTGTCACATCGTGGTTTATGTCACATCGTGGTGTATGTCACATCGTGGTTTGTGTCACATCGTGGTTTATGTCACATCGTGGTTTATGTCACATCGTGGTGTATGTCACATCGTGGTTTGTCACATCGTGGTTTATGTCACATCGTGGTGTATGTCACATCGTGGTGTATGTCACATTGCGGTAGCTTCACAGCACTGATGCACAAAGCACACACACTGAACGCACACTAATGTCACATCGTGGTAATGAACACACACTAATGTAATGTAGCGTGTGGTAATGAACACACGCTAATGAACAAACATTAATGTCACATTGCGGTAGCTTCAAAGCACTGATGCACAAAGCACACACACTGAACACACACACTAGACACACACAAACCCACTGCCCACATACAAAAAATGCACATTTTTAGGGTTGGCCCGAACCATATATATACGATGCATATACGTTATTTTTGGCTGGGAAATCACCAAATATACGGTCATATACGGTGTAAATATACAGTTTTGGCCAACCCTACACATGTAGGCACACGCAAGCGCACTCCTCTGATACAATAAATACACAATTCTAAACAAATGCAACCATTTTCTAAGTACAAAAACACACATTTTGAACACACGCAACCCCACACCCCAGATACCAAAACACGCACTCAGAACACATGCAACTCCACTCCCAGATACAAAAATGCACATTTTAGGCACATGCAATTGCACTACCCGGACAAAAATGCACGTACAATATCAGAGGGGGGACACTGAGGCCCAAAATGGTTCGGTTTTTGCGTGCTCCCAGGGTACGGGCCCCTTAACTTGCAGGTTTCAAGCTCAGCTTTGATATGCATTTCAAAGCAGTTTGGCATGAAACCTGCAAGTTAGGGGGCCCATACCTAATTGGCTGCAGCGTGAACCTTACTTTTTGAGCAGCCATATGCTTGCTGTATCTGACCAGCCAGCGCACCAAACCTGGTGATTTATAGTGTTTTGAAGTCCTTGTAATAAATAAAGATCATTGCAAGAGAAATGGGACAAAAAGGCTAAGTGGTTGGCGAGATATGCAAATTTATGTGCCATTCCCCCTGGAAAGCACCCATCTAGGGTACAGGTGCACGACGTGTGCTTTTAGTCCTGTCATTCTGTACGCAGGGCGACTTGTCTAGATCTGAGCACATGCTCGGGTAGCTTATAAAGACAGCATCAGTTTGAAGCTAGGTTGGGTCCAATTTGATGAAGTGACGTGTGAGTATTTGCACCTTTCATGCCAAAAGGAGCATGTTTTGGCTTTTGCCCAGTGTCCCCCCTCTGGTACGATGTCGAGCATTCAAGCCGCAGCAAACCCAACACACGCAACAACCACTCAAACACACATAGACACACACATAGACACACATAGAGACACACACATCGACGCACACACAGACACACATAGACACACACATCGACGCATGCACACACACACACACAAACACACACATACAGAGGCATACACATAGACACACATAGAGACACACACATTGACGCACACACACACACACACACACACACACACACACACACACACACACACACACACACACACGCCCGCGCGCAATATCATACCCCCACCCCCACCTCCACCCACCTGAGGAAGGAAACAAAAGGGGCCTTGCAGGCTTAGGAGGCGAGTGTTGGGTCCCAGCGCCGCCACTCCTCTGATTGTTTTCAACTGTATTGCCCAGCGCGGGCTGCCTCGCCACAATAGGAGGGTGGAGCAAGGCCAAAGAGTCCGCAGCAGTTGCGAAGAGGTGGGCTAGGAGCGAAGGGGCAAAGAGCGCAGAAGGGGCGGTGCCAAGGGCGAGCGCGTCCATGCGTGCCTCGGCAGTCGCACGCTGCACGTATTGTGTGTGCTTGTGTGCGTGTGCGTGTGTGTACGTGTGTAAACCAATGAGTGTGTATGTATGATTGTGTGAGCGGTGCTGAGGGCGAGCGCGTCCATGCGTGCCTCGGCGGTCGCACGCTGCACGTATTGTGTGTGCTTATATGTGTGTGCGCGTGTGTGTGTACGTGTGTATACAGATGATTGTGTATGTATGAATGTGTGAGCAGTGCTGAGGGCGAGCGCGTCCATGCGTGCCTCGGCGGTCGCACGCTGCACGTATTGTGTGTGCTTGTGTGCTTGTGTGCGCGTGTGTACGTGTGTATACAAATGAGTGTGTATTTGTGAGCGGTGTTGAGGGCGAGCGCGTCCATGCGTGCCTCGGCAGTCGAACGCTGCACGTATTGTGTGTGCTTGTGTGCTTGTGTGCGCGTGTGTACGTGTGTATACAAATGAGTGTGTATTTGTGAGTGGTGCCGAGGGCGAGCGCGTCCATGCGTGCCTTGGCGGTCGCACGCTGCACGTATTGTGTGTGATAATATGTGTGTGCGCGTGTGTACATGTGTATACAAATGAGTGTGTATTTGTGAGTGGTGCCGAGGGCGAGCGCGTCCATGCGTGCCTCGGCGGTCGCACGCTGTGCATGCGTATTGTGTGTCTGTGATGTGTGTGTATGTGTTTTTATGCCTGTTTGTGTATGTACATGTGTGTGTGTGTGTGTGTGCACCGTGCGCGTTTAAGTGTGTAATGTGTATGAGCAACATGTGTGTGTGTGTGTGTGTGTGTGTTCATAAACATAAGCGTATGTGTGTGTGTACTTATGTCTGTGCCTCAACAGCTATGGTCGAAGCCAGCAACCCACACAGGCTCGACTCAAAGCTGCAGCAAACATGCAGCGGTCCCGATTAGTATGGCGCTTTTGGCAACACACACTTCCAAAGCACTCGCAAGCAAACATGCACACACACGCACGCCCGCACCCACACAGTCCCCCCTCCACACACAGACACAAAGACACACACGCACACATACACACACGCACACACACACACACTCAATTTTCTACTCAACTGCCACAAAACACACAACCACACACCCACACCCTCACCACACCTACACCCACACCCACACCACACCCACACCCCCACTCCCACCCACCAACACCCTCCATCACCGTCTTACCTGCAGCAATGCACGCCCATCCTGGGGCGTCGGCGGAGAGCTGCTGCCGCTACTGCTTCTGCTTCCACCGCTACCACTGCTGCTGCTGTTGAGCTGCTGATCTTGCACGCGTCGCCACAACAAGGCCATGTCCAAAGAGCGTGCCTTCATGCGCAGCCTGAGGCAGCAGCAGCATGTGCAAGCGCGTTTAGTGGTACAGCATGTGCAAGCGCGTTTAGTGGTACAGCATGTGCAAGCGCGTTAAGTGGTACAGCAAGTGCTAGCGCGTTAAGTGGTACAGCATGTGCAAGTACGTTAAGTGGTACAGCATGTGCAAGCGCGTTAGGTGGTACAGCATGTGCAAGCAATAAGTGGTACAGCATGTAAAAACGCACTAAGTGGTACAGCATGTGCAAGCGCGTTTAGTGGTACAGCATGTGCAAGCGCGTTTAGTGGTA
>Ga0307963_1001336_pt1 | contig 18745 bp, 19 predicted proteins | sample OrgLakmetagen594_FD_201829 | JGI IMG/M metagenome (GOLD analysis project Ga0307963, IMG submission 201829) | Saline water microbial communities from Organic Lake, Antarctica - #594 | ecosystem: Environmental > Aquatic > Non-marine Saline and Alkaline > Saline | place: Antarctica: Organic Lake... | reverse complement strand
TGTAGCTAATTGCCTAGCCCTGTTCATTCCCTTGATCTTTCTAGCGTTTTTTGGTTTGGTTACAGGCCTTTTTCCAAGCTTCCGCTCAGATGCCCACCAGAGGCATATATAGCGATGCAACCTTACCTTATATGGCAGGAGTCCGGACAGGAGTGCACGTGTTTGCAATTTGTGTGAAAACGGGGATTATATTTAAGTTGAGAAACACGTTATTTTTTCATGTATCGGTACCGAACATTTACGGCACCAGTTCATCCATTTATTTGATAATATTTCTGAAGGTGATATCAAAGGTTTTGTTTTTCAACATAACTCAATTTATTAGTGCAGCTGTCGATCTTTTTGATTGATTTATTTGTTGGGACCTACAGGTTGAGCAGCCATGCCAGGCTGGCCTTTGTAATCCAAACGAAACTAAACCAAACTAACAAGGCAAGCGTGTTTTTGGGATACATGCTCTTTTCATAGCAATGTTAACTGCTGATATAAAGCCTTTTCCAATGAATTGGAGGAGGAATAAAAACACGTAGGCGAAAAAAAATTATCACATCATTGAAAAGAGGCAAATCCTCCACCCTAGAAAAAACCAATGGGTGCATATCAGAACTGCAAGTTTGGCTTTAAATCTGCTCTTGTGGTGCTCTTGTGGAAAGATCTGTGTGCAGTAAAGAAAGGCAACTAGTGCTTACACTAACCAGAGACCCACTGAAAAAGCCAAGAGAAAAAACAGAGACTGAATGAAGATCCGGTGGGCTGTCAGCCATGCGATTGCCTGCGTCTAGCCTCTAGTTATCCTCCTGAAGCCAGCCGCTCTACCAGTAAACCCTCCATCAGATCCCCTTTATGTTTAGCTAGGAGTGGTTACAGGCTTTTTTCCAAGCTTCCGCTCAGATGCCCCTGCGGCATTTATAGCGATGTAACCTTACCTTACCTTACATCCAGGCAGGAGCACGCTGCGACCACTTTTTTCCTGCGACACCTCAAAGATGCAGCTCAGAAGATGCAGAGGGGTTCATCACGCCTGTACACTGCGTTCATTGACTTCAAACAAGCGTGCGATTTGATTCCTAGAGACAAGTTGTGGGATGACTTCAATTACTGTCGGATGCTTCAACATCTTGTGCCCATACTCCAAGGGCTTATACCACACTGATGAGTACACGATGCTGGATGGAGACAAAAGAGCAAATAAATATATGGATTTTATTACCGCCGATTAATTCAACAATAAATTAGGTCAGCAAATAAACAGGCTGAAGGTCTTACCCGCAACTGTAGTGACTGTTACCTGCTTTGCTGCCCTCAACAGGCGAGCATGCACTTACTGTCAGCAAATTAGGACTGCAGGAGCGCCCCTGTGAGTATGGAGGCACCAATACATCGTGAGAGGAACCACAGTCACATGTCAAAAAGGGTGTTTCTGCCCTGACTTACTGTCCAAACCCACATGTTAAGGCTGCCACTCTGAACGCCTTTTTGTAAACCTTTGTAAGGCTGCCACTCCTCTATTTCAAGCTGCATCACTAAGTCAAGCAAGGGAGAGAGAAGACAACAACACCTAGTGCAAAAAATGTGCAGGAAGAAACTGATGCATTGCAGACGCACAGCAAGGCACGACAGCAAGCAAGGAGAGCAGACGTAAAAGGGACCAAAGAAAAGGGATGCCATACAATACGTGCCTGAGAGGGGGGGGAGAGTTCTCAGAGGTGCCAAGAGGGGGGAAGGTCCAAAGAGAGGAGTCAGATTATTCAAATAAAACGAACAGAAAAAGATGGAAAGAGAAAGCCACGGTGCCAAGCGTATTTCTGAAGGGGTGGTTATTGGGGCCGGAGGTGAGGTCTTTTAAGTTTCTTTGGCTGGATTGGGCTGAGGCTTTATCACGACGGCTGGTAAGTGCGTGTTACTCTTCTCGTGTGAATCGACAGGTTGTTTCTAAGACCTGGTGTCACCTTTTTGCAACGCTGCTTGGATGTGTCGGGAAATGAAAGAATGACAGAAGATAATGCAATAGTGATATTATGGCTGAGAGAGGAACAGGTTATGGTTACCATTCATCTACAGAGGCACTTGCTTTGCGTGCCTTTGGGAGAGGCTGAGATAGTGATTTGGACAATTACATATGTTACGAATGGGTTGGAAAAAATCGAAAAACAGTAGAAAGCTTGTGAGGATGTACAGGTCTGAAGAATCTCAGTGCAGCAAGCACAAATGAAGCACTAAGTGTTAATATGATATAGCGTGCATGGTACCCTCAACAGGACTACCTGCAGGCTGTGGTTAATACCTCAGCTAATATCAGAAAAGCAACAATGGAGGAGTGCGGGGGGAAGGGATACCAAAATGTACGGCACATATGTACATGCAGGGCTACCTGATCGAAAATCAATGGGGAATCAATGATGGAAGTCATAGCGTGAAACTAGTAATGGTCCGGACACAGCACCTTAGAATCAATGATTGGACCCATTGCTTCAGTAAACCCATTTCATCAGTAAAACAGCAGAGCACACACAGCAGCAGCAACCGCCACACAGATCCCTTTGGAAACACATCAAGCATAACGGCCCTGGGAGAAACACAAGAAGCTAGGCACAGACGTGCCCTACGACTGCTGAAGCCTCCTCACAATTCCCTAATTATAATTGCTAATGACACGTAACCATTGCATCTAAGAGTGTGCTTAAACCAAGTGCAGGAGGAAGGACAACAAAGAGGGGGTGTGGGAAGCGCGATCTGGTGGGGAGGTCTGGTGTGTGTGTGTGCGTGCGTAGCTCTCTTTACACAACGGCTTTGGAGAGAGTGATCTGGGGGTTGGTTTAGGAGGGCGTGGCTCACTAAGATGATCGAGAAGAGGAAGGAGCATCTGATAGGGCACGAGCACGGGACAGAGTGGCCTGCGTGTGTTTGTTGGGGTGGTGGGTATTAACATGTGGGCGGGGGGGATTAGGAAGGCAAAGAATGAGAGAGGCCGAGATGTCAGGTTGAGGACAAGGACGCAGGCGGGGGTTGACTAGCCACGGGGTATTGGCTTAAGGACGAGCATAGATATAACTTGCGGCCTAACAATTTAGTAGTGCTGGGGGGGGGGGCACATTCTCGCCCTGTTGGGTGAGGTCAAAGTGCTTTCGTTGGAAAAGGTGACTGTTGTGTGGAGGAGCAGGTCATACAGTGATACGATGCAGGGACATACACATGCACACAGGCCCACTTGAAGTGCATGGACTTGGGAAGGCCTGTCTTAGGGCACAGAACACCAAGATGGTGCACAAAGACACGCACACACAAACACACACGGACCTCACACAAAGGTGACCACCTCCCGAGGAGCAGCCGCTCCCTACTTGTACCCCTGTTGCTGTTGGGTCTGCTGCTGTGTGTAGCCGTACTGCTGCTGCTGCTGGGGTTGCTGGTAAGGTGTGTAGGAAGCAGGGGGTGCGCCAGATACGGGCGCAGGGGCGGGGCCTATCATGTGTGTGTACGTGTGTGTGTGTGTCTGTGTGTGGTGTGTGTTCATGTGCGTGTGTATGCATGTGTGCAAGCACATGTGTATGTGTGTGTGTGTTCATGTGCGTGTGTATGCATGTATGCAAGCACGTGCGTTCGTGTGTGCGTGTGTGTGTATGAGTACAAAGCCACAGAGCATGAGTACACCCCATTGCATTATACCTGTGGTGCCATTGGAGTACATAACCATCACAGGCTGTCCGTTTGCAGCCTGCTGCTGCCCATACCCACTAGCCCCTCCGTACATCTGTGCAGCTGGGTTTGGGGCAGCGGGGGGAGCAGAGTACGCAGGCGGCTGCTCAGTTTTTGCAGGCATGCCGTACGTGCCGTATTGAGCTGTTGCGCCCCCTGCGCAAGTACGTGTTTATTTATGTGTGTGTATGTGTATGTGTGTGTGTGTGCGTGTGCGTGTGCATGTGTGTGTGTGTGTGTTTATGTGTGTATGTGTGTGTGTGCGCGCGCAAGCGTGCGTATGTGTGTATGTGTGCACGCGTGTGTGTGAATCTGTGCAACTGTGTGTGTAGGCGCTCTAGTGTGCGGGAGGGTGAGTGCACCTGCTGCTTGCTGCTGTGCAGCTGCGTACGCCGCCCAGGCGTCAGCATGATTAGGGGGAGTAGCAGCAGCAGCTTGGGGGGCGGGTGCTGTTCTATATGCGGGTGGGGCTGCAGAAACGGCCGCTGAGGGGGCGGCAGCTTGGCGTTGAGCGGCGGCGGCTGCGGCTGCACTGGGCTCTGAGGTATAGGGAACTGCGCAGGGTTGGTTTGTAAGTGCGACGGACAGAGGAGAGTGAACAACTGGCAGTCGGTGATGGCGTGCACACACACACACACACAAACATGTGCTGTCGTCAGTTGTGTTGAGCCAATTTTTACTCCCCTGATAACAACACACATGTGCGCACATGCGTGCGTGCGTGTGTGTGTGTGAGAAGTGTTTGTGCTACATATGGAAGAACTCATGCTCTAACACACACGCATGCAGGCATGTGCAGGGCCGGACGAAGGGATACAGCATGAGGGGGGTGTGCACCGTGGGCATCGCATGGGCATTGCATGGGAAATGTACCGACCTGTTGACGATGAATCTACATTTAGCGCAACTACTCAGCCGGTTGGAAAAAACGCAAGTGCACAGAGCACCATGTGTACGGTCATGTAAGGTGTACATATACGATTCTGGCCAGCCCTACACTAAGTACATGAAGAGCACAAAGCGCACACAGTACGTACCTGCGCTGGGGACAAATGTGGGGGCTGGCTGAGGGTTGTAAGGGAGCTGAGCGGCAGGTTGGGGGGCACGTGGGACAGGGGGGGGTACAGTGCCTGCAAAATAACGTATTATGAAAAATATGCAGGATAACTAGGGGGGGCGAGCTGGGTTGCGGGGCCATGTCAAGCAGAGGGGGGGAGGGACGGGGATTCTGCAAATAGTGTCACAAAAAAATTATTATAACAGGGTTGTTCAGTTCGGGGTTCGGTCAAAAGTCCGGGTTTGCAAACTTTCACGCATTTTAACAAACCCTAAAAATGCCGTTCGCGAGCCATTAACGATTCGTAGAACGCCTTTGTATTTGTTCTCGAATATTTGGGTCCAAAACTGTAGTAAAAAATGCAGGAAAGAGCCTTAGATGGCCGTCAAACGTTCTGATTTTTTGTGTACTGATTGATTTTAATGCATATTATGCATTTCAGAGTCAAGCATGTTTCGGACGATTAAGACCACAGAAACCAGCAATACTCCACTTCAAAATTGCACATCGAACTGCTTGAACAGTTTGAGGGTTCTAAAACTTTCACGAACATGATCAGTATCTAAAACTTTCACGTACATGATACTGATACTGATACTGATGCTGATGCTGATGCTGATGCTGATACTGATACTGATACTGATACTAATAATAATAATAATGATGACGTAGGGAGGGGGTTGGGGTGGAAGGGGTAAGTAGGGAGCGGGTTGGGATGGAAGGGGTTGTCATAATCATAATGTAATCACATACAGTGTGTATACACGGCATATTTGACAGGGACATTAATGTACATGCAATCACATACGGTGTGCATACACACGGTTCTCGCCAACCCTACACAGACCCACATGCACGGTCCTGCCACAAAGATAAAGTACACGGACACGGTATTCCTAGCAGGGACATTATCGTTCATGCGGTCACATACGGTGTGTATACACACGGTTCTGGCAAACGCAAATAGTGTGAGATACATTATGAAGTACTGGAACACAAGCTACAGCCGCCTCCTTGTTGCAGCATTCCAACCAGCTTTGGGTCATCCAGAATTGTGCCCCCAAGATGGCAACGGACCTTACATCAGTTGGTGGATGGAAGGTGCTTTGCCATGTGCCAAGTCTTACGTGCTAATTTGTTTCGTTGCTGATACACCCACACGCACACACTTACACACACACACCCACACGCACACACTTACACACCCACACCCACACCCACCCCCCCACACACACCACACCCACCCAACCGCACACCCACCCACAAACACACACAGGCAGAGAAGCAGAGCCGTGAAGTGACACCAACAGCCGTGGCTTTTGAAATGTTGTTTCACTGTCCCAGCAGTATTGACGTGGCATCCTGTGCCACAGAGTTCCTGACTAAGCCCCTCTTAAAATGCATTCATGAACCATGCTAACGAATCGTGCTAACGAACCGTGCTGACGAACTGTGTTAACAATCTTAAAACCTAAGCTGCACACAACACACAGGCTAGGCAGATTCACAAGCAAGCACAGGCATACACACACACGCACACACGCAAAGATACGCACGAAAGAACACAAACACACACAAGCACGTTCACACACACAAGCACGCGTTAACACTTGCACACTCAAACACACTCAAACACACACACCGTAGGGGGCTGCAGGCGGGGGCGCAGCTGCTGCGTAGGAGGCAGGAGGGGGTGCCCCATAAGCAGGGGTGGCTGCATAGGGAGGGGCACCGGCGTAGCCAGTCTGGTATGGGCTGGGTGCAGGTGCATGCGGGGGGCCCCTACAAGAGGAGAGCAAGGCAGTGTTAGGAGGGGGGGCTACAACTGGTAGTACACTAATAAACACATGTGCACACCAGACAGGGTGCCAAGGGGCAGAAGGATGGAGGCGCAGGCACACACATGCGTACAAGCACTCACACTCTCACGCGTACACACACACACGCTCACACCCACCCACACCCACACACATGCACAAACACACAGGTCCACGCACCAGGCAGGGGCTGCTCCGTAGGGAGGGGGGGGTGCACTGAACGGAGCAGCGGGTGCCACCGGAGCGGCAGCCATGGGGGCGCCCGGGGGGGGAGGGCCGCGCTGCTCTCCCTGCTGGCGAACCATGATGCCACGCAGCAGCATGGTGACGACACGCACGGCGGAGAGGATGTTGTGGGGCATGCCCTCAACCTGCGCGCGTATGCGGGTTGAATGCATTGAAATGATACGAGCAGAGCCAAGGCTCGCTACAGACACCATGAATAGGGTGCATGAGTACACAGCAGCAGCGTGGCAAGTTGTGGGTGGTCATACAGGCAGGGTGGGGCGTGGGCATGGCCTTGGCTTGTGCGGTGGTCGTTTAGGCAAGACAGGGCATGGGCGTGGCCTTGGCTTATGCGTGAGCACACAGCAGCAGCGTGGCAGGCTGTGGGCAGTGCTTGCTGCTGGCTTTGGCAAGTTGGACATTTAGGCAAACGACAGGGCACAGGCATGGCCTTGATTTGTACGGTGGGAGACATTGAAGCTGTGTGAATTGAAATGACATGCAGCGACAGCACGCACTGCAAGGAGGACATACACACTCACACACACAAATACACACGCACAGTTGTGCGGCACCTAGCAAGAGACACGCCTGCTTGTGCGTGCAAATTAGAAGTCGGTCTGGTAAACTCTATGTGAGGTGCCACTCACCGGCTCCAGCTGGTTTGGTTGTTTGAGAAGGGAGATTTCTTAGGTCGTTATCCGGGTGTTTCTGAGTGAGGCGTCACTCACCAGAAGGACCTCGTCGTGAGGAGACCCAAGCCCAGGAGCTAGGTCACCCTTGATGACATTCAGCTTGCAGCGGAAGTCCTGGGCCAATTGTCTGCAGCAAAGCAGAGCACACACACACACATGCTCAATACACGTGCGTAGGAGCAAAAGCAGGTGCTACGTCACCCTGAGAAGCAGCACCAAGCAGAACACGCACATACAAACGCTCAAACGTGCGTAAGAGCAAACAGGTGCTACGTCACCCTAAGAAGCAGCACCGAGCAGAACACGCATATACCACACGCTCAAAATGTGTGCCAGTGCAAAGCAGAGCGCAGACATGCTCGAAGCACGTCCGTTGGAGCAAAAACAGGTGATAGGTCACCGTAAGAGGCAGCATGGAGCAGAGCACAACACACATGCTCAAATCACGAGCCAGTACAAAGCAGAGCGCAGGCATGCTCGAAGCATGTGCGTAGGAGCAAAAACAGGTGATGGGTCACCGTAAAAGGGAGGAGCACAGAGCAGAGCACATTGCACACACTTACTTTTAAACACACGTCATCACACAAAAAACAGAGCGCAGACACCAGTATTGACGTGTGCATGATACTACTTCTCATCGCCAGCTTGGCATGTGCCACCGGGCGCACTGCGCAGAGGCGCGCACATAGGCAGCGTCGCGTACACTCACACACACACACACACGAGTGTACGCACTTGATAGTGGCCCCCTTCATGCCTATGACTGCCCCCATCTGCCTGGCCTGTGCCACCAGGCGCACTTGCTTGGGTCCGGGAGGGGCAGCAGCGTCAGCTGCATCCTTGCCTTCAAACGTACCAGGCTGCAAGTAGCAAAAAGCCAAACGTACAAAGGCAAGTGAGCAGGAGACGTGAGAACATGAACAAAGTCCACAGAAACGGCCGCACCAGCTGCGTCCAGGCCTTCAAAGGTGTTGAGGTGTACGTAGCTAGCCACACGTACAAGCACAGGTGGGCATCAGGACAGCTCGACAAATGAAGTCATCATTGTTTTGTGACAAAGAAAGACTTTGCACACCAGTGTGCGTGCATCGATGAAGGTGGCTATCACATCAGTGATAGTGGTGCACAAACGCCCACACGGTTTCCCATTTTAAAAAAGGGTCGCAAGTAACTAAGACCAATTACAGAGACCATCAACAGAGACTAACAGAGACCTGCAGAGACACGACCGCCCCTGCATACTTTGTTTCTAACCAGGAAAGGGTATTAGCGTCATCAAAGCTTGTCCAAGACCTTGCGTGCGTTACACTAGTTACAATGACGTCTGCCTTGCACACTCCATAAACACCAGTCTGCAGCATCATAAGGTGCCTAACAACTTCTGCACGTGCCCTCGTTTTGTGCATGCGCACACACAAGGACACAAGGTAAGCCATTCACACAAACACCAAACATGACCGTACATTTGGAGACATTTCTTGCTTGCTACACGTGTCACACTTACACCAAGCTTACTACTCTGGCCGACTCTTCACCTCTTTGCGCACATCCTAGTCTCCCATGCTCATCTGACCTCTTCGCACACAACCTCACCCCTCATGCTCCCCCCCCCTCACGCAGCACGAGTAAGCAAATTCAGCCAGTGCAGCACTGTGTATTAACTTAAACATATACACGCTTGAATAGCCTTTTCAACGTAAGAGCCATCTGTTTCTCATTCGTTTGTTGCGGCACATAGTTAATCAGCACAGCATCTTTCTCAATCCTTCTGTTCCCAGGATTTGGGCACAAACAACACCCGCACAGTTCATCTATATTCCACTCTTCCCCTTTCAGTGCGTTGCGTAGGATGTGCTGGGCACACTTCAAAGATGTGCTGGGCACACTTCAAATCCATGCCTCAGCTGCACCACACCACTATAAGTCAATGGGCTCCTGAGACATGCACACCATCCACCAAACGCGCGCACATCAATTTCCAAACCTAATCACGCGCACACTACTGTACATGCAGGCACGCCTTCAAGCTTCAGGTCCGCGCATCCGACCCTCCCCTTCACCTTGTCGTGCAGGACGTGCTGGGTGCACTTCATCAATGCCTCTGCCGCACCACACCACTGGGAATCAGTGGGCTCCTGAGACTTGCACACCACCACACGGTCAGGCACGTCGTCTACTTTGGAGTCCACATGAACCTCAGCCCCAGTGGAGGACCGAATGCGGCGCAAGTGCTGCGTGGGTGATTTCAAAATATGTAAGGGCGTAAGCGACAGATTTGGTCGTCATGACTGAATGTTCTGGAGTCTAAAGTAACACCTCAGCTTTGAGTCTTGAGGGCTGAACGCGGTTCGTGTGCTGCAGAGGAATGCTATTAGTTTTTCAAGCTTAAAAATGTTCTGCCTCAGGAGTTGCTGCACAGGGGCAAGGAGGGGTTTACAAAACGCAGAGCGGTGCGTTTGAGCACTTGAAGAAATTGAGTGAACACTCACTTTTGCAAATTGCATGGTTGCAAGGTGCGACAAAAAAAACATGTCTTATGTATAGGGTTGGCCAGAAACCAGTAATAACGTGTATATACAGTATGTTGGGCAGGGAAACCATCAAAGTTACGGTCATTTATGGTGCATATTTACGATTCTGGCCTATCCTACTTGTGTACACCCTCGTTCAGGACAGCACATGCGCGCGCGCACACACACACACATACACACACATACACGTTGTGTGGTTAAGGCGACCCCATCGTGTACGCCTGCACTTTCACTGCGTCTGCGCCTGTGACTGAACCACTTGACCGTATCCTTGAGAGAGACCTACCAAGCTTCCATGTGTTTGCTGTGCATTGGGCCTGCCCTAGGTCCTAGGGTGTTAAGGGGCCAGACGCATTGAGGCATGAAGCCTAAACAGCAACCCAAAAAATACAAGCTCCTTTTAATCCAACATCGCTTATTGCACTGAGGATACGTGCACACAGCATCATACCTAATACGTATGAAGTATGTAGAGCATCATACCGATTGTCAACTAGGTCTGTCCCATACATGCAAATGTGCGAGTCCTTTTGCGCTGGAATGTATCATCCTGACCGCCCAGTGCATCACTTAAAACTCACTGTCACCACTCGCATCACAGATACATAGGGTTGGCCAGAACCGTATACATACACCGTATATGACCGTATATCTGGTGATTTCCCTGCCAAATTTACTGTATATACACCATATATATGGCCCACCCTACGGATACGTGCCTTCAGAGACCAAGATACAGCCATCGCCTTTAAACCAGCCACGTTGTTTCAAGTCACCTCCTGCCGCCACAGCAGGAGACAAACACCCCGACAACCCACCTCTCCTCCTTTCCCGATCAGGCCACCGACTCGGAAGTCTGGCATGAGGATACGGTACACTGTCTCAATGGGGGGCGCTGCTGGGGGAGCAGCGATGGGGGGCTGGGGCGCACCGTACACAGGGGGAGGTGCGTGCGCAGGTTGGGCAGCAGGCATTCCTTCAGTGTGTGTATGTGTGTGTGGTGTGGTGTGTGGTGTGGTGTGTGTGTGTGTGTGTGTGTGTGTGTGTGTGTGTGCTCATTATGTGTGCTTGTGTGTGTGTGTGTGTGTGTGTGTGTGTGCTCATTATGTGTGCTTGTGTGTGTGCGCTCATTATGTGTGCTTGCGTATGAGACCATTGGCGTGCATATCAGGGAACTTAATCCCGTACGGGCGCCGTAAAAATTAAGCAAATTTTGGGTTTGCCTGGAGGGCAATGCCAAAATTTGAAGGGCCGATTCCGGGCTACCCGGAGGAACCTGGCTCCGGAACGCCCGCATAAAATACAAATTGTATTTCCGGGCTGCCCGGAGGAAAATGTGATACCGATGGAGGGAGGCCCGGGACTCCGGTGAGTGTTTGGGGTGGGGGAGGAGACGCAGCGGAGTCCTCCTCTCGTGCCCAAGGGGAGGATTCCAAGAGCAGCAAGGAGTGACGGGAGTAGAGTAGCAGGAAGGGCAGGTCCCTGCTCTTTGGTGCTCATTGCTGGGCACCTGAGCGTGGCTGCATGCGCCTTGCGTATGTGTGGGACTTCTGTATGTGTGGTGTGTGGGGCTTCCGTGTGTGTGGTACTACGGCATCACTGGGCACTCAATGAGCACGTGCATGCTTGCGCATGATAACATGGATTGCGTGTGCTGATGGCATATGTGTACGTGCGAGTGCTTGCATGGTGCAATGTGCACTGTGCGTACGGCTGCACAAAATCATGTATGTGTGTGCGATTGTATGTGTACGATTGCATGCTTCAAGGTGAGATATGCTGCATGTGCAGGCGTGGACTTACACATGCGATGTGCGTGTCTGCCCATGCGTACACGGCTGCACGTGTGTATGTGTGCGTGCGTGCTTGCTCATGGAAACATACATGGTGTTTAAATTTGTGCGTGCGTGTGCATGGCATTTAGCGTGGCATGTGCGTGTAACACTACTTGTGGTGCATGTGCAAGCGCGCATGTATGCACGCATGCGCATCCGTGCTTCTCGTGCGTGCCCGAATGACGTTGCTGTGACTGCTAGCAGCCCAGGCGAAAATTTACCCGCAGCCGCACATTTCTTCACTTTATAGAAAACCAGCTACGGGCAACCCACAAAAAAGAAAATTTTAGTTGCGGGCGAACGGAAGGTTTTTCAAACCCCCTGAACTTCCCTGGTGCATATGTGAAAAGGGCAGACCTGAGCAGGACCAGGAAAATCCAGGGGAGAGAACACACAGTACACTATTAATGGAAGAGAGAGGCGCACGGAACGGCAAACCGACTGCCCACCTGGGGGTGGGGCGCCGGACATGGCCATGGGCATTTGGCCCTTGGAGATGGCGACACGGACCTTCTCCACAATCAAGTGCATTGCCTTTTTAACGCCATCATAGGGGCCTGAGATCTGTGAGCAGGGGGAGAGGGTGAGGCAATCGCGTGCGTCGTTTGAAAACCCAGTCCTCAACTTCATTGCTTGAAGCAATTGTGAGCCATTAAGTGACGAATTAATGCAACTCTGGTTGTAAGGGAAAATGATTTAAAGAGCAGCTCTGCGCACATACAAAAATGCAAGCTCACACAAGTCTGACATACTTACAATCGCACGACTGCGTTTACACCCACCCACACTACAAGAACGCACATGAGCGCGCAAACACCCACACTGCAAACACCACACACATACACGCACATTGCGCTGCGTTTCTCTGCCAGAATTGAAAAGCAAAGAGGCTGAGCCTAGCATCGAGCAGCACCACTTGCAATAGCCGGAAAAAAATGCCAAAATTAGCTTGCCCCGTCTTTCTTACCATATCTGAGCCTTGCTTGCCTTCAGTCCATCTGCTAGGCCACATGAAAATTGACTGCTTATCACAGGGACCCACTTTTGACAGGTAGCAGCCCCACAACTGCTCATAAATCTTGCTAATCATAACTGAACTAAACCACAAGCAGCCGAGGTAACCTAAACACACGGCACCTTCCGCAACCACCCTGCTCACCTTAATCATTTGCTCAGCATCGGCCACCAGTGGAGAGCGCGTGGTGGCTTGCATGGTGTTTATGTTGGCGCCTGTCTGAGATCTGATAAGGGTCACGTGTGAGCCTCCCTTGCCAACAATCTGGCCCACAAACCCACGGTCCACAATCAGCTTGACCTCAGTCTATGATTGTATGAGAGTGAGCATGTGTGCGCGTGTGTGTATATGTGTGTGTGTTGCTGTGTGTGTACATGTTCGTGCCTTTGTGTGCAAATATGCATGCGTGTGTCATGCTGTCTGCTATCCTGCTATCCACAACCTAGATAGTGGCTAGAAACATGCCCGCACCTCCTCAGGAGGCACAGGCTGGCCATCTGGGCCTTCTAGCTCAACCACACGGGCAATGAGGCGCACAAGGGCCTCGGCGGTGGGGCAGTTTGGATCTCCGGGCCTGAAAGATGTTTAGTTGTTTAGTAAATGTGAGTGAGTGTGTGTGTGCGCGTGTGTGTGTGAGCGTGCATGCGTTTAAGTGTGCATGCATGTGTGCGTGTTTGTATGTAATGTTTGCGTGTTGTGTGTGATGTAGTTTTATGTGAGTAAGCTTGCATGCATGTGGTTGAGTGAGCCTGCATGAGTGTTTGTATGTGGTGTATGTGTTTGTGTGCATGTATGTATGTGTGTGACGTGTAAAAGTGCACGTGTAAGCGTGTGCGTGCGTGTTGATATGTGGTGTTGTATGAGTTGGGGGGGGGTGCACGAGCGTGTGTGTGGCGGGTGCACGACCGTGTGTGTATGCATGTGTGTGTGCTGTGTGTGTGCTGTGTGTGTGTGTGCTGTGTGCTGTGTGTGTGTGCTGTGTGTGTGTGTGTGTGTGTGTGTGTGTGTGTGTGGTGTAGAAAGAGAGAGAGAGAGAGAGTGTGTGTGTGTGTGTGTGTGTGTGTGTAGAAAGAGAAGGGGAGGGGAAGGTCTCAACCTGTCGGGGGCGCTCACGGTGACCGCCCGCTCCTTCAATCCCGGCACCGTGTCCTCGATCTTCACCTTGGTCCCGGTCTCGTTGCGGATGGTCTTGACCACATCGCCTCCCTGTGTGAGTGGGCGGGGGGAACTTGCTTCCAGACCACCGATAAAAACGGGTGACAGTGGTGTCCTCTTCCCTCTCGTCCCAGTAAACACACACGCAAACACACACACACACACCTTCCCGATCACGGAGCCGGAGCGGTCATGCGGGCACACAAGCTTGATGATGATCGGAAGGCCTTGTTGTTGCTGCGCTGCCCACCCTTGCTTCCCGCCCTTGGCATTGTTCCCCTCGCCTCCACCTTCCACCTGTGTTTTTGAAACGGACGGATCGACTGGACCAACCTGCCTGCATTGACAGCGTATGTCGATAACCGAGGGCACAATTTAACCCACCTCGCTGAAGTTCCTCTTCATTGCTGCAGATAATAAAATATATATATTATTGGCATACCAAGGAAATGTTGAGTTTGGACTCGGATTTTAGAGTTTTCCTTCGAACTAACATTGATGTAGCGAGCTCCTTCCTCCTTCCTCGACCATTTCACACGATGCCACAGTTCACACCGAGCATCGGTGCAGCGTTCAATTGAGGGGGAGGGGTTCTTATCAGCATTGTAACCATTGTGCTGATAAATCTTAAGAGCAGTAGCAGTTCTCATGAAAATTCTCTGCTTTCAGCCTGTGCCATAAAAATGCAGGTCTTTTATGCCCATTAACCCAAAGGAGGTGACAAAACTTGCAATAGCAATCACAAAAAAGGTCCATCACGATTATGTGAGTGTGGAGAAGTTCAAGATGAGAAGCATGTGCTTTTCTTTTGCAAGTGTGCTGAAGTGTGCGAGCTGTGCATGAGATACAGAGACCTTTTTGAAGGAATGTTTAAGACTCTGCATGCGTTTGCTCCTTTGAGCTCTGAAATTATTCCTTTCTTGGCTTGTCATCACAGTATCACTGATTTTGAGATCAATGCATTCCTAAATTAAGACTCATACAGACTCCTCAAGTTTGTGTCAGATTTAGTTTCAAATTTCGACACTGGTTGATTTTGTTTCACCAGCCAATTGCCATCAGCCAGAGTCTCAGGCTGTAGGCCATCCTTGTAACCCCCCATCACAATTAAGAAAAATCTCAGTCGTCGTGCGGTCTAACACTCGGCCGATACTTGGACTTTACCCTACAATGTGGGGGCATCATGAAAAAATAAATTGGTAGCTGATAAGCCATGTTATGGGGAGGGACAAAATGTGTGAGCATTTGTCTTGCAGGGTGAAGGGGGGGTGCGTGGGTGGGGCAGGACAAGCAAGCATAATTAATGTGTATAGGTATACGCTGCTAAGCATAATTTTTAGGCAGGGAAGGGGGGTGGGTGGGGCAGGGAGAGCGAGCAAGTTACGCGCATTTGTCTATAACGGAAGCAAATAATCAAACGAGAGAACCACGGAGGAAATCCAGCCCGTCAGTGTGTTATTATTGTGCGTGCTTTGCCGAGCAAGCATGCCGATTACCGCGCTGAGTGGCGGACAAGCTGAGCAGCATTCCATACTTTGAGGATTTATGCCGTTTGTATTAGTGGTTGATTGCTGGCGGACAGAGGCATGCAAGCTCAAACTGGCCGGAGAGGAGCGGATGCGCTTTGGACATATAAATGTGAAGTAGAAGAAGTAAGATGCATTCGCAGCCAATCGCAAAGTGAATCCAAGACTACACCCCGCAAGTCCAAGGTCGCGCTCTCGTGGGGTCGAGAGGCAGCAACGCGCCCATGCAAAAAAATATGTCATCGGGGCACTTCTCAGCGCGTCCTCTACGCGTAAACGGTGAACTGCGGCAGTGTTTCTATTAAGGTTTTTGGTTAATGTTTTTGGGTGTGTAGCCATATGGCTAACACAGGGTGCTTTTGCTGAAAAAGAGTGTAGCCACTGAATATTTACCCCCAAAAAAGCCGCCAAAAATATGGCTGTGTGATGTGAATAACAATGTATTCGAGTTCAATATAAATACTGAATACTGTAATAAGTTTGTAAATTTGTTGAACCCTTTGTCTCCCTCCCCCCCAAGTCTCTACTCTGCGTCCTCGCTCTTCACTAATTTCCATCAATTCTGGCTCCCGCCGCCGCCGCTGCTGTGAATGAGCTGCTGTGCGCCTCTTCTTTGCTTCAAACCACTTTTGCACTGCTCGCAAGAAGGGAAAGTCCCTAAAAACCCACATGCGCTGGGTTGCAAGCACAAGGCGTGCGTTCAAGTGATCTGACAGCAAGCAGTTCCGCCTCTCTTCCTTGATGAAGGCAAGCTTGCTGAAGAGCCGCTCCTCCTCCACTGAGCCAAACACATGCACTAGTGCTATGTTGGCCAAGGATAGTTAATCGCTAAGGCTGCATTTGAGCTCGATGCTATTGCTGCCAGTGTGCCAAAAGGACGCAGTAGGCTTGCCCATACACTCTGCACTAGAGAGCAAGCGGTATGCACATAGCGGTGTCAAACCGGGCCTGCTACTTTTCCCAGCTGCATCTCATGATCCTTCTGCCTTTTGCTCTCGTGCACCTTCAGGCCCAGGTGCGAGTCAATTTTATCCTTTTTGTCCAGCATGATGAGCACTTCCTCCCTGCTTCCCTGCTTTTAGGCTTGCCACGTGCATGGCAAGCACTTAACCATACCCCCCTCCCGCTCTTCAAAGTACTGGCGATGGTCCTCAGGGACTCTGCTGCTGAGGTAGCCAATCACGCGTCCACACCGCCTGCGCTTACCCCCCTCTCCTGCTTCTGGTGATGCCTCTGGTGATGCATCTGTTTCTGCCAGTGCTGCTTGTGCTGGTGGGGGCGATGCAGCAGGTGTTACAGCTTGTGGTGCAGGAAGTGACTGAGGTGCTACTGGGGGAGGTGCTGCAGCTTGTGCTTTTGGAGCTGCTGGCATGGATGGGAGGGGCATGGAGAGGATGAGAGGGGTAGGAACTTGAGAGCTTTGACCAGCTGTAAAGGGTGCCCCTCGGCCCCCAAGGACTTGGAAAGTATTTTGAATCATTTGCAAATTAAAACCTAAAAAATTATTGGCTACACTGGGTGGTCGACAGAAAAATTGGTGTCGCCACCGGGCAACATTTGGCTACACTGGGTGCTCAGCGACGCCCTGCCGGGCGTCGCTGTGTCTTACCCCAAATGGCCAAAATGCGACAACTAAGAGACGTGTCGCGCTTAATCGACACACTGAACTGCGGCCCGCACGCTGCACGTCGGGTTCCCGCGCTGTGGCAGACGTACTCCTGAGGAATTAAGGATTCTGACATGGGCCGGTTCGTGTCTCAATACGCTGGAGCGGATTTAAGATGAGCTAAGGAGCCCCGGGATTTTAGTTGTTCCGTCGGACCTGGCTTAACGGAATTGCTGAACACGATGCTGAATTTAGATTTATCATCAGAGAGGGTGGAAGCTGCACGGAACCTGAGTTGTGTGCCTCACTGTTGGGGTCCGCCGCTGGTGACGCCCTGGCGGGCTTTCGACCAGCGGCTTGTAACGAGCGTGTTCTTTATGGGTTAACTTCATGAGCTGCATCAATCTCTCCATATATTTAATAGGCAGGACAACGATGATACGTCCGTTATGACACCTGCCTGGCTGATTTAGGCATTTAAAAATTATTCTCTGAAAACAAACGACCGCCCCTTACCCATCTGTTTGCTCAATGCATACTTGGGTAGCAAATAGTATGAATGATCTGTGTATAGTTTTATATTTGTTTACGTTCAGGGTAAAAAGCAGCAAGGTCGGGCCTGCAACAGAAAACAGAAATTGTGAAAGTAACTCCGTAGCCAGGAAATCTTTTTTGGAAGGCATGTCCACTTTTTGGGGTGGACACTCTGAGGGATTACCCAGACAAAAAGGATACCAATCTGCTCCTTTTTGAATTCTGCATCCATCTGCATACTCATCAAGACCTGGATCTAAATTGTTGCAGAGTTATGAGGCAAAAACTGAGGTACGGACGCCCAAGCACACATAACCTACCAGGCACCCACAACTGGCTTGCACAGCCCCATATTGCTTCCATTTCTTCAAAATTCTACTGACTATCTCATGCTGGCACAATCCTGGAAGTTTGGAGTGTAATGCTGCATCATTGGCTTGACTCACCCCGCGGCCTGCACTTAAAACGCGTGTGCCTCTGACTTTTGGACATGTCCACAGCCCCCACCTTTTACCCAATTTGCTCAAAAAGGATGGCAATCGAGTAGGATTGAGCTGAGGATTCTGATGATTTATTAAACATTCCATGAAAGTGCCCCAGAAAAAACTGGAGACCCCCCCAAAAAACTAAAACCCCACCGGGCCCTCCCCCCCTCTCCCTGATTCGACCCATATATAAACCAATCGATAGCTCTCAACGTCAAAATTCCAGATATATAATTTTTATCGAGAAGTAGACATGCCGTCCAAAGGTTATGCTTCCTGAAACCTCCTGCTTTAGCTCTTATAAACCGCCATGAAAAGGCCTCAATAAACAGAACACGGTTGTTAAGTGAGTGCTGCTAGGGAGGGGTGTTGATATGGATGGTAGTAAGAAGAATGTGTTATCCTGTATGATACCATCCTTATCATCACCGTGTGCATGCTTGAAGCTGAAATAGAAAAGGTGCCTGGACATTGCCCTGTCACCCATCTCATTTTACCCTTATCCTCCTCATGCGTTCCCTTTCAGAGCGTATACAGGTACATACAACCCAGCCCCCCCCCCAATCCA
>Ga0307963_1001331_pt1 | contig 18798 bp, 21 predicted proteins | sample OrgLakmetagen594_FD_201829 | JGI IMG/M metagenome (GOLD analysis project Ga0307963, IMG submission 201829) | Saline water microbial communities from Organic Lake, Antarctica - #594 | ecosystem: Environmental > Aquatic > Non-marine Saline and Alkaline > Saline | place: Antarctica: Organic Lake... | reverse complement strand
AGTTGACTCTGTGACACATGGAACCCCTTACATGCATGTGGGCAGTACAGGGAGACAGGGACAGCAGGGACATGCTTTTAGGTGACACACACGCAAACAGGTTCCTAAAGCTCTCCCTCCTTATTGTTCTCACCAACCACACTGTGAAGTCGTTCCCCCCGACGATGAAGACGCTATTATTGCTACACACATCCCCACTGCATGGCCTGCCCCTGCAAGGATCGCAAGTGCACAGGAACATGGTAGTGTTAGGCAGCTAAATTTATTGGGGTATTTGCAAAACAGCACAAAGAGAACAATGTGGGGAGGATAGAATTGCATGTGTGCGTGCGTGCGTGTGTGTGTGTGTGTGTGTGCGTGTGTGTGTGTGTGTGTGTGTGTGTGTGTGTGTGTGTGTGTACGCACCTGATGAAAAACCTTGTTTGCTAATATCTAAGAGCCAGATGGTCCAAGGCCTCCTTGGTCGCTCCTGATGCCTAGGCGTAATTGGGTGTGCAAGCACGTTTCAGCAGGTTTGCTTTCAGGCAAAACACGCAAAACAAACTCAGGAAGAGGAGGACAGCACGGGCTTTGCAATGCTTGCAATTGTAAAAAAGCAGCACCTTTGACTTACCGTTTGACTGCAAGGGCAAACAGGACCATGCCAAGCAACAAGAGTTGCGCGAACAATGCCACTGGGCCCTGCACACAGGGACAGGCAGATTCTTGATATATGCCGATCTCATTTTGTTAGGATCCCAACCATGGCAGCAGTCCCACCTGCACCAAGCGACATTTCTTGGACCCCTCAGGCTCCATCGCTACGAGGGAAGGGTGGCAAGCATCCCCAAACGACTATTGATACCAATATTCAAATTTAAATTATTATAAAAATGGGGAAAGATCCTAACAGAATGGGCCATGCTGTGGGGCAAGAAACGCCAAGCCGACGCGTAGCATATGACTTGACGTTGATTTAGGCGTTTTACTTCCAATTTCGAAGTAGACCAGGTGGAGCAGTTTTTTGAAGATTTCAAGTTTCCAAATGCAGCTGTCAATCATTTTATTTTCGTTTGTTTTTTGTTGTCAGGACCCACTGGTTGAACAGCCTTGCTGGCTGGAGACATTTGTAACATAAACCAAATTTGCAATTTTTTTACTACGGAAACGGAGCCGCTTTGGCTGGGTATTCTAAAACTCCAGACGGCGTCAACTGAGGAAATATCCAAATATGTGCCTTTTCTGCAGAAGCCGGTCATCCACTGCCCTTTAATCCGACCATTCATGCTCAAATCCAAGCTGGCATTATGAGTTACACGAGGATGTGCTTGGATTCATGTGGGTCACGCTGTGTGCAAATTGGCAGGGCTGAAAGCCCACATACAGTGACCACCAAAACCCTAGTAGCCTGTGTTGGCCTACATCCCCAAGTACTTGATCGTTTCACTCCATTTTTTTGCAATAAAATTTGTTTGTTACAAGGATTCCATAACACCGAAATTCATGTGATTTGGTGCAGGGGGTGGTCAGATCTGGCACACGGGTGACTGAAAAGTAGGGTTCACGCCGCAGCCGATTCAGCATGGGCCCCCTCATTGGCAATAGTCAAACTCAACTGCTATGGAGCCTACCATTCAGAACTGAGTTTGACAGTTGCCAATCAGGGAACCATTTCTGGGAACATTTGAAAAGCACCCCCATTTGGGGGGTCAGTCGCCCCCCTCTGGTAAAACTACTCCACCAAAGGAAAAGGAAAATATGGGGATCAGGAGGGTTGCAGGCTTGACCTGAAACCGTCTCCTTATGAGAGTTGATAATAGTACTGGAAAGGGCACGTCTGGTATGAACAAGTTGGCAGCGTAATTGACAGAATGCACATGCATGCATGACACTTCATATGAAGCTTGGAAGCAAGTTCCTTAGCTCTTTGAGAATCAAGGCCCAGCTCCTTATAAGGCTCCAGTGTGTGATTGTTGTACATGGTGCCACCCACTCCCAAAAGGATGGTGTGGAAAGTAACGAAAGCTCCTTGAAGAATGGTTCAGAGGCCTTTGTGCTGTTCCTGTGCGGTGCTCAGCTGGTTTTGAGGTCTAGTGTCCTCACAGTCCTTGATCTCGATATTCGAGATGGATGTCACGTTGAAGAATGCTGAGATCTTTGGGTCGGTGCTGTCTAGGAAAGGTAGATCTGCTAATGGCTGGCGGTGCTGCTGAAGTACTCCCATTCTCCCTCAGTTTCTCCCTGCCACTCCTAAGAACCCACCCTCCTTCACTGCTAGTCTGTTGCTTTTTTGTTCTCGCGGAGATGGGAACAACCAGTACAGCATCCGGACGGCTAGAGGTAAACCTATTCTGTCTTAGAAGCGGGGTGGAAAGAGCCACTTTGGTATAATCCTAGTTTCAGATCAGGGATCTGAGAATTTTGCATAGCCAGCCGTTTGCTGCTACCTGTATCCATGCAGACAAAGCAGGACCCTAAGGAGCCTGTTTTGCTGATGGCTTTGAAGATCATGCTGCATGCTAAGTTGTGTCTCTCAGTGATCATATTTCTTATTTGCGTGTGTTGGCATCCAGAAAGGATATGCAGGGCACTGTCTAGTTGAGGGCAGAGGGGGCTAATTAGGCTTATTGAGTGTTTGAACCAAACCGCATTTCCTAGTTTGTGGAGGGGGTGCATGTGTGCTTGCAAGGCGTCATGGTGATTGGATAGGTACCAGAGCCATGAGGTAGGTGACAGGGCTGTGTTTGTGTGATTTTATATGATACGGTGTTCTTCATATTTTTTTGCAAGCCAGTAGATGTTGTAGGAGGGATTTCCCTCGGAGCCAGCTGTTTTGATGGAGGTATCCGCAACTTCAGAGTAGGTTGTGATTGATTTTCTAGCAAGAGCGTCAGCATATTCATTGCCTAAATACCTGCGTGGGATTTGACTTTGTAGAAGTGAATGGGCAATGGTGACTGGTGGATTGCCTTGGAAATGAATTGTTGGAGGACATTTCCCTGGATCTGGTGGCGGTGGAGGTTTGGGTGTGAGGTGTGAGAGCTGTTTTTTGATTTGGTACATTGAGGTTAGGCTATCTGTGGCTATATGGGAGTAGCCATGAATGATTGCGGCTGCTATAGCTGCTAGCTCTGCATGTGAGATGGTATTGGTTATACCTACGCTCTTGGGTTCATGTAATGGGATACGTTTAAGCAAGGTTGGAATGCACCTGACCCTGTGTCTTGCCCTTCTTCGTGTTTTTTAAGACTGCCATCAGTGTAGGTCCAGTCCCGCCAACCTTGTACTTTACGGATCAGGTTTGGGTTGGAGCTGTATTGGGTTGCTTCGTCAGAGCTCTGAGGTGGGTCCAGGGTACTATTTTTATCTGGAGGGCCTTGTGGGCTTTGATGAAGGTGGTCGCTGGGTTGTTTCTTTACTTTACTAAGGCCAGGAGTATTGTCAGTGCCAAGTGCAGAAGAGTAGGGGTCGTTATGAATGTAATCGATTTCCCACTTTGCCTCAAAATTTTCTTTGGCTAGCTCTTATATCCAATTCTTATTGCAAGCATTGAGGCAGTTTCTGCCATTAGTATTCCATGGCAATGATGTGCATCTCTTAAGTGTGTTTGGGAAGGGGCGTCTGTATATTGTTCCAGAGGGGTATTTCTGCTTATTGAAGTTGGTCTGATGGTGTGGAGCCCAAGAATTTGCATATGTGCTTAACCTTCTCATACACGTTTTGCCCTTCTTCTCTGTCCCCCCTATTTTCTGTTATCGCTTCCAGCCTGCCTCTCTTGCTTCCCTTATATTTATCAACTTACAATTTCGTTTCAACCTCATAGTAGGGCGTTTGCAATCTCCCCTGGACCTATGTAATACGCCATCAATCAAATTATGTGCGGGAATCTGCGGTAGAGCAATGTGTAGGGATTGGTGGTCGTCCTTTTCTCCCAGGAGGGAAGAAACACGAAGGTAGCTGTTGCCTCTGTGCTAAGGGCAGCAGAGTAAATGGAATATCTTGCTGCTAAATACATGGTATTTTCATAACAAATGGGATGGCAAAGAGAGAAACCAGTGAACTTGGAGGTGAAGGCGCTGCAGTTTGCCCCGAAAGCCTTATCTCTTGGGTACTCACTCCAGTATTGGGGGAGCGTGGGGTCATAGTCAAGGGAGGATACCATTATTCTTTGGTGACTACCATTTGTGTAGGGCGGTGATGATGTGGGGGGGAAGCATACGTGAGAATGATTTTTTTATCTTTTGGCTTGTATGTTTGGAGGTAGCAATATCTTTGCGTGTGATGAGGCCTACAAGTTCTGAAGCAAGATTTATGGGAAGTGGGTGGATGTTGTCATGTAAGCCGCTGTATTTTGCCTTTTCAAAAGCCCTTTGAAGAATTTTTAAGCACTCGAGCGGGGTAAGCACGCCTTTGCATCTTTCCGTCTGCGTTGTATATGCAGGTTATTATGGCAATGTACAATTCTGGGAGTATAGGGTCGTCTAAAGGGAGATTCGGTGTCGTTTCTTTGTTGCTTCATCAGATCAACATCAGTGATCCAATACTCGCAGCGCCCAGTGGCTACAATGTCTTCTTGAGGGTTTGTGGGCTGGATGTCAAAATTGATTTTGTTCCAAAGTTGATATCATAGGGCTGGTAGGAGTTTCTTTCTTGGTTGGCTGAGAACCCCTGCTTTTGAAGATCACTTAGGTGTTTGCCTGGTGCAGGTTGCAATAGGTTTGGTGCTGTGATATGCTCTTCGTACAATTGGAGGCTACGTCTAGAATTTTTTCCAAGTGCAGTTCTTCTCGCTTCCTTGTTATTGGGTTCCACGATACTCTCACCAACTCTCTTTTGAAATATTTAAAGGTCCATCCGTTTTTTATTTTCATTTTCATTTAGGTTAACACTGGCTGGGCAGGCCAGTGTGTCATTGGTGTCAATAGCCTCTTGCTCATTGGCATTGTAGCAGTTAATTTTTAGCGGAGGGGGTTATCTGAGGCCAGAATTGGTACGGTTTTGGCATGCTCCTAGGGTATGGCTCCCCTAATTTGCAGGTTTCAAGCTCAGCGTTGAAATGCAATGCAGCTGGGATTGAAACCTGCAAATAAGGGGAGCCATACTTAACCGGCCGCGGCGTGAACCCTACATTTTGAGCAGCCATATGCCGTATCTGACCAGCCAGCACACCAAAGCCGGTGATTTTTGGTGTTTTGAAGTCCTTATAATAAATAAAGATCAATGCAAGAGAAAAGGGGCAAAAAGTTTTCAGTGCTTGACGAGATATGCAAATTATTGTGCTGTTTCCCCTGGAAAGCACCCATCTAAGGTACAGGTGCACGACGTGTGCTTTTAGTCGTCCTGTCATTCTGTACGCAGTGCAACTTGTCTAAATCTGAGCACATGCTCGGGTAGCTTATAAAGTCAGCATCAGTTTGACGCTAAGTTGGGTACAAATTGATGAAGTGACGTGTGAGTAGTTGCACTTTTCATGCAAAAAGGTGCATGTTTTGGCTTTTGCCCAGATAACCCCCTCTGGGTTTTTAGTAGGCACTGCCAATGGTAGATACGATTGCAGATGTTGCATATGTACGTTTCTTTAAATGGTAGATACGATTACAGATGTTGCATATGTACATTTCTGGAAAACAGATCCAGTGATTCAAGTCCTAGATGGTAGGAGCACTCTTCACAGGATGCACATGCAACATCAGTGCAAGCAGCAGCTTGGAATTTTTGGCCACTAATCCAACTATGCTTTAAATGGTCACAATTTTAGACAATGACACCACGTGAGACTCATCATTTCAGGAGAAATGTGAGGACTTACCAAATACCATTTGGTGTAATTTTGAGGATTGTTCCTGGCTGGTGGGTGGCAGAATAAGAAATCATAAGCCTGTGTTGCCTCTCTAACTTCTTCGCTTGGATATTGCCAACAATCCCAGCCGTGCACTTTCTTGCCTTCGTCTTTCTTGCCATGACTTCCTGGTCCAAACAATGCGTCATAAGAGGAATAGAAGGCCTTATGAACTCAGGATCTGTGACAAATGTGACTGGCACTCTGTTCAGGATGAGGAACACAATTTGCTGGACTGTCCGCATGAACACCTTGTCAGCCTTCGCACACAGCACAGCCAGCTTGTCTTTCAACCTCAGTATGAAGATAGCCCAACCCCTTTGAGGACCATTTTGAACCAGCCAGATATGTATGGCGGTGTGGCCTAGCAGTCGCACCTTTTGACTGATGGTTTTTTTTGTAATTTTTGTATGGTGTGGCCTCTTTTGTGGCTGAGTGCCCTTTTCCCTTGATTTCTAGCACCTTAACCTTAATCTGGATTACCATAAGATCGAAAACCTGACACACAAACTGAATGAACACTCCATCAGACATGCATCTGCACTCATATAAACAAGGTATGCGCACTGCAATACATTACAAGCAACAACAGTCAAGGTTTGGGTCTGGGTGCTACGGCACACAATCCCCCTGACCCACATTAATTTATTGGACCCTAGGACTTTGTCCTAGGCTATGGATTGCTAATAGAGAAACTGAGAGCCTTGTAGTTTAGAGATTGTGACCTTTAACAGCCAAATCGAGTAAGAACCTCATGCCAAGAAGGATGGTGCTTTCCAATTGTTGAACAGTACCCTGGTTGGAAAAGTGTCCAGTTATTTAAGCTTCTTGATATAAAATTCATACTGATGGAAAGAAAACTTAATTTTAAGACATACTGGACACTACAAGCACAGGGCGAGTTGCAACAGGCCTGCACCAGGCATCTTACTTGCTTTGCACTTTCTTTGCATGCATGACACAGGATCTTGAGAATGCAGGTATGCATTGAGCACCAGCATTGGGCACATGCGCAGCTCATGCATTTGCACACGCAAGGCTAGCTGGGGTGAGCAGGGAACCAGTTCCAGGAGAGTGCACACAAGCAGCTCTGCTTAGGGCAGAATTGCCAGGTCGCATAGGAATAGGAGACCATGCCATTTGGGAATAATTCTATGAAGGGCAAGAAAGCCCTTGCTCATCACAGACCTTTGGCTGTCACGACAAGGTTATGGTATCATACCAGCTTAAGCATGGATTGCAAGCATGGGCTATGATGGATCGCAAGTATGGGCTATAGTATTATGGAAGTATTGACCTAGGGTCCCCAAGTGCAGCGCCACTATTTTTAATTGTTTGCACATGGGGCCCCCGGGGGTTGCCTATCCAGGCCTGGTGCGGGCACCTAAGTAACCCCCTCCCTTAATCATGCTGGCTGTGTCATCACTACCAGCGGAGTCTTTTCTTTTCTTTTTCTAGCGCCTTTTGCAATTGATTTAATTACAGGTTTTTCCGAGCTTCCGCTCAGTTGCCCCTCAGAGGCATACGTAGTGATGTAATCTTACCATTTTACCTTACCTTGATGCCCGTAAGACCAGTCGGTTGTACAGACCAGTTTCAGTAGTCTCACACTTTGTTCAAACTCCAGTTGTCCCTGCGTTTCCAACTTGTCCAACTTATTTGTGTGCAATGTGTGTGGGTTTTGACCTTTTAAAAGGTAACTGTTTTTCAGTACGTATGCGTCTACTTTGGTGAACCAACGTCTACACTTTGATGTGTTTTTGCCTGCTTCTTCTTGTATCTTTAAGGTTAGCATTTTCCAGTTGCGTCACAGCCCTTTTTTTGCATGGTTTGTTTTGAGACCTCGTTCTCATAGGTTGAGCAACCATTCCAGGTTGAATGCCTTTGTAATCCAAACTAAGCTAAACTTAATGCCCGTACTAGTAGTAGTGCCCATACGAGCATAAGACTCATACAGGCTCTTCAAGTTTGTGTCAGATTTAGTTTCAATTTTCGACACGGGTTGATTTTGTTTCACCAGCCAGTTGCCATCAGCCAGAGTCTCAGGCTGTAGGCCATCCTTGTAACCCCTTAACCCCATACTAGCAGTGCCCCAGTGGAGGAGAACATGTCCATAACGAAGTGCATGCTCTTATTTTGCCAAGAACATCGGGGTTGTGAGCTGAGGAAGTATTTCTCCTTTTTTTTTACAATTTTTTTGTGAAGACCTCTCAACAGTACGACCCGCCTATTTGCTGCAACAGGTCACAACCAACTTGTTCAAGGTAGGTTTTGGATTTATTTGTGGCTGGCCGAGACCGATGGAGACGAGTATGTTTTGATTGATGGTGCCAAAACTACCAGTACCGGTAATTCCACTGCGCCTTTAAGAGGTGTAAAACAAGGTTGTCCTTTATCTCCTCTCCTTTTTCCCTTTTTATCAATGATGTGGATGATGAATTTGAGACTGGCTTTATGGGTGCTGTTACTGCTGGCACTGAGGGGCTCAGGGTAACTCACATGCTCTATGCTGACGACCTGACCCTGACAGCTAATGACCCAGTCCAATTGCAAAAAATGTTGAGACGACTGGAATCGTATGCTGCCAGGAAAGGACTTACAGTAAATGTGCAGAAATCCTACATAGTTAATTTTAATGCGTACATGCGTACCGAAATTCCGCAGTTCCTGTTTTTCGTCTCTACAATCAGGAGCTTGAAGAGAGAGATTATTTTACCTACCTGGGAATGTAATTTGATAAGCACATGAACTTACACCATGCTGCGACCCATGCTTTGAGGCCTTTTAATGCAGCTTTACGTAGAGTGAAAGAGTTTGGTATTGAAAAGAGGATTTCTGACAGGCCTCATGCGATGTTGTGGCTTTTCAAGACATATGCATTGTCAGCTGGCATGTATGCCAGTCAGGTTTGGTCGACGCAATTTCTGAAGCATGACATGTTGTACAATGGTTTCAGCAACCCTTTGCAGGTCGCACACATGGCGTTTTAGAAGAGAATTTTGGGAATTAAGTATACTTCTGCAAACTGGTGTGTGCTTCGAGAATGCGCGCAGGAACCCTTGCAATTTTACTGGTTCAGGTCAGCTGTCAAATTTTGGAACAGGACGGTTGATTCAAACAGCAATACTTTACGCGATGTTACGAAAGCAGATATTTCCCTTGGGAATTCTGGTGCTTCTAATTGTTGGACTAGACAGATGAAGGATGCTTTTGGTGATTTGCAGAATGGCACTGTATACAGAAGTGACTTATTTCAATGCAGGAAGCTGAATATTTCTTATTTGCGCATAGACTTGAGATTCAGGCATCAGGCAGTTTGGAGAGAGGCACATGGTCAAGATCCTTGCTCCAGTTTAAAAAAGTCTGTGGCTTATCACAACTGGTTTGCTTTGCCTGAGAGACCGGTTTTTGATGCACGTGCACCATTTGTCTTGCCGGAGTATTTGAAGATGGCTCTGAGCAAAAGTGTCACGAGGAACGTAGCTCGGTTCAGGATTCGGACATGGGTTGAAGTGTGAAACTGGTTTACATGGCAGGAGTCCGGACAGGAATGCACGTGTTTGCAATTTGTGTGAAAACAGTGATTATATTCAAGATGAGAAACACGTAATTTTTTCATGTATCGGTACCGAACATTTACGGCACCAGTTCATCCACTTATTTGATAATATTTCTGAAGGTGATATTAAAGGTTTTGTTTTTCAACATAACTCAGAAGTTTACAAATTTATTAGTGCAGCTGTCGATCTTTTTGATTTATTTATTTATTGGGACCTATAGGTTGAGCAGCCATGCCAGACTGGAGGCCTTTGTAATCCAAACTAAACTGGCCGAGACCAGTCAGCAGCTGATCAGCCAAACCTGGCTAAAGGTCCTCCCCCATTGTAACCATTGTTTTCATCTAGATACCAGCCAAAATATCCGCTTTGATTCAGCACAATTACTTTTGGTCCTCACATTAGCCTGAAACTTGGCGATCTCAATCCCACAATTTCTGTTACAGAAAAAGTGAAAACATGCCAGCCCGTTATTAAGCTTTGTGGTTGTCCGAAAAAGAAAATAGAAGAGAACAATAACCAAGAACAATCCCACACCTAATCATCATTGTTGAGCCCGATGACGGTGTTGCAGAAAATACATGAGATTGACAAATTACTAAAGCAGCGAGAATCATTGTGGCCAGCACACTGCATTGTGGCCCAAATGTCTGCACGCTGGCGAAAGCTACAAAAACACTAAGCATACCATCCCCAACCTCCATCCCTCTATATAGCCTCGAAAGCTACAAACACGCCTATTTTCTTAGTTGACCTTACTCTTAGCGCCGGCATCAGCGAGCTGCTTGGCGGCAGCCTGCAAGAAGGGGACAGCAAAGTATGATGTGTTGTGTGTTGAGGGTCTGCCACGGGGCAAGGCAACAGCGACCAGAAGTTGACCTTCGCAACTGCAATTGCACATGACATCCTTGCACACGATATCCCCCCGTATGCCAACCAAATTGGCCTTCACCACGAACAAGGGAACAAGCTTGGGCAAAAATGCAGGTTTAAACAGTGGTATTTCCCTCACTTCTTGGCCGTTCCGAACAAACCGTTGTCCTTGCACAGCAACAACCGGAATGGTTTGGCAATGTTTCAGTGTGCTGTGGCAGCCTGCTGTTTTGGCGCTAGTCTGGAATGAAGCTGTATACTCACAGCAACCCTTTGATGAGTAGGGTAACATGAAATAAAGCATACTTGCTTATAGGCTATGGTCTAAACTTGTCTGGCATGTTTGCATTGGCCCATCACAGCGATGTAATTTAATTTGCACAACACACATCAGGGGCGCGGGACGCAAACTCTCTGCCCTGGAACACAAAGGCAGATTTCAGGGAATCATTTGCTGTCCTGCTTCCTCCCCGCTGATGCGCGCGCTGTGGCGTACATTCCTTTTTTGTCGTTCGACTGTAAGACTTTACTCCGACAGCAGACCTCCACTATCCATTATACAAGTTACAAGCTCTGCTTGAAATAGCACTTTGTTGTATTCTCATTGGCATGTTCGTAAAGAGGACCAACTCAACTTCCACATTGCTTCAGGCCCCCCCCCCTAACACACACCTCAGCATCCTCCTTGCTGCAGCCCTCCAAAAGGGTCTTGGGGAGGGTTTGTGTCCACTCCTTGACAAGGTTCACGGGGATATCAGCGATGGCACGCACGGCCTTGTACACAGCCACCTGCAGCATTAAAGAGTACACGGAGCACCTGAAACAGCAGACTCGAGCACGCTCATGCACAGGAAATATGGAGGGAAATAAATGAGATCTTGAGCAGAGAAGTGGAGATACTTCCACCACGTGCAATCATACAGACACTCTGGGTGAGCAATGGTGTTTTCCCGTTCATAAGTAATCCTGTCTAGAGGATTCCTGAGCTGCTTGCCTACCTTCTTATCGGCGGGGATTTCCTCTAGCACGACATCGAAGGTGGTCTTCTCCTCCTCTGAGATTGTGATTGTGTGTGTGTGATTGTGTGTGTGTGATTGTGTGTGTGTGTGTGTGCGTGTGTGTGTGTGTGTGTGTGTGTGTGTGTGTGTGTGTGTGTGTGTGTGAAAATGGTTTGCAAAAAATATCTGAGTGCTTGCTTTGCATGTTGGTTAAGAGGCTTACCTGCAGCAGGAGCGGCTGCGCCGGGGGCAGCGGCCACGGCAACGGGGGCAGCAGCAGCGGCAGATGCATCCACACCGAAGGTGGTCTCAATCTCTGACACCTACACGTGCCCACAAAATAGTTGGCAACAATTCATCCCTTTTCATTGCAGCTGCGGCCTTTATAGGAAGGATGTACATGCCTACCTACAAGGTCCCAATGAGAGAGGAGGAGTCACAGCACACACTAAGGTTTCAGCTTTCCCTTCTACGACGCACACCCACACAATACCCACGCCCACAACCCACGCACGCTTCTGTCCCTCAGTGTATACTCACCAGCTCGCTGGCCTCCAGCAGGGTCAAGGTCTTGAGCTTGTCAACCTGTGGGTGGGTACAAGGGAGGGAGGAGTTGAGAGTAGAAGAGGGCACATGCAAGCACAAACTTATGACTGGCTAAAACACCGCCGACCCCGTCGCGCTGTAGCCCGAATTTACATCAGGCCCCCGTCGCCTGGCATAAGGAATCACGGCACTGGTTGTGTGCTGTGCGCAACGGGGAAATCCTGCAGCAGGCAGAAGGGAGACGCCACCCCCTCCCTCCATTCTAAAGCCAGAAAGACGCGGGGGCTGTTTCAGTAAGCTCGAGAGCTGGACCCTCCACCCGGGCCCAACGCCCACGCAGCCACACCACTACTGCAGAAGGAAGCGACCAGGACCTGTCCTGGCCGAGCAGCACGGTTTGCGGAGGGGCCCACCAGTGCCACACAACAACCCGCCCACACACATCCTCATCCTCACCCTCACGGATATCTCGCATCCAACACTCACGATTTCGCTGACGGCTGAGCGGCACGGCTGCACCCTGAGCACGCGGGTGGCTGGGCGGGCTGCCACCGAGGGCCTGCTGGCTGAAACCCGGCTGGACACGGAGCGGGATGCGAGGGCCTGCATCATGCTGTCTAACGTTGCTTGAAATAAACGGAAGGGAGTATTAAAATCAGTGTGTGGAGTTCCGCAAACTGTGCTCGAACAAACTTTCCTCGATTTCGCGAGTTTTGCTCCTCAATTTAAAATTTATCATGGAGGCAAAGTCCAGCAGCGAAAAGGAAAGCCAGGCAGCCATCATCAATGTTGTCGCGTTAGGTAGTCCAATGTTGCCGCAAACATGTTCCGCTGATCAACCCGCCTCATGCAATTGCACAGTTAACTCATCTCACGCTCCCCATCACAAAGCAAGCACGAATCAATCCAGCTGAGAGCAGTCAAGTCATACCTAGGCAATTTTTGCACGCACAGACACACAGCACATAAGTGCACACAAACGAGCACACACACACACACACACACGCACACGCACACACACACGCACATGCACACACACACATACACACACACACACACACACACACACACACACACACAACCACACACACATACACACACACACAAATTCACACACGCGTGCACACATACACACACATACACACATATACGCACATACATACACACAAACTCACACGCGTGCACACATACACACACACACATACACACATATATGCACACACACACACATGCACACATGTACGCAGACATTTGACTGCACACGTATGCGCATTTGGCTGCTTACAGGCAGCAGGAATGCAGGGAAATCCACGGTTTTGGGCCATCTCTTGGACAAGATGGGTAGTCTGGAGCACTACAAAACAGTGCGAGCGGAGCAGGATGCGTCTGACGCTGGACAGAGGGATGCTGCGTATGCTTGGGTGTGCTTGTGCCTGGCAATTTCCTTTTTTATGAACATTTCAGGAATTTCGCGATGCGAAAGATTTGAAGAAGAGCCTGTTGTGATTGCCTGCTCTCTTTCGCTCGTTTAATTGAGTGCAGCAAGCCTGACCAATTGTCACATCAGTGCTGGAAATTACCCAATGACTCAGCGTTATTTAAAGCCTCCCCACTTAAGAGGTTCTGACCTGTCTGCTTCTTTGACATGCAGGTCATGTACAAGCGCAAGACCGAGAGACAGTTCAACACAACCATGGATTTGAGTGTCAAATATGTGGAGACATCTAAGCGCAAATTCACCATGACAGACGCCCCAGGTATTTTTCCAGGCGACCACCGTGATCGCACATGAGCACAGCACAGGTTCCGGTGTTTTCCTTTTTAATCATGTCGACGTGATAACCTTATAACATTCTTCTAAACACATAGTATACATTCCAGACCTTATAGAACTGCATATGCCTGTGCATATAACAAATCCGCTCCGACACCCACACCCACACGCACACTATACTGCACTCACAACACACAACACACATAACACACACAACAGGCAGCCGTGACGCGGTGCGCTTCATATCGCGTGGCGTGGCGGGTCAGGACGTTGCGCTGCTGGTGGTGGATGCTTCCTGTACTGACACCCTCGGGGAGCGTGCGCTGGCTGACACTGACCAAGGGCTGCTGTATGAGCATGCGTGAGTGGGTGATGAGGAAGCAAGAAGGGCGATCTTGCGTTAAGTTCAGGACTGCAACTGTGCGAGCGTGTGTAAGTGAGTTAGGTTTGCAGAAACGTAGGACGCCTTGCAACAAGGAGGTTTTGCGTCAAAGCAAGTCCACTCTTTGTCAATTGCAAAACCCTGAACGGACTTTAGCGGTTTACTTGATGTGTATGAGGAACTCTTCACTGCCTGCTAAAACCAAAAGCTCCTCCTGTGAGCCCCTGAGAACGTTCTCCTACCCTTTGAGACGGAGAGAGTCACAAAACTGAGATGTACACGTTTGTCAGAGGTGGGCAGGAAACTATAAACAATGACGGTCCCTTGGTTTGTAATTTGTAATGCTCACACGCAGCTTCTCATGCCTGAGGGGTACACTAAAGAAACTACATTGGCTTTTCCTGCTCGTGAATTGTTGCTTATGTCCTGCTGTCCGTTTTCTCAGCCGCGTCTGCCAACTTGTGTACTTCCAAACAGGCACATGCAAAGAGAAGCCTGCCTTGAGCGTGCACAAGGGCCTCTTGCGCCAAATTCACCTTTGTTGAATCCGTTTGGGTTCATCGGCAACATGTATGCAATGTAATGACCTGAAGGCTGATTTGGCTGCTCTCCCAGGCTCATTGCGTACGGCCTCGGGGTTCGTCAGCTGGTGGTGGCTGTCAACAAAATGGATGCTGTGCGCTTTGAGCAAGCACGCTTCGAGTGAGTGCTGTGCCTGCTTATTTTTGAGTTCTGTTTTCTAATGGGGTGCCATGCGGTGTGTGACGTGCACCTCCTGTCTGCATGCCTTGCAGGTGCACCTTGTGTGTGTGTGTGGTTGTGTGTGTGTGCGTGTGTGTGTGTGTGTGTGTGCTCGTGCGTGCGTGCGTGCGTGCGTGCATGTGTGCGTGCGTGCGTGTGTGCGTGCGTGCGTGTGTGCCTCTTGTGCACCTTGTTGTGTGTGTGCCTTTACCAAAGGCTTTGGGGTGAAAAGCTTGTGCACTTTTGTGTGCATACTCAAGCAGCATCGTTATGTCTTTTACGTGTCCTCTTTTCATGTTTACGTGTTACACCTTGACCCAGACAGCCATCCATCCCGTCATCAAAGCTGCCAGCTCTCTGATATTGCATGCTCTGCACAGCTAGTCAAGTACACGTATCACGTACACCTAGGTGTGCACGTGGCACTTAAAATCCTGGCTTCCAATCGTAAATGGGTCAGGTATTGCCGTGATCCTGTTCAACAGCTATTTTAATGTGTATGGACTGCGTAAATTGGCAAGCACCAAACCACATTCTCGCAAACAGACAAACACCATAACTCAATTGACACTCAGTGTTTTGCGCCCATGCTGTTTGAGTAATTAATAGTGTGCATTTGCCGAGCAAAAGTTTGGAACGCAGTGATATTTCCCAATGGGCCTTTCTCAGTCACCTTGCCAATTGATTAAGTATCTGAAGAGTTGTAGGATAAAAGCGGATATGCACGCGCTCTTGCATTGACACCCTGTTTAGTGTTTAACTCCAGCCAAATCTTGCCATATGCACTTTTATACTTCCATGCAATTTTTGCAGAATACATAATGCAACAAATGTAACCACCCTTTGCATTTTCTGTGTCAAGTTCCTGGCAATTTGCCTTTTGAACGAAATTTGAAACACACTGCCGCGCACGTGAACGTTTAACCGATTTAACACGGGGAGGCAGATTGGACTTGTTTGTACGCCAATCAGTAGCTCTTGACTTCAGAATTCAGACTAAGTAACTGGGACCAACGATTGATGACACGCGGGACCTCCTGCTGACCTTGTTGTTTCTCACTCCCACTTTTGCACTTTATTTGCATCGGGAATTTCTGGCTGTACACAACACTTCATACAGCACGTGCCAATGTGTATCAGTGATTGCTCAAGCTCGCTCCCTCTCTGATCGCGCTGGACTTATTAGAGTTTGTGCTGGATCAGCTAGAGCCTTCTCTATCAATCTTGCTTGCACTCCACTCCTTTCTTTCACCACTTGCCCGACTTGCTTGCAGGGAGGTACAGGCGGAGGTCCTCAAGGTTTTGAAGAAGGCCAGTTTCAACGAGGAGCAGAGAAAAAAGGTGACTCCTCTAGTGCTCCCTTGGCTTGGGGTGGGCACAGGCGGAGTGTCCAGAGCTGATCAACGCAACAGATCCTTGTGCAGTTTGGTGCAAAACGCCGCGGCACCATCAGTAGGATAGGTTTCTGTGCAGTTTGGTGCAGGCGGTTTCTGTGCAGTTTGGTGCAAAACGCCGTGGCACCATCAGGAGGATAGGTTTCTGTGCAGTTTGGTGCAAAACGCCGTGGCACCATCAGGAGGATAGGTTTTCTGTGCTGTTTGGTGCAGGCAGTGCAGGCAGTTTCTGTGCAGTTAGGTGCAAAACGCCGCGGCGCCATCAGGAAGGTAGGTTTCTGTGCAGTTTGGAGCAAAACGCTGTGGCACCATCAGGAGGGTAGGAAAGGGATGGCCTTGGCTCCCAAGCGCAAAAGGTCAATAAGTGCATTTATGAGAGGAGTCGTGACAGTCAGTGCAAGTGGTTACAAAGGGTTAAACAAACGCAGCAAGTGCGCTGGCTTGACCATTGTACATAGGGTTGGCCAGAACCATATATGTATATACGGTGTATATACGGTATTTTTGGCTGGGAAATTACCAAATACACGGTCATGTACGGTGTATATATACGGTTCTGGCCAACCTTAATTGTACAGTGTGTGGCCTCACGGGTAAAAGGTGCTGTTTTCTCATACAGACACAATCTGTACTTTCATGCCAACACCTGACTCACTTTGTGCCTGTACCGTGTAGCTTGTGCCTGTACCGTGTAGCTTGTGCCTGTACCGTGTAGCTTGTGCGTGACTCAGCTTGTGCGTGACTCAGCTTGTGCGTGACTCAGCTAGTGCTTGAATCAGCTTGTGCGTGACTCAGCTAGTCCTTGACTCAGCTTGTGCGTGACTCAGCTTGTGCTTGACTCTGCTTGTGCGTGACTAAGCTTGTGCGTGACTCAGCTTGTGCGCGTACTGCGCACCATGTGCAGCTTGTGTGTGTGCTGCTGCTGCTGCCTCACACCTTGCATCCTTTTAACGTGTGTACTGCTCATGTGTGTGCAGCTTGTGTGTGCGTGCTTCTGCCTCACGCTTTGTGCCCTTTTAATGTGTGTGTGTGTGTGTGTGCTGCTTTCCTCCACTCTTGATGTCAGTGTGTGCAACATGAGTGTGTGTGTGTGTGTTCCATGCGTAGGTCACCTTTGTGCCCGTGGCCGGCCTCCCTGGGGATAATTTGAATGAGCTGTCTGGGCGTATGCCGTGGTGGGTGTCTTAGTTGGGATTGCCAAATGTCTGGCAGATGGCATTCTTGTCATGGGCCCGTGTGTGTATGCACGCTTGCGCATCAGCTTGTATACTGAGATTTGTTGGGCATTAGTGTGACTTGGCAGTTTGCAGGTTTCCATGTGCACGTGCCTGCGTGTTTAAGTGGACCGTGCATCAATAGGTCACTCCGAGGGATACGTCCTTTCGTTACACACAAAACTTATTTCCGGCCAAGCAGTACTTGGGCGTGTGTGATTTGCGTAGCTTTGGAAATGTGACCGTGCTTGTCTGCCTCTGAGTCACAGTCTGCTGTGGTGCATATGTTGCCGTAGTGCAATTGCAATCACTGCAGTGCCTCTGCTACCATCGCTGTTGCCATGCCACTGCATCACAAAGGCATGTGGTGGTGGTGGTGGTGGTGGTGGTGGTGGTGGTGGTGGTGGACTTGTGTGTGTGTGTGTATGTGTGTGTGTTTGTTCTTGTCACTTGCTGCGCCACAACTGATGCTGCCACGCTGCTGCACTACGAGGGCATACCGTGGTGGACGTGGGTGTGTGTTTTAGTTACTCTCTGCGCTTCAAGTGCATATACTGTAGTGTTGACGTGCGTGTGTGTTCTGGTCACTCGCTGCGCTTCAAGTGCATATACTGTAATGTGGACGTGCGTGTGTGTTCTGGGTACTCGCTGCGCTTCAAGTGCATATACTGTAATGTGGACGTGCGTGTGTGTTCTTGTCACTCGCTGCGCTTCAAGTGCATATACTGTAATGTGGACGTGCGTATGTGTTCTGGTTACTCGCTGCGCTTCCAAGTGCATATACTGTAATGTGGACGTGCATGTGTGTTCTGGTTACTCGCTGTGCTACGGGCGTGAGCTGCTTAGGGCATGCTGCTGCAAGCATATGCCTCGCCCTGCTCTAGAGGACGTGCATGCCGTGGTGGACATGTGTGTTTCAATGGTGTCTTGTTGTGCCTTGCTCTCAGTCATAGGCACCTTCCAATCATTATTTGTGTTTGCATCATTTGCTGCATCAAAAAGGTATGAACGTGCGCGTGGAGCTACACTATTGGAGGCCCTTGAGGCTTTGGAGCCCATCCCTCGCTTGTCTCAGCCGCTAGCTCAACCACCACTTCTACCTCAGCAACTGCAGCAGCTGCAGCAGCAGAAAGAGCAGCTACAGCAAGCACAGCAGCAGAGGGAGCGGAAGGAAGGACAGGGGCAGCAAGGCGAAGGGAAGGGGGCGTCTGCTGCATCTACAGGGGCATCAGAAGGGGGATACGCAGGGCTTGTGATGCCAATACAGGTGAGAGTGATGTCAGCCTTGGTGATAGAAGAAGTGGACATGTGGCTCACTTGTGATGCCAGTACAGGTGAGAGTGATGTCAGCCTTGGTGATAGAAGAAGTGGACATGCGGCTCACTTGTGATGCCAGTACAGGTGAGAGTGATGTCAGCCTTGGTGATAGTAGAAGTGGACATGCGGCTCACTTGTGATGCCAGTAAAGGTGAGAGTGATGTCAGCCTTGGTGATAGAAGAA